>MTKW01000706.1_pt1 | contig 50224 bp, 31 predicted proteins | sample 1042761 | NCBI WGS metagenome assembly MTKW01 (sample SAMN06205366, study PRJNA360243) | anaerobic digester metagenome | biome: Wastewater treatment plant; feature: Anaerobic digester sludge; material: sludge; isolation source: anaerobic digester fed with sludge from wastewater treatment plant ... | reverse complement strand
ATTAAAATCAGATGAAGCATCGGACGAACAAAAATAATAATAGAGAAGCTTAAAATATTTTTCCCAACTTTTCAGATATGAAGTTAAAAACAATGAAATCCATCATGGGATGGGTTATCATCCTCCTTACAATTTTTTCGGCAGTTTTAATATATTTTTTTCAACAGTTTAATATTCTGTTTTTAGCGCTTCTACTTTTTGAGATCATACTTGTGATCCGTTACCGGAAGATTTTTTCACCATTGATGATCAGGGTAAGTCAGATTCTGATAGGATTGTTGTTTTTGTTTTCTGGATTTTCAAAAGCGGTGGATCCGTTAGGGACTGCTTATCGGATTGGAGATTATTTGACTGCATACCATATGAAAAATGATTTCGGTATTACCATTTTTTTATCATTTGTACTAAATACAGCCGAGCTTCTTTTAGGCGGATTGTTATTGCTCAATATAAAGCCCAAGATAACACCCTGGTTAGTAGCGCTGATGATGGGAATCTTTACCCTTACTACCTGGTATGATGCTATTTATAGTCCTGTGCCAGATTGTGGATGTTTTGGTGATGCAGTGATAATGACCAACTGGCAAACTTATTACAAAAACTTAGCAATTAATGTGTTTGTTCTAATAGTGATCTTCGGGAGGCTAAAAATAAAATCATTCTTTGGCAATATTATAGAGTGGGGGATAGCGCTTCTGTTAGCGGTAATTTTTGTAGGGTTTCAGTATTCAAATTATATTGATCTGTCCATGCTCGACTTTCGGCCATATAAGATAGGTAATCGTATTTACCCGGAAAATCTTATGCCAGTTAAAACCTATCTTACATATCGCAATAAAAATACCGGTGAAACAAAAGAGTATCTTTCTCCCAACTATCCTTTTGATGATCAGGAGTGGGTTGATAACTGGGAATTTGTTGATATGCGTGTAGAAGACCCTAACAAAATGGATGGGATAAACCTTGCAATCATTGATCTGGATGGAGAAGACATCACCCAAACGATTGTTCAGAATCCAGATTATCAGTTTTTTATTGTAGCGTGGGATTTAGAGAGTGCCGACTTGGGCGCATTTGATAAGATTAATCAATGGAGCGTTGCAGCCGAAGAGATAGGGATTAGATTAATTGTTCTGACAAGCTCAGAAGAGAAATTAATAAACGATCTGATAGATGAAAGAAATCTTACAGATGCATTTGAATTTTATAATTCAGATGATATTGAACTGAAAACGATGATACGGGCAAATCCGGGTTTGATGCTCATTAAAAATGGTCTGATCATCAATAAGTGGCATAATAACAAAATACCTGATTGGAAAACTTTGAGCAGGGATTATTTTCTAAATCATTAACAAAGAGTTAATGCTCTGAAATAGTGATTTTTACTTTGTGAAGTAAAGTTGCGGAATAGGTGATTTAGGTAGCCTATACAGATACCTGGACAAACTATGCCGGTTGGCGTTAAAGTTTTGATTTGAAAAAAATACCTGATGAATTACCGAAAGCAATTTATACTTGATGAAGAATACAAGGTTTTCGCTATCAAGAATACGGGCAAGGAGACGTTTAAGAAGTAGCGTTATTTCATGTCGCTTGATCGTCAGATAGATAANNAGACAAAGATCATTTGTTCAATTACTATAGAGATATGCTAATTGCCATTTATGCAGGATTAGCGGTCGAAGAGATATTATTGAACGGATTGTCGAAAGCTTTAGACTAAATATTGAATACTATTTAAACTAATTTTGCCAAAATAGTATTCGTTTTTTTTATTTATACTATCATGATTTGTTTTATCAACAATAGTTTCGTGCCATATCGGGATGCAACGCTTCATATTTCCGATGTCGGCCTGCAAAGGGGCTTTGGTATTTTCGATTATTTTATTTCAGTAAATGGCGCCATACCATTTTTTGATGATTATCTAAACCGGTTTTATCTATCAGCCGAAAAGTTAAATCTGAAGGTNNTCAAATTATTGCTCACAGGTGGTTTTGCGGATGATCTTTATACGCCTACCGATCCTAATTTCTTGATTATTAATATACCTGTGCCTAATTATTCCGATACTTATTCGGATGGGATTAAGCTTCTGCTGCTTGATTATGTGCGATACTTGCCGGAGGTGAAAACAACGTTTTATTTACCTGCATTAAGCCTTTTGCCTGAACTGAAGCGCATCGGAGCTTTAGAAACGCTTTATCATCATAAAGGTATAGTTTACGAAACAACTCGTGCAAATTTTTTCATTATTAAAAACGGTGTTTTAATAACACCTTCCGAAGGGATTTTGAAAGGCATTACACGCAAGCATGTTCTTAAAGTTGCTCGATTGCAAATGAAGGTGGAAGAACGAATAGTAAAACTTGACGAAATTTTTGATTCGGATGAGATTTTCATTACGGGCACTTCAAAACACATACTCCCAGTTGTAAATATTGATGGAAAAATCATAGCTAATGGACGTCCAGGCACAATAACCAATAAATTAGCTCAGGATTTTAAAGCTTATTATCAGGATCAGATTGATAAAAAATAGCCTCTTTATCTATATCTAAAAAAATTAATGACAAAGAAATATTCTATTGTACTCCTTCAAGTTAAGCATCAGAAAATTGTTATGACAATAAAATACTATTACCAACACGACTATTATTCCAATACCTCTAAAGAGATCTCTGACCAATTGTTTATGTGAAAAATTTTCATAATAACTCATCTGAAATAACTGATTTCTCGTTTACGAAAATATGTATCCAAAAACCTACTTACGTATTTAATTCACAATTTTTAAGAGTGTTTAAGTATTTTTTAGAAAACCAATCAATCTCTCTTCTTTTATATTGCATTATATAGCGCGGATGTTCCAGTGGAATAATTTTTTTGAAAAGTTTGAGAGATGAATTGAGCTGGGGCAAAAATTTAAAATTTTTATCGCCACCTACACATATTGCTTTGTGCGGATTAGCTCCGAAATAAAATTGCTTGCGAGTAGATTCAACGATAAATGGGTAAACAGCCTCTTTTAATATTTGTAAATCATAGTAATTCAAGTTTTTACCATCTTTTGTAAAGCCAAGCGGCGAAAGCGATGTTATATAAAATTTCTTGTAAAACTGTTCCACCCCACCATATTCCGTAATCACCTTGTAAATAAATTGCGATGATAACTCATGCCTTTGAGGGAGGTTATTTTGAATCTTACACTCCTCTGCAAGGTTTATCGGATCGGTGAAAGCAATACCGGTTTGCCCTGCGCCAAATCTGCCCGGATTTATCCCAAAAATAAATGTCCTACTATGATGGTCATCATAAAATTTTTTGAAGAAGGTGGCTGTCAGATTAAATATTTCAGGTTTTTTATAGGGATTCATCACCTCGATACCTTGAATATTGATGTTCAGTTCAACCTGTTGAAAGAAGTCAATAGCCTGTTTGCCAAATGTTTTCATAAAATGTGAAAAATTATTTTTATGCTTTCAAACGTCAAAAATCGGCTATTTATGCTACTTTTGTGGCCGGATCGCTTTTTTATTTATTAAAAATTAATTTTCATGAAAAAAATCTCTATGCTACTGATGACCATTTTGGTTATCTTCTTTGTTTCATGTAAGCAACAATCAAAACATGCAAAAGATATGAACCCGTTTCTTATGCAGTACAATACTCCTTTTAACGTACCTCCATTCGATAAAATTAACAATGAGCATTATTTGCCGGCAATAAAGGAGGGAATCGAACAACAAAAAAGGGAGATAGAGGATATCATTAATAATGAAAAGCCGTCTGATTTTAAAAACACTATCGAAGCTCTCGATTATTCCGGTTATTTGCTAACTGAAGTGCTTAGTGTTTTTGGAAATATGCAATCGGCTCATACTAATGATGATTTACAAAAAATTGCGCAAGAGGCTTCACCGTTGTTATCACAACATAGTGACGATATCGTGTTGAATGAGGAGCTGTTTGCTCGAATAAAGAGTGTTTATGATAATCAAGAGGAGTTGGGGCTAAACACAGAAGAGCTGAAATTGCTGCAAAAGACTTATAAAAGCTTTGTTCGTAACGGCGCACTGCTTAATGAAGGAGAAAAAGCAGAGCTTCGGGAAATCAATTCGGAGTTGTCGCTGCTCTCTTTGAAGTTTGGAGAAAACCTCTTAGCAGAAAATAACAACTTCCAGTTGATCATTGATGACGAGGCCGATCTTGACGGGTTGCCGCAAAGTGTTCGTGATGCTGCATCAGAGGCTGCCCAAGAAGCCGGAATGAGCGAAAGTTGGCTTATTACGCTTCACAACCCAAGCAGAGTGCCTTTTTTGCAATATGCTAATAATCGCACACTCAGGGAAAAGGTGATGAAAGCCTATATTCAACGTGGAAATAATAATAATGTGAATGATAATAAAGCTGTTGTCGAAAGAATAACTTCGCTAAGAGTAAAGCGGGCTAATCTTTTGGGCTATAAAACTCATGCAGATTTTGTGCTCGAAGAAACNNCTGCCCTCAACAATGCTAAAAAGGAAGCATCAGAATTACAAAAAATGATTTATGATTCGGGCGGAGATTTTAAATTAGAATCGTGGGATTGGCAGTATTATGCTGAGAAACTTCGTCAGCAGAAATATGATTTTGATGAAGAGGCATTGCGCCCATATTTTGAGTTGAAGTCTGTGCTCAATGGCTTATTTGATGTTGTAAACAAGTTGTTTGGGATTAAATTTGTCCCACTGCAGGATGTGCCACTTTACCATCCTGATGCTGTCGTCTTTGAAGTTACCGAGGCCGACGGCGCTCATATAGGTATTTTATATATGGATTTTTATCCGCGTGCTTCAAAAACTGGCGGAGCATGGATGACAAGCTTCCGCGAACAATTTAAGAGAAATGGAGAAAATATCCCTCCGGTAATTTCTATAGTAACGAACTTTACAAGACCTACCGGTGATCAACCGGCATTGTTGAGTTTTGATGAAGTTGAAACCCTGTTTCATGAGTTTGGACATGCACTACATGGATTGCTCTCGGATGTAACCTATCCTAAGTTGTCGGGAACTAACGTACCCCGTGACTTTGTCGAACTGCCTTCACAGATAATGGAGAACTGGGCTGAACATCCTGATGTGCTGCAAAGCTTTGCTAAACACTATAAAACCGGTGAAACTATTCCTGTAGAACTGATTCAAAAAATCAAAAACGCATCGAAGTTTAATCAAGGCTTTGCTACTACCGAATATATTGCAGCCAGTCTTCTTGATATGGATTGGCATACACTTACCGATACGATCCCTCAAAAAACCAATTTATTTGAAGAAGAATCCATGAGCCGTGCCGGCCTGATTCATGAAATAGATCCACGCTATCGTACTACCTATTTTGCACATGCCTTTTCATGGGGATATTCAGCAGGATATTATAGCTATTTATGGGCTGAAGTTTTAGATAATGATGCTTTTGAGGTATTTCTTGAAAATGGACTTTTCGATCCCGCAACGTCAAAATCATTACGCGAAAATATTTTATCAAAAGGCGGTACGGAGGATCCAATGGAGTTATTTATCAGATTCCGTGGTCAAGAGCCTTCCAAAACCCCTATGCTTAGAAATAGAGGTTTACTTTAAAAGTTACCTATAAAGGACTCTTGGAAAAGAATCTGTTAACTTACAAGAAAGCCAGAAACACATTTTATATGGATATTCACGAGTTTCTCGATCAGGATCAGCAAAAGGATCTTCTTAGGTTTCTTACGGCAGGATCAGTGGATGATGGTAAAAGCACCTTGATAGGCAGGCTGCTTTTTGATAGTAAAAAGCTTTATGAGGATCATTTGCAGGCGCTTGAACGCGATAGCAAGCGAATAGGTCATGCCGGCGAAAATATTGATTATGCGTTGCTGCTTGACGGTCTTAAAGCTGAACGCGAACAGGGAATAACCATTGATGTAGCATATCGTTATTTTTCGACCAATAAAAGGAAGTTTATCATTGCTGATACCCCGGGACATGAACAGTACACCCGTAATATGGTAACTGGAGCCTCAACTGCAAACCTTGCCATTATTCTGATTGATGCCCGTAAAGGAGTAATAACTCAAACAAAACGCCATACCTTCATCGTGTCGTTGTTAGGTATTAGGCATTTAGTACTTGCTGTAAATAAAATGGATTTGGTAAACTACAGTCAGGAGGTATTCGAAAAGATATGTAGCGATTATAAACGTTTTATAACCGGCCTCGACATACCGGATGTAAATTTTATCCCACTTTCAGCGCTTAATGGCGATAATGTTGTGGAACTCAGTTTGAGAATGCCTTGGTATCATGGGGAGAGCTTGTTGGAATTTCTGGAAAATGTGCATGTCGGTAGCGATCATAATTTTAGCGAACTACGCTACCCGGTACAGTTCGTTCTTCGTCCCTCATTACATTTTAGAGGGTTCTCAGCACGAATAGCATCAGGAGTAATTCGTAAAGGCGATACTATACGGGTATTACCTTCCGGCAAAGAGAGCGTCGTAACCTCAATAATCACTGCAAACGGTGAAAGCGAATTTGCCTTCCCGCCACAGTCGGTAACAATTACCTTGAAAGATGAGATAGATATATCGCGCGGAGATATGATTGTACATCCAGATAATTTACCTATGGTAAATCGCCATATGGAAGNNAACAAACCTTTGTTTTTTGACCGGTATAAACATAGTCATAGTACAGGCTCATTTGTGCTAATTGACCCTATGACCAACAATACCAGTGCAGTAGGGATGATAATTGACGAGGTTAAGGGGAAAGGTAGTTTTTCGAGAATCACTGATATTGATCGTAATAAGATTGAGCGTGGCGAGTGTTTGGTTCCGCTTGATCAACGCGAGCGCTTTTATGATCAAAAAGGTGTAACCCTTTGGATAACAGGACTCCATGGGTCAGGGAAAAATACATTGGCCTATTTACTTGAGAAACGGCTATTTGAGGAGGGCGCCACCACAATATTGCTTGATGGAAGTACTATCAGATCAGGTCTCTCACGTGAGCTTGATCAGTCGGAAGCCCATCGCGCCGAACATCTTAGAAAAGTAGCACAAGTGGCCAGGATACTGAATGATCAAGGAGTTATAGTTATCTGCTCATTTATCTCACCCGATGAAGAAATCAGGAAACAAGTTGCAGAGATAATTGGGAAAGAGCGGTTTCTACTTACTTATATGAATGCCGATCTGGAGCATAGCCGTAATTTTAGGCCCGAGCTGTACGATAAAGTTGATGCCGGCTTGGTTTATGATGTCCCTGGATATGATGCTAAATATGAAATACCTCCAAATCCTGATTTTAACTTTAAACCTAATGAAATGGAGACAAACTGTGACACTATTATGGATTATTTCAGGGAGTCTGGTGTTTTTCCGCTAAAGCGATAACAAATTTATCTTATTTTTATTTAAACTATCAAATTTAATTGCCGGTTTGTACTTTATTAATTACGTTGTTTTTTTTAATTTTTTAATAAATAATTTTTCAGTAGCCTGATTTAAAATTATGCAACTACTTAGCTTATCACAGCAGTGGGGTTTACCATTTCAAAATCCGGTACTCATCTTTTCATTGATCCTGTTTATTATTCTTTTTGCCCCTATAATTCTTAACAGGTTCAAGATTCCTCATTTTATTGGTTTTACATCATACCACAATAATATGTTCAAAATCCCTGATTATTTGAATAAATATTTTACTGAAAACAACTACTTCCTTGTCTATCCAATACAATCAGGTGTTGGGGATGATGTATCGTTAACCCTAAGTAACCCCTCAGTAATGGAGCCTTTCCGCGAGATAGAGGAGCTTAGAAAAATTATCACCAAATTATTTAAAAATAAATGATTAGCTTTTAATTTTAAAAATGCTCTAACGGTTGATGAAGAGATTTATCTCCATAATGCTTTTAATGTTGTTGATAGCTCCTCCTGTCGTTACCTTTAGCTGGCTACATATGAAAAAACGTATGTTGAGAAAGGAGATTAAATGGAAGATAATAAATGGCATTGATAAAGAGGAGCTTGTTCTCTTAACGTTTTCAAATGATCAGGCAGAAGCATGTTTGAAATGGCATCATTCCGCTGAGTTTGAATTTATGGGAGAGATGTACGATGTTGTGGAAACGATTTTCTTCGACGATTCCGTATCTTATTACTGCTGGTGGGATCATGAAGAGACTTTATTGAATAAGAAGTTAAAAGCAATGCTTGCCCTCTCGGCAGGAAAGAGTAAACAAGAACGCCAACAAATTAACTATATAATTCAATTTTTTCAATCTATTTTTTTTATTGAAAATCAATTTGGATCAAACTCGATGATTTTTAATAATACACGATTGGATATCACTTATTTTTTTGTAGTAAAGACGGCGGGTATTATTCCCCCAGTACCGCCACCTCGATTAAATAGCCGTTTTATATGATTGTATAGCAAAATTTTCTTACCTCATTCATTTTGTTTGTTGTGGAAAGATATGCTTAAAATGTTATTAGTGGGATTAATTAGTACGATTATGTGTTTGGTGTTGTTAAAAATCTCCTTACATTTTAACGTTAATTCATTTTTAAATAAAATATTTTTCGGGAAAGAGAATCCCTTGCTTTCAATCGAGGTTACCTATCATTCTTTACTAAAAAATAATTAAATAATAATGAAAAAGATACTTTTTTTTGTGGTTATTATAATAATAACACAAGCAAATGTTTTTGGTCAAAAGCTAACAATTAAAGACAAAGATAGCGGGAGGCCGCTCAATCTTGTCAGTCTTTCGAGTGCAAATCCTTTAGCCTCCGCAACTACAAATACTCGTGGTCAGGTGGATATTTCCGATTTCAAAGGTTCTGATGCTATTGAGTTTCGATTGCTTGGATATCAGGGGATTACGTTAAGTTATAATGCATTGAAAGAGTTGGATTTTACAATTGCTTTATCTCAGTCACTTTTTTCGTTGGATGAGATTGTGGTTTCTGCTACACGATGGGAACAAAACAAACGCGAGGTTCCTAATAAGATCACTTCCATAAATGTAAAACAGATTGAGCTGCAAAATCCTCAAACAGCAGCCGATATGTTGGGAAATACGGGTGAGGTTTTTATTCAGAAAAGCCAGCTCGGCGGTGGAAGTCCTATGATTCGTGGCTTTGCAACCAACAGGTTACTTTATTCTATTGATGGTGTGAGGATGAATACAGCTATCTTCAGAGCCGGAAATATTCAAAATGTTATTTCAGTTGATCCTTTTAGTATCGAAACCTCTGAGGTGTTTTTCGGGCCGGGATCAAATATCTATGGTAGCGACGCTATTGGCGGGGTTATGATTTTCAGAACGTTGACACCTCAGCTTTCCGAAAATAAAGACCCATTGGTAAAAGGTAAGGCTTTAGCACGTTACTCTTCTGCAAACAATGAAATTACAGGGCATTTTGATGTGGGCATCGGTTGGCAAAAGTGGGCTTTTACAAGTAGCGTTACCAATTTTAACTTTGGTAACCTGATGCAGGGAAGCCGTGGTCCGGATGACTATTTGAAACGATACTACGTGAAAAGAGTAGATAGCGTTGACAGGGTGTTTGTTAACGAAAACCCACGATTACAGACGCCATCAGGCTATACCCAAACCAATATAATGCAAAAGGTGAGGTTTAAGCCAGACGAAAAATGGGATTTCAATTATGGATTTCATTATTCCGAAACTTCCGAATATGCCAGATATGATAGAATGGCTGAATTATCAAAAGATGGGCTGCCAAATTCCGCAGTATGGAACTATGGCCCTCAAAAGTGGATGATGAATCATTTAGAGATAACCCATTCCGGTCCAAATCCGGTATATGACCAATTAGTTATTCGTGTAGCTTATCAAAAATTCGAAGAGAGCAGGATTGATCGTAAATTTAACAACAACCGTTTACGTACTCAATTGGAAGAAGTGGAGGCTCTGTCGTTTAATGCTGACTTTTTAAAAAGATCAGGAAAAAATAATTTTTTCTATGGCATTGAAGCCGTTGTAAATGATGTTGTTTCTACTGGCTCGGCAGTTAATATCAAAACTGGAAAACCAGTGGATGTCCCTGATCGTTATCCCGACTCGAAATGGAAAACTTATGCAGCGTATATCAACTATCAATATCGCTTGTCGCAGCAATTGCTTTTACAGGTTGGCGGGCGTTATTCGCAGTATTTTATTAACTCCGATTTTGATAAGTTATTAGCTTTTTATCCTTTTGACTATAAAGAGGTTGAGGTAAATAAAGGCTCGCCTACCGGAAGTGTTGGCGCAGTATATACGCCAACGGATAAATGGACACTTAGCACATCGCTCTCAACAGGATTTCGCGCTCCTAATGTTGATGATATAGGTAAAATGTATGATTTTAAAGCTGGAGACGTGATCGTTCCCAATCCTGATCTGAAGGCTGAATATGCTTACAATGGTGAAATCAACATTACAAAAGTATTTGGAAGCAGTGTGAAGTTTGACATTACAGGATTTTATACCTATTTGGACAATGCCATGGTACGTAGGGAATATACTGTAAATGGTCAAGACAGCATTATATACAACGGAGAGATGAGCAAAGTGTTTGCTTTGCAAAATGCTGCTGATGCTTTTGTTTATGGTATTAATGCCGGATTGGAGATCAAGCTGCCTGAAGGATTCGGTATTTCAGGCCGATACAACTATCAGTTTGGCGAAGAGGAAATGGAAGATGGAACTACCAGTCGTTCACGTCATTCAGCGCCTTCGTTTGGCTATGCAAAACTTACATACAACGCCAATCGCCTTGATATGCAGTTTAGCGCTGTTTTTAACGGAAAGATTGATCATAAAGATATGAATATAGAAGAACAGCAGAAAACATCCATTTACGCTGCTGACAAAGATGGCAATCCTTATGTTCCAAGCTGGACGATCCTTAACTTTAAAGCAATGTATAGATTAACCGATATGTGGACAATAAGTGCAGGGCTGGAAAATATTACCGATCGTCGGTATAGGACATACAGTTCAGGAATTAGCGCTCCAGGACGAAATATGGTACTTTCGCTTATTGCTAATTTTTAGTAAAATCGTATTAATCAATTAAATTGCTTTCTAATACCAATCAGATAGCTGTTATGTGTTGGTAAAAGTTTGATAAATGGCCATCTGATTGGTATTTCTTCTTTATTTCTTTACCCTAAGCGTGCTAAAGATCAACTTAATATCTGTCATTGATGGAAACGAATTCTTGAGTTTGATTTTTGATTCACGATTGAAAAACCATACTACTGTTAACGATGTAATCAGGTGTGAAATAGTAGTTGCCCAACCGGCTCCGGTTATTCCATAAACAGGTATAAGTAGTCTGAAAAATAGAACCGCAAACAGAAGCCCCGCAAAGGATGAGATGGTATTAACATAATATTTACCAATACCTGAGAAGTAATGTCCAATGATTAGCGCCGTATTAAAAAACAAAACTCCTGGCGCTAATGCCCGAATAACAGAACTTACCTCGCCGAAGCCTTCTCCATAAAGGAAAATGAAAAACCGTGAAGGTAGCATCACCATAAACAAGAGTCCGATAAAACTGATTATTAAACTCGCCCAGTTAAGTTGCAACGTCAGCTTTTGGGAATATTCCAAATCGGCGCTGTTAGCAATACGTGCATATTGTACCAAGCAGATGCTCCTACTTATCAGCCAGATAGATTCTACAAGTGATGTCCCATTGGAATAAATCCCAACCTCGGCGCTTGAATAGGTTTGTTCTAACCAGTAATAACTCATTCTAAAGCTCAGCAGTTGGAAAATATGCGCCAGTTGATTAAGAAGGCCGTACCTGAACAAGTTGCTTATAATAGTTTTGTAACTTGATATGTCAGCAAGTTCAAATTTATCGGTAAAGCGTTTTAGATAAATCAGGCTGACGATAAAACCAGCGGAAAAGGATATATAAAGCGAGATAATATAGGATTCGATAGTGTTTTTTCCGAGATAAAAAAAGAAAACAATTAGCAATAGAGTGATGATCAATGGTTGGATAAAATTGACAAGATTGGATATTGCGATTTTTTCTTTGCCAATAAGTACTGATGAGTTAATTGTAGTAAAGGCGCTAATAGCAGATAAAATACAAACATGTATTATCATCCCTTCCGATACCAGAGTAGAAAGCTGAAGAAAACCATAAAATAAAATACTTGTCAGGACCGTCCACAGATAAGCCGGTAAAATGATAACGGAAACCGGAAATCTAGGTACAAGATATACAATTGCGCTGCCCCCCATCAGATTGACAAATACCAGAATATACGCAATGGTAGCAATAATTATCCCTTGCTCACCTTTACCTTCAGGACCTAAAAATTGGGAAATCAGAATGGTTATCAGCAGATTTAGCATTGCTGATAGCAAACGCGTACCAAACGTATTGAGGATTTTATTCAGCACGGTTTATCTTTTTTATATTAACAGACCTTTCTTTTTAATGATGGTTAGGGACAATATGGGGATACAACGAATTGATGTGGATTTGCTTAGCTTGCGATTAGCTCAATGTAAACGTTATATATTGAATTGCCAATAATTTCGTTGCTGAAATTATTCAGTGCATATTCTCTAATTTTAGCGCTTTGATATTCTTTCGGATTGTCTAAAAACTCTTCAATTGCCTCTAAAAACTGATCTTCATTTCCTGGCTCGGTAAGCCTGCCAAGTGTGTCGTTAAGGTGTTCATGAATACCACCTACCCTTGTAGATATTACGGGTACGCCGCAGGAGTAGCTTTCGAGAATTACTACCGGTAGGTTTTCGTAGTTACTGAACATTATCATCAAATCGGCCTGATTAAGCAATTCCACAAGAGCTTCGCCCTCTTTAAGTCCAGTGAATTCAACAAATTTGCCAGTAAGGCCAAGCTCATCCGACATTGATTTCATAGCAATAAAATCTTCACCATCGCCAATTAGTTTTAGAAAGAAATCATCTCTTTTTTCACTTAGCTTTTTCATTATCCGCAAAATTCCTGAAATGTTTTTTTGTTTATCAGTGAAGCACGAAAGATGGACTAATGATTTTTTATTCGGATCGTAAACTTTTGGTGCCGGTTTAAACTTTTCAACATCCACTACATTAGGTATTACGATGTAATTTTTATTTTTAAGCCCTTTGGCGATCATTGCATCTCTAAGGTTTGCAGTAACAGGCATTACAGCGCCGGCATGTTTCACAACAATTCTTGTGAGCCACTTTCTTAAACCTCCATAATAGCTGTCGGTATTGGGCAGATATCGTGTCCAGTGTTCGGTAATTGCATAGGGAACGCCGGTAAATATCTTGTAAATCAATGCAATAATACCACAGCGAGTTAAAACGTGAACATGTAATAAATCGGGCTTCGAATGCTCGTTTTTAATGATTTTAAAGCCTGATATGTGACTTCGAAAAAAACGGTAGAGGTTGATAAGATTTGCAAGAAACCTTGGTTTAATCATTGATTTTTTAAAATACACCCTTACCGTAAATAATCCCTCTTTTGAAGTTACAATTTCATAACTTCTTTTGGTTAATTTTTCATCATCATGAACATAAAGTACCGATATATCGGCATGGGGCAATACTGAAAGCCCGTGACGTTCAATAAAAAGCCCCATCATGGGATCGTAACGATGAGGATACCAACGGGGCAGATATAATACCGAAAGTCTTTTGTTTGTAGAGTCTTTTTTCATTCAGTTTGAACGCTATTTGATTTTTTTTATTTAATCAGTTGGTTGATATAATTTATTGCATTTTGAAGTCTTGTTTCGCCAATGCCATTGACGATACTGTAATTGAACCCATGTCTGTCGAGCTCTTCGATATATTTTTTCATCAAAAACTCTCTACGATCAGGGTGTTCGCGTAGGGGGTCAAACTCCCATGGCAGATCAATATCCATTAAAAGATAAAGATTGTATTTCTGCCGTATTAGTTGCTTTTCGATCCACGAATGGCATTTTCCGTATTTAACATCGCACCAGATTTTTGTTACTATCAATTCGGTGTCGGAAAAAAGGATGCGATTGGCGAGAGTAGAAATTGCTTTTTCCGAACTTATTTGCCCTTTCGCTATTTCAAGAATGTCATCATAATTATAGGGTTTATTTTTATTGAGAAGGTAAGCCCGTGCAAATTCCGGTACCCAAACGCTGTTGTAGTGGGAGGCTAATTGTTTTGAAATTAACGATTTGCCTGTTGATTCAGGCCCGGTTATGGCTATTTTGATGAGTTTGCTCAACTTCGGATTGTTTTAGTATTCTTTTCCATTCGATATACCCCAGTACGGCTAAGATAAGGAAAACAAAATATTGGAAACTTGTCAGTACAAGCTCTTTATGAAAGTACAAAGGTACGGATACTAAATCGCCAATAATCCAATATATCCAGTTTTCAACTTTTTTTAGCGCCATCAACCCCATTCCAGTAATGAATATGGCTGTGGTGAACGAGTCAATGTAAGGTATGGTGCTATCAGTATAATGCCTAAGGATGTATTGTAGAATTAAAAAGGAGATGATGGTTAACAGTACCCAAATAAAATGGTGTAACAGCGAACATCGGCTTATCGCCAATTCTTTGTTGGAGGAATCTTTACGTGTCCATTTGTACCATCCGAAAACACTTACAAGGAAGTAGAAAAAGTTAATCCCCATGTCGGCATAAATCCCAGCATGATAACAGATGTAAACATAGATCAAAACAGAAATGATACCTGTGGGATAGACCAGAATATTGGCTTTTTTTGCATACCATACGCTTAACAGGCCAAAGATCACAGCTACTCCTTCAAGCCAGGTACTTTGTAAGAGATTTTGGTAAAATAGATCAAAAAAAGTAGTGGTTAACATCAGGATGGATTAAGATCAGCATTGACAATTTTCATTACAAAAATGGAGTGCGGCAATTCAAATGACCGGCAAATTTCGTCAGTAATTGCTTTTATTATCATGTAGTATTCGCTAAAAATCTGTGTGATCATCTTGTTGCTTTTTATTGTCAGGTTTTCATGTTTTATTTAATCTGCTGATAAAATCTTTGACGGCAGAGATATAGTCTTCATTTGGTGGGTATTAGTTTATCTTGATGGATATATTCATATTTTCTAAGGAGTGATGTAATTTTTAATTTCAGCAAAAGTAAAGAAAAGTGCAGGAATAGGTGTCTTTTTTCTTCAACCTGATTTCAGACAAAAAAATAGTTTTACTTTTGCACTCCTAATGTTGGTCCGGTAGCTCAGTTGGATAGAGCAGCAGCCTTCTAAGCTGCGGGTCGTGGGTTCGAATCCCGCCCGGATCACAAGGCCCTGTAAGTTTTTAAGTTTCAGGGCTTTTTTTATTTGGGTTACTATGTTTAAAAATACAGACGAGCTGCTGTAATAAATTTATGGCCCCTGTTTCATTATTCGATCGTACTGTGCAGCCTTTGACGGGTCAATCTCCTTCAGCATATTTACTGCTTTTGTTTTATCCATGCCGGCTGCCTGCGAGTAGATGTTAATGAATTCGTCTCTTTTTGAATCCATAATCAGTTGGAAGATGTAAAGGTTGGGCTTCTCGCGATATGCTCGCTGAAGCGTTTCAAGCGCTAATGTTACTCCCTGTCTTCCCTTTTCCATGTTGTCCTGCATAAGATCAAGTCCAAGACGATGAAACTGATAATTGAACTTACGAACATTTGCATAAGAAGAGTTGGTGAGGTTTTCGGCTATCCAGTAGCGGTTCCGGATACTCTCAAACGATTTCCAGCCCGGCTCTTTTGCGCTTTGTGCACTATTAACTATCTGTTGTGCCTTTTCAAAATAGGGAGTGCCTCCCATCAACTGAAAAGAGTCGAAATCCAATCCGAGAAAGATATATATGTAGAAGGCTATGGTTGACGTGAGGTTGGATGTAAACCTATTATCTTCAAATTCGATAGCTTGCCCTGGCTGCCATTGAAATTGAAAGTTGGGATCCTGATAGTTGAACATGGTTGTGCTGTAGGACGTGCCATAAACCGGGCGTTTTAAAACTAGATTCATCTTTCCTTTGAACTCATCGGAGCCTATCTCTTCGGTGATGGTGATAGCAATTGTTGCTTCGATCCGCTCGTTGCGAGTTAGAGTATAGTTTGTCCAGCGCCGCTCGTTAACGAATTCATATAACCCTTGTCGTAATTCATTAAACTTCTCTCTATTGGTTTGTTGAACTTGCGGAGCTGAAATCTGAACAGAACAAAAGAATTCTTGTGCTTGAACTTTGTTAAAAATGAAAGCTAATAGAATAATGCTACAAAAAGAGAGAATTATGTTTGGGTATTTCATGCTTTAGAATGCTTGTCCTTTTTTAATCATTGTTGTTACTACATCTAAGATGTCGGAAGCGACTTCTTTTTTAGTCTTCAATCCATATTCCCATTTTTTGCCACTGTTATTTATCAGTGTTACTTTATTTGTGGGATAGCCAAAACCTGCTCCTTCATCCTTTAGAGAATTTAAAACGATAAGGTCAAGATTTTTAGTATTGAGTTTTGTNNTATCACAGGTGTGCCGGATTCTTTCTTTATTTTTTTGTCTGACGGATGTGATGGGGTAAAATCTGCTACTGCTGCCGACATAAATACTATATCAACATGGGCAAATTCTTTGATTGTTTGCTCATACATTTCATTTGCTGATATAACATCAATGCATCTGATCGCCTTATTATCTGATTTTAGGTGTGTTGGGCCGGAAATCAGGGTAACTGTCGCTCCTCTATTAGCGCACTCTTCAGCAATTGAAAAGCCCATTAGTCCGGATGAGTGATTTCCGATGAAGCGCACTGGATCAATAGGTTCGTAGGTTGGACCGGCTGTAACAAGTATTTGCTTACCGGTCAACTCATTGTTGTGCAAAAAAAAAGCGTTGATAATTTTTAAGATATTTTCGGGTTCTTCAAGCCGACCTGCACCGGTTAGCCCACTGGCCAGTTCGCCTACTTGCGGTTCGATGAGCCTGTGCCCAAAAGCTTTTAATTGTTCAATATTTTTTTTGGTTGATGGGTGATTGTACATGTCGAGGTCCATGGCCGGTGCAAAAAAGACCGGACATTTGGCTGATAAATATGTGGCCATTAGCAGGTTGTCGGCCAAACCGTTTGCCATTTTGCTAAGCGTTGCGGCTGTGGCAGGCGCAATGAGCATCAGGTCAGCCCAGTTGCCTAATTCTACATGGTTGGTCCAAGAGCCATCTGCGGAGTTGAAAGGGTAGGTGAGGGCCGGATGTTTTGATAGGGTTGAAATGGTTAAAGGGGTAACAAAATCCCGAGCATTTTCGGTAAGCAATACCTGCACTTCGGCACCCTCCTTTACGAGAAGCCGGATTAGGAATGGTATTTTGTAGGCCGCAATACTACCTGTAATGCCGATTAGTATTTTTTTGCCACTAAGCATTAAAGGTTATAATCTTTGGTTGATTTCTTTTCCAGCTCTTTCGATGGATTACGATAGTATATCTCATCGTTTAGAAATTCATGAATAGCAATGAGGCTTGGCTTAGGAAGCCTTTCGTAAAATTTAGAGATCTCAATCTGTTCTCTGTTTTCAAAAATCTCTTCGAGATTGGTAGTAGTTAAGGCAAATTCCTCGGTTCTTTTCTTTAGCTCATCACGCATCTCGATGGATATCTGATTGGCGCGTTTAGAAAGAATTACAATAGTTTCGTAAATATTGTTAGTCCCTTTACTGAAATCCCTAACCCTACGAGTAACTGCTGTAGGTTCGATTTTAATTTTTTTATAATCCATTAATGAAATTTTAATTAAAAGTTAAATGTTATCAGAGCCTTTTTTAGGTTGATCAATAGAACGCTTGTAATATTTATTTAGTTCATTTACATAACGACTTTCGGGAAATAACGTAATAAAATCATAATAATCGTTTTGAGCGCTTTCCAACCTTTCTTGTTTCTTTTCTTGAATACTATTGTTAGCAAAGTTATATGCTGATACTACAATTTTATACATGATTTCTTCTTTATAAGCGATTTCAGGATAATCTTTCAGCAAATTTCGGAATGAGACAATTGCTGCCTGATAATCTCCTATCTTCATATAGAGATTGGCAATATTATAATCCTTTTTCTGAAGTTTCAACCTAAGCTGGTCAATTAATTTTGTAGCTTCTTTAGCTTTTTCACCGTAAGGGTATCGGTTGATAAATGATTGAAACTCGTTGATTGCATCCTTTGTTACCGTCTGATCAAGGGTGTGTCTGGGACTTTCAAGATATTTGCAATAGGCAGCCATATAAGCGGCTTCTTCTGCTTTTGAGCTTAAAGGGAAAGTAGAAGAAAAACGATTGAAATGATAACTTGCCATTACGTAGTCGCGCTGGTTGAAGTAAGCAAAAGGATAACGAAATAGAAGATCTTCCGATTTAGATGTTCCGCGATATATCGGGATCAACTGATCAAAAAGCTGCAGAGCTCTGTAAAAATCTCCTTTATCATAATATTGCATGGCGATTTCGTATTTCTTTTCATTGTCGGTGCTTTTAAGCAATTTTTGATGTTTACTGCACGACAACAAAATGCTGGAAATTAATATTATGGAGATGAAAATCCTTTTTTTAAACATGGCTGCAAAGGTAATATTATCATTGGATTTAAAACGAATATGGTGATGAAATATTTGCAAATTACTTGTTTCTTATTGCTTTAAAGTTTGTTTTTTTTTAAAGCTAAAGGTTGAATTCAGGTCTTGCAGAAAGAATAAGCAATGTCTTACATCCTTATCCATACGTATTCGAATGGTTTTAATGTAAATGTTTGCAGGTTTTGGTCAAAATCTAACGGGTTGTCAAAAAGCTCTTTCCATGTTGAGCTTGGCTGTAGTGCAAGCCGCCCTTCTTGTTTTGATGAAGATAGATTTTGGATAATAAGAAATCGTTCTTCATTAGTTTTTCGGATATAGACTAATAACGAATTATTCTTTGTGCCGTCTGGCTTTAATGCTTCTAACCATTCAATTTGACCACGCCCTAAAGCTTTAATATCTTTTCTGATATTCACCATTTTTGAAATCTTATGAAATACTTGTGAAGCAAATGAATTAGGATTTTCTAAGTTGTTTTCCAATGTTTCCCAATCAATTTTTCCGCGCACTAAGAAACGTGTATCGTCTTTTTTAGTTTTTCTGATTTGTTCTTCGTAATAGGCTTGGTCGTTAAGTTTGCCATATTCGTCGCCATAATAGATAATTGGTGTTCCGGGCAGAGTAAGCATTATCGAATAGGTTAATGCAATTTTATCAGGGTTTCTCTTCATCAGCTCAGCAAGGCGAGCAGAAATGCCTTCTCCTTTCCTGAAATCCCATTGCGGGTCATGACAGTAATTTTGGTGAATGAGGGCTCTGTCTTGTTCTGTTACATAGACTAATTCGAGGCTTAGCTCATCGTGGCAGCGCAAAAAGGTAAACCATTGTGCATTATCAGGAATTTCGGGTGTAACTTGTTTGCTTAGGGTGTAAAGTATAGGTTCGCTGTTTTCTAAGGCTAAGGCCTTGTAAATTTGTGGCATTAATGGAAAATGATATCCGGCATTGCACTCATCCCCATCGCCAAAATATTTTACGACCTCAATCGGTTTTTGACAAGCTTCGGCAAGTAGTAACGTATGAGGCTGGACAAAATCAAGCATTGCTCTGAAAAACTTAACTATCGTATGTGTCTGAGGAAGGTTTTCGCAGTTGGTACCATCTTCTTTCCAAAGATAAGGAATTGCGTCTGCTCTAAATCCATCAACGCCTTTTTCGAGCCAGAACAACAGGTTTTTGGCCATCTCAATCAATACTTGAGGATTACGATAGTTCAGGTCGGGTTGAAACGAAAAAAACCTATGAAAGAAATATTCGTCATCAGCAGGTTCCCAGTTACTTGTTTCCATACCTTTAAAGATGATTCTTGCATCTTTGTAAAGATCTGTATTGGCGCTCCAGATGTAAAAATCCCGAAACGGATTAGACTTTCCTTTTTTTGCTTCGACAAACCAAGGATGTTCCTCCGATGTATGGTTCATTGCAATGTCGAAAATAATTCTTATATTTCGTTGATGAGCATCCTCAATGAACTCTTTGAAAACAGTCATTCGTTCCTCTTCCGAAGCTTCAGGTGATAATCCCAACAACTCTTCACGAATTTTTTTATAGTTCCGTATATCAAATCCTGCATCGCGCATTGGCGAATCAAGAACAGGAAGTAGCCAGAGGCAGTTTACCCCAAGTTTTTGGATATAATCAAGGCGTTGGCGTAACCCTACAAAATTTTCATTGAACAAATCAACATATAGCGAATAGACAATTGCATCCTTATACCATTCCGAAGGTTGAGGACTGATGTTTAAGTTGTTTTTAAAATTTTTAATATAGTGGATAAAATTGGAAAGTTCATGCTCATAGGCATTGCCATAAAGCTGTTTCCAAAGCGATTTTAATTTTTTGATAATCTCCATTTTGATGATAGTTTATTACTGATTAAAATATAATCTGCAAGTTGGTAATAGATTCCGACAATTGAAATTTTATTTGAAGTAATTCTTTCTCGCTATCCCAGAACGAAATCTGTGTTTTAGTAGTTTGATAGGCTTGTTTGGAAAGCGCATTTTTAACGGGAACTCTTCCGGTTTGAATTTTGCCGGGCTTGGAATTGTATCCGTGAATTAATAATTCAATATTGCGTGTAGCTGGTTTGCTGTTGTAGTTAAATGCCTCTTTACGATTAAAGGTAAAAAGTACAAAGCTGTCGAAGTGCATTGATTTGATCTCCAAAAGCTCGTATAATCCTTTTTCATAAGCCGATTTTGTCTCTCCATCATCATCGTAAATAATGAATTCCGAATTTATGATTTCGGGATCATAATAATGGTGGATGATCAGGTTTTCAGATGTGTATGCTGTAGTATTTTTAATGGGATTGATCATTGGAATAAAACCTCCGCCACGTGCAAATACCGGTATGTTCTCCAGGGTTGTTGATTTCTCGATCCATTTGCCGCCGTTCATTACCTGATCGGTGAAAAAGTCATACCATTTTCCTTTAGGGAGGTACACCTTTCGCATTTTTGCATCTTTTTCAAGAATTGGCGCTATCAACAGATTTGGTCCCCAGAGGAATGTGTCGTCAATATTGCTGATTTCATCATTATCAGGTTCTTCAAAAAAGAGAGGTTTTGTCAGTGGAGTTCCTTTAATGCTGTTAAGCCATGCGATCGAATAGTTGTAAGGTAACATCCTGTACCGCAGGTCAATATATTCCTTTATAATTTTTTGTGCATTATCGCTATATGCAATTGGTTCTACGGGTGCGTTGGTGTCGCCGTGTGGGCGGAAAACAGGGTTAAAAGCGCCGTATTGTAGCCATCTCAGGTAAAGCTCTTCATCAGGTTCGCCCATAGCAAATCCTCCTAAGTCGGAGTGCATATAAGAAAACCCGCTAAGTGTCATGCCCAGAACAGCAAGGGGCTGTACTTGAAATCCATTCCAGTCTCTTGATACATCTCCCGACCATGGATAAACGCTGTATCGTTGCGAACCGGCAAAACCAGAGCGGTTGAGATTGAAAAGCCTGACCTCAGGATACTCAAGGCTATAGTAGTCCCAAAGCATTTTATGCCAATAATGGCTATAAAGGTTATGTACCACTTCGGCGCTTCCTATAAAATGTTGCATTTTTTCGGGATGTTTTTCCGGCTCACCCAGATCGCCCCACCAACCGGCAATACCTATTTCGATCTGCCTGCGGTATTGTTCCCAGAACCATCTTCGGGCATCGGGATTAAAAACGTCAATCAACCCTCCGGGGCCAAACCATAGATCGTCAATTACAAATGTATTACCATTATTATCGGTTCCCATGTATTTGTTGTCGGAAGCTAATTGCCAGTTTTTGGACTCCTGTAGGATAAATGGCTCAGTAATAAGTATTGTTTTTATTCCTCTTTGTTTAAAACGTTGAATCATCTGTTCAGGTTCCGGCCAGTTTTTTTTATACCAGTCGAGGTTTCCCATGTAAAAATGATCGTGAACTCCCAATCCAAACCAATAAAGATCAATGATGATGGCATCTAACGGATATCCGGCTTCAATCATTTGATCAACAATAGCTTCAGTTTCGTGTTGAGTTTTGTAACCAAATTTCGACTGTAAATTACCCAATGCCCAGCGTGGTGGCATAGGCTGATAGCCAGTAAGGCGCCCATATTCTTTTAAAATGGAGTCAAAATCGTTATCGGCAATAACGTAATATGACATTTCCCCGCCGATTGAGCTGAATTCCATCACATTATTTTGGTGAACATCAAGGTCGAGCCAGCCTTTGGATGCATTGTCAAACAGCAATCCGTAACCCTTTGAGGATATAATAAATGGCACAGAGAAGTTCAGATTGGGAGAGTTCAAATTATAACCGTAAACAGCTTGATTATATAACTCGTAGCGATGGCCTCTGCGGTTGAGAGGCGTGGTGCGAAATCCGGCGCCATAAATCTTTTCATCAGGTTTTAACGAAAAACGGAAACCTTCAACTTCATTTGATTTAAAATAGCCATCCGACTCGGCCAATATTTGATTCCCTTTTTGAAAAAAGATCAATTTGAATGGCGATTTTTTAATTACTACCTGTAGTTTATCGCGGGTATAAAAAAGCTCATTTTCGTCTTCGAATAAAGCGCCGCCTGTTTTGTCGGCAGATAGAACAACGGAGTGTGAAGTAACCTCCTGATCTGACTTTTTTTGCGCAAAACTAACCTGTACAATGGATGAATTAATGAAAGAAACACTAATGCTGCCAAGCGATGTTTTGATTACCAACTTGTTATCCGATAGATGGTGGGAGATATATTGATTCTTTTTTTCCTTTTGAAATAAAGAGAAATCAGTTAGGTAATTAGCCACAAAAAATGCACTTGCTAAAATCCCTAAGATGATTAGAGGAATTACTATTTTTTTGTTCACGCGTATAAAGGTTTGTCTGTTTTTGATCTCCGTGCAAAAATAGAGTATTGCACAATATGTAATGATTTGAATTTTATCTGACGAGAAGAGGATTATATCAATCGCTAAATATGGTACATAATCTCGTTTAGGTGGAAATAGCAAAACTGGAACTCGCCTCATAAAAATAAAATTGATGGTTTTATACAGAAGAAGCGTGTTGTTGCTTAAAACGGTGTTAATCCAATTATTGAAGTTCTAATAGTTGCCAAATATTTAATGAAAGAATGATATAATTTTGCGGAGAATTGGCTAAATTTCTTATCGCGAAAGTTTTACAAGGAGTTCAATTATTTATGTCAAAACAATTTTCAGTTTTACTATCAACAGCATTTCTTCCACCCATCCAATGGTTTGTCTATTTATTGAAAGCAGAGAAGGTGTTGATCGAAAACTTTGAAACTTACCCAAAACAGACTTATCGCAATCGTTGCGAGATTGCCACTGCTAACGGAAAGCAGGTTTTAACAATCCCTGTTATAAAAATTTTTGGAAATCATACTAAAACACATGAGATTGAGATCGCTAACGATGAAAAATGGCAAATTCGACATTGGCGTTCTTTAGTGGCTGCTTATGCAAATTCCCCTTATTTCCTTTATTATCAGGACGAACTGCAACCATTTTTTTTGGAGGAATATATTAATTTGATGGAGTTTAATCTGTGCATAATAAAATCTCTAATGGCTATTATTGGGATTTACAAATCTATTGAGCTAACCGATACTTTCGAATTAAATCCAAAAAATGTTTTTGACCTAAGAAATGAAATTACTCCTAAGAGGACTTTTGACCACTTTCATTTACCAACATATTATCAGGTTTTTGAAGAAAAAAACGGTTTTTTCTCAGGTTTAAGCATCATTGATCTTCTTTTTAATATGGGACCAGAAACGTTCGATGTGCTTAATAGCGTGAATGTTAATTGTTGAAACCTCTCTGATTCTTTTCAATAGCGATTATCCCGGATATTCTATTCTGAGATGATATATATTCATTAGCTTACGTTTGAGAATTTTTCGTATTTGGGTAATATCGCGGAGGGTAATATTGGAATTTGAAAACTGACCCGATTCTACCTGTTTGTCAATAATTTTATCTACTAATGTACTAATGGATTTTTCGTCAACAACTTTTAGGCTTCTTGATGCTGCTTCTACCGAGTCGGCCATCATCACCACTGAGGTCTCTTTGGAGAAAGGAACATGCCCGGGATAGCTAAAAAGCCGTTCGTCAATCGTTTCATCAGGGTTCTCTCTTTTTTGCATAATATAAAAGTAATCAACTTTGCGAGTGCCATGGTGGGTGCGAATAAAATCAATTATCTGATCGGGGATATTATTTTTTTTAGCCTCTTCAATTCCCTTTGTTACGTGTTCGATGATGATTGACGCACTCTCTTCGTAGGTAAGCTCGTCATGAGGATTTACTCCGGTAAGCTGGTTCTCGATGAAGTACCTTGGATTATCCATTTTTCCAATGTCATGATATAGTGCGCCCGTACGTGTAAGTAAAGCATTACCTCCGATTATCTGGATACATTCTTCAGCAAGATTAGCCACTTGAAGCGAATGTTGGAACGTCCCTGGCGCTTTCATCGAGAGTTTACGAAGAAGCTTGCTGTTGGTATCCGACAATTCTAATAAAGTAACATCGGTAACTAATCCAAAAATTTTTTCGAAAAGATAAATAATAGGATAAGAAAGAAGTATGAGCAAAGCCGAACCGCCAAACATTGCATAATTTATGAGTCGTATCTCATCAAAATTGCCTTGTTGCAATAGATTAAGACCGGTGTAAATAACAGAATACGATACAAAGATTATCAGTGAGGTTACTAAAAATTGCGATCGGCGCGTAAGGTTGATGATGCTGAAAATAGTAATGATACCTACAATGAGTTGAGTAAAGACAAATTGAAAACTATTGGGTACAAGGAAGCCTATTAGTATAATGGTGATTATGAAAACGTATAGCGCAACGCGTGTGTCGAAAAACACACTAATTATTATGGGTACGATACATAATGGAATAATGTAAATATATCCTTCTCCGAATTTCATCGTAAGACTGGTTACAAATACCATTAGGATAATGGTTAGGAGAATCAGTACTATTTTTTTTGTATCTTCAAATATTTCCTTTCTGAAAACATATAAAAATAGAATCAACACGAGCATGGAGACACTTACAAGGATAACCTGCCCTAATAAAATCAACCTGAAGTTGCTATTATCGCTTGCTCTATCCTGGTACTCTTTTTTTAACGATTCGAGGATTTGATATTTAGCAAGTGTAACTACTTCTCCTTTTGAGATTATCCGTTCGCCCTCTTGTACCATTCCCCGGGTAGTAGAAATGTTATTTAGTTTATTTTCTACCTCTGCTAACGTAACCCGTTGATTAAAAAGCACATTTTGAGTGATTGCCTCTTCTAAAGTTTTTATCAAAAGTTCTTTATCAGCAAATTCAGCCTCCTCAACTTTTTTTAGCATTTCTGAATAGGCATTATGGATGGTATAAAAATCGGATAGCTTGGCTCTTTCTGCAGTATTGTCAATCAGTATCATAATATTATGATCGTCTGATTTGTTATCAATCTCCGATACTGATTGAAGCACCCCTCTTGTATAGATCAGCGAGAGGATGTCGAGACCTGTCTGGGATGTTGAACGTTTCAGATTCTCTTTCACATTGATGCTGCCATATTTCGAAACCCATGCTTTATCTAGGTTTTTGCTGAACTCGCTGCGTTTGTTTTCGTAAACTGCTAAATCGAATTCAAAGAAGAGTTCATTATTCTGGATGATTTCTTGTTTTTCTTTTTCAAGCTCGTCGGCCGGTTTTAATATTCCAAGGTCAAAAGGGGCGATGAGATCATTATGAAGCCAGGGCCGATCGCGGGTATAATCGTATTTGAATTTTGCCTCCTTTGGGAAAAAGGTAACTAAAATCGCTATGCTGATCAGAAAGAGAAATGTTTTCTGAATTGTAGAATAGTTTTGTGTGATCTTTGACCAAAATTGATTCATAAGGTTTTGAATAATTCGCTGCTAAAATAACAATTTCTATTTTGCTGTTTGGCTAATTCATTATATTCTTTTCGTTGCTGAACCACTTTAGAATAGAAGAATATCTGTAAAATTTACATAGAAATTGTTGTTTTTAACTTTTAAGTGTTCTGTTTTATCCTTTATATTTGCAAAAAAAGAACATTTTGAAAATAGCTGTAAATACAAGATTGTTTATTAAAGGGAGGCTTGAAGGGATTGGTTGGTTTTCTTACGAATGCCTGAAACGGATCACCACTCAGCATCCCGAACATCAGTTTTATTTTATCTTCGATCGTAAGTTTGACGAAGAGTTTATTTTTGCCGATAACATCGAACCTATCGTAGCTTTTCCGCAAGCCAGGCATCCGTTTTTATATTATTTATGGTTCGAGCATTCTATTCCAAGAGTGTTGAAAAGGGTAGGGGCCGACCTGTTTTTTTCTCCTGACGGGTACCTATCCCTTTGCTCTAAAACGCCATCGGTAAACGTTTTTCATGATTTGAACTTTGAGCATTATCCCGAAGACCTTCCTTACTTTGAGCGTAAATTTTACCGTCATTATTTTCCGAAGTATGCCCATAAGGCTCTCCGTATTGCCACGGTGTCAGAATATTCTAAAAATGATATTGTGAGCCTGTATGGTGTTGATAACGATAAAATAGATGTTGTTTACAATGGCGCTAACGAATCTTTCGGACCTATATCAGAGCCTGAGAAGCAAGTTGTAAGAGAGCGTTTCGCGCATGGAGCTCCTTATTTTTTGTTTGTAGGTTCGCTTCATCCACGTAAAAACCTTGCAAGGCTATTTCCGGCTTTTGACCAGTTTAAGATTTCGGATAATGATAGTGTAAAATTGGTGATTGTAGGCGAAAAGAAATGGTGGACAGAAGCTATCGAAAAGGCCTATAACCAAATGAATTACAAGGACGACGTTATTTTTACCGGTCGTTTGCCTGTTAAAGATTTGCATCAGGTTATTGCTTCGGCGCTTGCTATAACTTATGTCAGTTATTTTGAAGGTTTTGGAATACCTATTCTGGAAGCTTTTTACTGTCATACTCCGGTCATCACTTCGCAGGTTACCTCTATGCCCGAAGTTGCCGGCGATGCTGCAATCTTGGTTGATCCTATGTCAATAAGTTCGATTGCTGATGGAATGGCAAGAATGGCGAATGATGAAAATCTCCGTAAGTCTTTAGTCGAAAAAGGTATCGAAAGATCGGCGTTGTTCAGTTGGCAAAAATCGTCGGAACGTCTTTGGAATACTATCCAAAAGGCTTTAGATACAATAAACCAAGAAGCTAAATAGTGATATTGAGTGTTGCCAATCTTTAGTAAAAGAATATTTTATAGATTAAAAAAAGCTTGTAATTGTGATTTTTTGAATTATTAAAAAGGAATGGAAGAAAAAACAAAAAAAGCAGATCAACAAAATTCCAATAAGCTTGAATTTAATCTAGATTGCACTCCGACAATAGATAAAGTGAGCGAGCCTAAGGTTTTGAATTATAATCTGAAAAAGAGAACTAATAAGAGAGTTGACGAGAGTTGGAGCAGTTCGAAATCATGGAACTGGTTTTAGGATTTCAGAGAAAAATCTGACAATGCTTTATTCGAAACAGAAAAAATTGCTATAACAAGTATGTTTTCATGATGGTCATAAAAGCTTTTGCTTTCGTTCGCTAAAGTCTCTTCACCTTGTCTTTTTATCTATTGATTAGTAGATATATCTTTTTCATCATTAATATAATCAGGGCAATCTTTACAGTCGAGGCTTCTGTTATACATTAGCATTGCCCGCGAGCTCATTCCCATGCTTGAAAAGCCTCCGTCATGAAAAAGGTTTTGCATTGTAACTTTTTTTGTCAGATCGGAGAAAAGTGTTATGACATAATCGGCGCACTCGTCGGCTGAAGCATTACCCAATGGCGACATGCGTTCGGTGAAATCCATCAGCCCGTCAAAGCCTTTTACGGCGCTGCCGGCAGTTGTTTTAGTTGGCGATTGCGAAACGGTATTTACCCTTACTTTACGCTCTCGACCATATATGTATCCAAAGCTTCGTGCTATTGATTCGAGAAGCGCTTTGGCATCGGCCATATCGTTGTAACGATAAAGAGTGCGTTGTGCGGCAACGTATGACATAGCAACCACCGAGCCCCATTCCTTGATAGCGTCAAGTTTATAAGCTATTTGCAAAACTTTATGGAACGACATTGCTGAAATGTCAAGGGTCTTTACTAGTAAATCGTAGTTTAGATCGTTGTATGGCCTACCCTTACGTACGTTCATTGACATGGCAATAGAATGAAGGATGAAATCAAACTTCCCTCCAAAATGATCCATCGTTTTAGCTATCAGATTTTCAATATCTTTTTCGCTCGTAGCATCTGCCGGAATAATGATTGATTTAGTCTTAGCTGCTAATTCATCTATTTCGCCAAAACGCATGGCAATAGGCGTGTTGGTAAGAACAAGCTGTGCGCCCTCCTCGCTGGCCCTTTCAGCCACTTTCCAGGCTATAGACATATTGTTCAAAGCGCCGAAAATAATTCCTTTTTTGCCTTCAAGTAGTTTGTGTGCCATCTTATTGTTAGTTATTGAGTTTTGTAAATAAGTTAATTTTTAAAAGCTCTTTTGCTGTTTCCATTGCAGGTAGGGTAACGGTGGAATCGCTTAACATCTTGGCAATTTCTACAATGCGTTCTTCCTGCTGCAGCTCTTTGATAAGTGTCTTTGTTATCTTGTTGTCAGTCTCTTTAAAAACGACAAAGTGATGGGCACCCCGAGCAGCAATTTGTGGTAGATGTGTTATAGCGATAACCTGCATATCTTTTGATATCAATTGCATAATGCCGCCCATTTTTCCGGCTATTTCGCCGGAGATACCGCTATCAATTTCGTCGAAGATAATAGAAGGTAGCGATTTTTTTGCTGCGATCAACGATTTTATAGCGAGCAATACTCTTGAGAGTTCACCACCGGAAGCCACTTTGGCCAATTCGTGTAGTTCGCTGCTTTTGTTAGCATTGAATCGAAACATAGCGGATTCCCTACCTGTTTCTGATAACTCCCTTTTTGGATTGAGGTTAACAACAAAGCTGGCTTGTGCCATTCCAAGTTCTCTGATCAATTGTAAAACCTCTTGCTCAAAGCTTGTTTTTACTCTTCCTCTTTCTGCCGAAAGCTGCGAGGCCATTTTTTCCAATTCCTTATAAATAGCGGCAACTTCTGCATTCAGTATTTCAATCTGTTCATTGAGTGAAGAATAGGCCTCCATGCGTTTGCGGTAGTCATTTTTTATTGCGATAAGCTCCTCAATGTTGTTACAGCGGTGTTTCTGTTGTAACTGATATATCAAGTTAAGGCGAAGGTTAAGCTCTTGGATTTTTTCCGGTTCAACTTCCAAGTGTTCCTCTACTCTGCTAATTTCTTGTGAAGCCTCTTTAAGCTCAAAATAGGTATTTTCGAAAAGGTTAAAAACCTGTTCTATCTTTGAGTGAAATGACTTGACTTTTTTTAGCTCATTGATCAGGTTCTGAAGCATGTCGAGCGCTCCCTGTTCGCGGTCAAGAATATCGGCTGATGATGCAAGTTTTGTTTTTATCTCCTCGGCATGCATTAGTAGTTTTAGCTCTTCCTCAATGTTCATTTGCTCATCGGCAATCAGTTGAGCTGCTTCAAGCTCGTCGTATTGATATTTGTAAAACTCTTGTTCAAGCGCAGCTTCATTTTCTTTTTGAATCAGATCGGCTAACATCTGTTTTTTATGCCGATATGTCTTGAACGTTTCGGAGTAAGAGTTTCGTTTTTCATCCAATCCACCGAAAGCGTCAAGCGCCAACAACTGGAAAGATTCATCCTGAAGGATTGTAACTTTATTTTGCGAGTGGATGTCAATTAGTTTTTCAGCTAACTCCTTTAATATATTTAGGTTGACTGGTGTGTCGTTGATAAAGGCTCTGGATTTACCGGAAGGTAGTATTTCTCTGCGCAGGATTGATTGTTCTGGATCCCAATCGAGGTTATTATCAGCAAAGAAGGGCGCCAGATTAAGATTTTTTACATCAAAAAATCCCTCTACAATACATTTTTCCTTTTTATCTTTTAGCGATTGGCTGTCGGCACGTTGGCCAAGGATAAGCCCTAAAGCCCCTAAAATAATGGATTTGCCGGCGCCTGTTTCGCCCGTGAGAACCGAAAAGCCATGAGAAAATGTTACGTCAAGCTCTTCGATTAGTGCATAATTTTTTATGGTTAAATGTTTTAGCATCCAGCAGTTATTAGCAGTGCGCAATTAAAAAAACAAACAATTACTATTTATGTTTGAAAAGGAGATGACGCATTTCGTTTTAACTATTGTTTCGAATTGTAGTGGCTCTATCAATTAACATTTTATTTTGTAACTATCACTTAATAAGGCGCTTGTTTTTCTTATCGGTAATAGTTTTGATTTAGAAATAACCTTCTCGTTTTTTCTGTTCCATGCTACCTATCTGATCAAAATCAATGACTCTTGTAGTACGTTCCGATTTTGTGGCGGTCATCATCTCTTCCACAATTTTTTCAATAGTATCAGCTTCTGATTCGATAGCTCCAGTAAGTGGGTAACAACCTAATGTGCGAAACCTGACTTTTTTCATAACGGCTGTTTTGGCCAGCTCGGTTGGCATTCTTTCATCGTCAACTAATATCATGGCGTCGTTGTATTCTACTATCGGTCGCTCTTTAGCATAATAGAGCGGCACTATAGGTATTTTTTCCAATCGTATATATTGCCAAATGTCTAATTCAGTCCAGTTGGAAAGCGGGAAAACCCTTATGGACTCTCCTTTATGGATACGTGCATTATAGATGTTCCACAATTCCGGTCGTTGATTTTTCGGGTCCCATTGATGGAAACTGTCGCGGAATGAAAAGATCCTCTCTTTAGCTCTCGATTTTTCTTCATCCCTTCGGGCGCCACCATAGGCAGCGTCGAAGCCATATTTAGTAAGCCCTTCTAACAGGGCCTGGGTTTTCATTATGTCAGTATGCACTTTACTTCCATGTGTAAATGGACCAACACCACTTTCAAATCCCTCTTTATTATAGTGTACTATCAAATCCCAGCCCTTTTCTTTAGCATAATTATCCCTGAACTCCACCATCTCTCTGAATTTCCATTTGGAATCAATATGCATCAGCGGGAATGGAACTTTGCCTGGGTAGAAAGCCTTCTCTGCCAGACGTACCATTACCGATGAGTCTTTACCTATGGAATAGAGCATTACAGGGTTTTCAAACTCAGCCGCCACTTCACGAATAATATGAATAGCTTCAGCTTCAAGTTCCTGTAGATTGGTAAGATTATATCCGTTCATTTTTAGTAGTTCTTCGCAAGGTTGTTTGACGAATAATTTTGTTTAATAGCTTTGAAAACCTGATTTGTTATTGTCAGTAAAGTGTTCTGACACAATAAACAATATGAAAGTGTACCTTAAAAGTATCATAGCTTTCTGTTCGAGATTTAGGTTACAAATCTATAAAAATTCTTTTTTTCAAATTTAACTCTAAGACATTCAGCAAACCATCCAACATCCTTGTGATGCGTATCATCTGGCCGATGAGTAGAAGAAGGATGATAACCATTATCTGGTCGTTTGCAAATCCGGAAAGGATTTCGTTTGGAGTTAATACACCTAAGATTCCAATAATGAGCACACTTATTATAAAGGTTAATGCCTGCCAAATCAGATCGGTATAAAGCGAAATGATGATAAGAGAATAACAAGTAGCGCTACTATGCCGTCAAAAGTAAGCATAGGACTTATTGTTTGGACAAGATTGTTGGCTTTTTCAGTTGTCCGCGAGGAACGGTAGCCACAACACACAATCCTAACTGCTCTATCTGTATAATTGCCTTGTTTTTTGTTATTCTTAAAATTACTCCCTCCACACCCTTCATAATCCCTGATGAAACCTGAACCAGATCACCTTTCTCTATTGAAATACTATAGCCTTCGGTTTTTTTTAGAAATAGTTTGATTCGTTCAATTTCAATCTCTCTTACAACAGCAGGAGCGCCAAGATAATAAACAAACCTGATTACCCCTGAAATTTTTAACACTTTCATCATATCACTAAGGCTGATCTTCACAAAAAGATAGGAGTTGAAAAGAGGGACGCTTACCTCTTTTTTTCTGTCACTCCATTGCCGAATAGTGTTGTAAGTAGGAAAGTAGGTCTCTATGTTTTCACCGATAAGACGCTGATAGACTTTTTTTTCAGATCTTGGAGCAGTATAAATCACATACCAAACAGGTTGTTGCAAAGTATTATAATTTTTGTTTTTACTGCTCATCACATGAGTTTGCTGTCAGTTTATTTTTGTAGAGGATCACAGTTATAACCTGAAACTTCTGATCTTATGAACAATCTCAATGCTTGGTCTGGCATCCTCAAGTCCAAATCCTTCACCATTTAATATTTTCTGATATGTTACGGTATGTAAGTCAGTAAATCCATCGCTGAACTCTATTTCTTTTCCTTCTATTTTGATTGATCGGAATGTACGTTGGCCTTTTTGTCGAATTTTTTCCGGCACATCATTAATGTCAAGGCTGAGTTTCCAGTTTACCCGTGCACGTTTAAGCTCTAAATAACCACTTACTTTATCAGGTTGCGAATGGGTCAGTTGGAGATTGGTCATCTTTCCGAAAATCCAAGTTAGCATATCGAAAAAGTGTACTCCTATGTTTGTGGCTACACCTCCCGATTTTTGAACATCTCCTTTCCATGAGATAAAGTACCAACGACCACGGGAAGTTACGTAATTAAGATCAATGTCATAAATTTTATCTTTTGGGCCTTCGTCTATCTGTTTTTTTAGCGCAATGATAGCCGGGTGGTAGCGCAACTGGAGGATTGTATAAATTCTTTTATCAGATTCATTTTCAATCTCTTGTAGTGCATCTACATTCCAAGGATTTAATACGATGGGTTTTTCGCATATTGCATGGGCATTATTACGAAGTGCAAGCCTGATATGGGCATCATGAAGGTAGTTTGGCGAACAGATACTAACGTAATTTACCTGTCCTTTAGAATTTCTTCTTCGCAGCTTGTCAAGATGTCGGTCGAAACGTTCTGGCTCGGTAAAAAAGTCGCAATCAGGGAAATAACTATCCATGATACCTACACAATCAAACGGATCGAGTGCTGCTACCAACCTGTTACCAGTATCGCGTATTGCTTTCAGATGTCGTGGTGCAATGTATCCTGCAGCTCCTATCAATGCAAAATTGTAGTTATTCGTCATGTTATGGTTTTTTTTTAAAAATATGCAAAAGTAGAAATAAAAATTCATTCCACTTACTAACAACCTTCTTTCATCGCGGCTTCAAATTATTGTATGGAAGCTATATCTTTTAACAGTCTATTGTTTCGGATTATTTACCAACCCTAAACCTTTAGCTAACAAATCAACAATATGAATGGTTTTCAGATTAATGTTTTGTTGTTTTATATACCCTTCGAGGTGCATTAAACATGACAGGTCGGCCGAAACAATGTATTCTGCTCCAGTTTCCATTGCGTAAGCTACTTTTTGTTCGGCCAGTGCAGTAGAGATTGGCTCGAATTTGATAGCGAATGTCCCACCAAATCCACAACACTCCTCTGTTTTTTGCATTTCAATGAGTTGAAGGCCTCGTACTTTGTTTAAAAGCTTTCTTTGGGAATCGCCTAACTTGTATTCTCTAAGCGCTGCGCATGAATCGTGATAGGTAACTTTTGCCGGAAAAGTTGCGCCAACATCCTCAATTTGCATTTTATTTACTAAAAAGTCGGTAATCTCCCAAAGATTTGACCGGAGTTTTCGGTTTTCAAGGTGCCAAGGAGAGTTATAAAACAGCTTTTCGAAGTGGTTTTTTATATAACCAAGACATGACGCTGATAATCCTACAACCGGTCGGCCATTATTAAAATCCTGAATGAATTTTACTCCCAGCTCTGTAGCTTCTTCACGAAAACCACTGTTAAACGCCATTTGACCACAACAGGTCTGTTTTGGATTGTAATGGACTTCGACATCAAGCTTCTCAAGTAACTTAATCATATTGAACCCAGTTTCAGGGTAAAATTGATCTATAAAACATGGGATAAAAACATCAACTACCATTGGTATGCATTTTAGTAAATTGGGACAAAAGTAAAATATTTTAATCCAGATTAAACATTTGGCAATCCTTTACCAAGGCTTTACCACAACAAAAGTAATAGTTTGACTCGTTAGAGATTTCTATTGTGTTATTTTATTTGAGTCGAATCATTTTTATTACTTATTAAATATTGTTAATTTTAATGGAAATTTTAAAAAATAATATTCTAAAATTACTTTTTGTAAATTTTGCAATATAATTATAAATCAATTAGTTAGTTATAAAATTATAAGTTTACAAGAAAATTAGATTTTTTTTATTCCAAATTGCAAAAAAGAAGATAAATTTACTTTAAATAAAAATTTTTAAATTTGCCTTCTCGTAAATTTAAAAAGGAAGTTTATGATTAAATCTTTCATTGTATTAATCTTTATATGCCAATTTTTTAGGTGTTAAGATTAATAAGTAATTCAAAGTATTTTTACATTAACATGTTATAAATCAAGAAATTAAATATTTTACTCACTCAACTATTTATTTATTAACTTAATTCAAATGTTTATGAAAAAAGTTACATGTTTGTTCGTTGCGTTTGTGTTGTCATTCATGATGATACATATTAATGATGTTCGAAGTCAGGTGATGATTGGCAATGGAACCGTTGTTGGGCAACGGTTGCCAATTAATGCGTTTTTTGGCTACTCCTATTCGCAGGTTATTTATCTGGCTTCCGAAATTGGCGCTTCTGGAGATATTAATGCTATCTCTTGGAGTTTTAATGGAACCAGTTTAACTAATTCTAATGACTGGACAATATACCTTGGTCATACCACAAAGACTGAATTTGACAGTAATAGTGATTGGATCCCAATAGGGGAATTAACGCAGGTGTATAGTGGCGAATTTACCAGTCCTACCGGACCTGGATGGATAACAATACCAATCTCAGATTTTCCTTATGATGGAACAAGTAATTTAGTAATTGCTGTGGATGAGAATAAACCATTATACAATGCTAGTGCAGATGATTTTCATTGCACTGCGGTTAGTGGAAATCGTGGTATTCTCTATTTCTCTGATCAAACTAATCCTGACCCTGCATCTCCTCCTGATGCCAACGTCAGAAGAGAATATATTGCCAATGTGATTTTAGGCGGAATACAACAGGATTGTCCGTCTGTAATTAATCTTACCGCTACTAATATTACCATCAACAGTGCGCTTCTTGGATGGACTCCCGGAGGCGACGAGAACTTGTGGAATATAGAATATGGACTTAAAGGCTTTGAATTGGGTCAAGGGACTCTCATTACCGATATTGCTGACAATCCATACCTTTTAAGCGGCCTTACCTCAGCTACCACGTATGATTTTTATGTACAGGCCAACTGTGGTGGCGGTGAATTAAGTATCTGGATGGGACCTGCCTCATTTCTCACAGAGTGTGAGACTATGGAACTGCCATATTTTCAGGATTTCACCGGCGTAGCTGTTAATACTATTCCCGTTTGCTGGACACGAACACATAACAACTGGAGCGTGCAATCTAGCAGCAGTGCCGGAGGTACATCGCCGGAGATAAGACTTTACTGGGCGCCTTCATTTACAGATTTATCCATGCTTCAATCTCCTGTTTTCAACACTGTTGGCAAGACAGTATTGTTATTGGAATTTAAACACTATCTCAGCCATTATGCTACACCATATACCGTAGGCATAAAAACATCATCCGATGGCATTACCTGGAACACTGTCTGGGAAGTTTCTCCTTTAGCCAATATTGCTGCGGAGACAAAAGAGGTTATTATCAACAATAGCGATGTTGGTTCGCCTACTTTTCAGTTTGCTTTTTTCTTTGATGGTAATATTTACAACATTAACAACTGGAACATAGATGATGTTACGTTATTTGCGCCTGAGTATGGTACTCTTAGCGGCTATGTGACTGAGGTTACTCGTGGTGTTATTGAGGGCGCTCGTGTTTTTAGCGGCAGCTACGAAGCCTTTACCGATGCTACAGGCTATTATGAGATTGCCGATATGATAGTAGGTGTATATGATGTTACCTGCGAAGCCGATGGTTATGTCTCTGTAACAGAGGTTGGTGTAGAGATTTTTGCTAATCAGGTTACCGAGCTTGATTTTCAATTAGGAATTCCAAATATCTCTGTAGATCCTCAGTCCATCTCAGTATCTTTAGAGTCAGGTAGTACGACTTCTGAAATTCTGACTATTTCTAACGCGGGAGGTACTGCGCCTTTGACTTGGAGCGCCAAGGTTAATATCCTGTCTGATCGTCAAAGCTCATTACCTATTTTAACCCAGCAGCAGCCTAAGGTTATTGGAGCAGATGAAGTAAATCCTAATCCATCCGGTGTTAAGCCGGATTATACTGATGAATTGTTTGACCTCTTGGCCTCTTTCCCGGTGAATGATGTTGGAGGCACATATAGTTTTGTTTGCGATGGTGATTTCCTTTATACCGGACGTTGGAATGCTAACGGATATGATAAATACTCGTTAGAAGGTGAATTTCTTGAGCATTTTGAAATTCCCGGCGCTGGCAATACCAGGGACTTGACTTATGATGGTCAGTATTTTTATGGTTCTCCTAATAGCGCTACTATTTATCAGATGGATTTCGATAACAAGACTCTTGTAAGCACCATAACTGCTACCGGTAATATTATACGTGCCATATCCTATGATTCAGACAATGATGCTTTTTGGGTTACTTCTAATAATTTCAATGGTCCTTTCAAACTTATCAGCCGTACAGGAGAAACATTGCAGACTCTTGCTACTACTGTTACAGGTATAAGTGGTATTGCTTATGATAATGTATCAGAAGATGGTCCGTTCTTGTGGGCTTATACGCCTGCTTCAACAGGTCAGCATAAGCTTGTTAAGGTGGACCTGACTACCGGAGCAGCTCTTCTGACTTTTGATCTATTGCCTTATGGTATTTTTGGCGCTGGGACAGTTTCTGGCGGTCTTGAAATCACAGATGCTGTTGTAGAGGGCAAATGGACATTTATTGGCTGTTCACAGAATGATATTCTTTTCGTTGTTGAGCTAGCCGATTCTACTCCACCGTGGATTACCATTGCTCCAAAGCAAGGTGTTGTTGAGCCGGGCAGTTCCGATCAGATAGATGTAAGTTTTAATGCTACCGATCTTGAGGGGGGTATTTACTTAGCAAATATTAACATTACTCACAACGGTCAGGAAGTATCTAAGGGCGTTATAACCGTTCCCGTAGAATTATCTGTTACCGGAGTTACTCCGCCTCAACAGGTTACGTTGGTATCACCTGAAAATAATGCTACCTTAGTTCCCTTGCAGCCTACATTTACTTGGATAACCGCCACACCGGCTTTAAACAGGTTGGTAATTACCACCGGCGCTCCACCATTTATTATTACTGTTTACACATCACCTTGGTTCATTGGCGAGTCCTTTGATTTGGCCAGTACAGGATTTTCATTGGATAAGAAGAAGGATTATTACTGGCAGGTAAATACTAAGGACTCTGTTGGTTCATTCAATTCTTCAATTTGGAAATTCCAGACTATTGGCGCCGGTACCTTTCAAGGTTTAATTACCGATGCTTATAGCGGTCAGCCGCTTGAAGGAGTAGAGGTTACTGTAGAACCGGGAAATTATGTTGTATTTACTGATAATACAGGTAACTATACAATAGAGGATGTGTTTGAGGGCGATTATACCTTAACTGCAAACAAGGATGGCTATAATACCGCTACCGCGAACGGTTCAATAACACATAATGTTACTACCTTTGTCAACTTTGAGTTGGGTCAGTTTCTTCCACCGCCCATTAATTTGCAGGCAGAGATTGAGAATATTAATGATGTTCATCTGACGTGGGTCGAGCCGGGTGCAGGTTTTGAACCTACATGGCTTTATTACACTACTGTTGTAAATACCTTTGTAGGCATGAATAGCGCTGTTGAATTTGATGTTGCTATGCGTTTTACACCTGACATGCTTACAGGGTTTGCGGGCGGCAGTGTTTCTAAAGTCAAATTTGCTCCACATGAACCGCTATCAGTGTGTAGTTATACTATTAAGATTTGGCAGGGCGAAAATCCTCCTAATTTGATTTATTCTCAAGCTGTTTCTGAAATTACTGTTGATACATGGAACGAAGTAATGCTTGACACTCCTGTACCGTTTGATAATACTATGGAGTTGTGGATTGGTTATGGGGTAAATACCACTACCGGTTGGCCTGCTGGATGCGATGCTGGTCCTATGGTTGATGGTTTTGGAAATATGATGTTTTTTAATGGGCAGTGGCAAACCTTGTATCAATTAGCGCCTACTTTACCTTATAACTGGTCTATTCAGGCATTTGTAGAGGCCGCCAAGGGTACTATGACACTTGCACCCGTTGTTGAAGCTCCTGTAACTTCCAACTTTGGAGGTACTTTAACCTTAAGTCATAATAGTCTTCCCGAGCCTGTTATCTCTGATCCAACGGCTACCCGTTCTACTTCTGTGTTGTTAGGTTATAATGTATATCGTGATAATACTTTACTTGCTCTGGTTACCGATACCGAGTATTATGATCTTGGTCTTGCTGCCGGCACCTATTCCTATAAAGTAACTGCAGTATATGATCAGGGCGAGTCAGAGCCAGCCGGTCCAGTATCTGTTACTATTATTGGGTATGGCGTGCTGACCGTAACACCGGATTCACTTGATGAGACTCATAGCGATCCTTCTCAGGTAACTACAAAAACCCTTACTGTAAGTAACACCGGTAGCGGCCCAATTGAATTTGATGTCGCTGTTGATATACTCGGAAAAGGCAACCGTGCTTCAGGATTGTGTATTGATAATCTTTATTCAACAGGTTGCTACAGTTATGATGACGGCTTATTAAGCTGGCAATTAGCCAATGTATATCAGGACATACCATGTGTGGATGAAAGTGATTGGTATCACGACTATACTAATATTGTGCACGAGCTGGAACCTGGAGAAACCTATCAGGTAACTGTAGAGACTGCTTATACTAATACTTATCTTGCTATATGGATTGATTTTAATGATGATCTATTATTAACACCCGATGAACTTCTGGCCGACTTCTTATGTGCAACCGGAGGATTCCATACGCTTGATATTACTATCCCAGCCGACGCCCCTGGCGGAAATCATGTGCTTAGATTCAGGACTAATTGGAATAATGTGGCTACCGATCCCTGCGCTACCTATAATTATGGCAATGCTGCCGACTTTATGGCTACTATGGGTCCCCCATGGATAAGTGTAGAGCCATCAGCAGGTGTTCTTTATGCAGAAGAGTCAATGGATTTAGTTGTTACTTTCACCTCGGCCAACATAGATTATGGCGTGCACAATGCAGATATCTTATTTACAAGTAATAATCCATTTGTTACTCAACCGGAGGTTACTGTACCGGCGCAATTGACATTGCTTGACCTTAGAGGAACATTTTACGGTCAGGTTCTTGACGTATTAGGAAATCCTTTGGCAGGCGTTACAATTACAGCAGATGAGTATAGAACATTATCTACCATGACAGATGAACAAGGAGAATATGTTTTAAAAGTAGCTCCCGGTGAATATACCCTTACAGCTTCAAAAGTTGGATATATATCAGAAACATCAATGCCGTTGACTATCGCAACAGGAGATTTAATATTACAGGATTTTGAACTTGAATATGCAGCGCCTGTTATGATCAGTGTAGAAGCCGATTTCTTTGGCATTGAGGTAGAATGGGAAGGTAATCCTATCATAGATATGAAAGGCAGATTTGCTGATATTTCGCTATCCAATATGGCCGAAAAATCAAATGCTTCAATTCAAGAGGAAATATTATTGCACGGACCTACATCTGTTGTGCCGAAGGCAATTGCCGGCAGAGCCGTTGGTGACGACTGTAACGACCCGATAATAGTTGGAGAGTTGCCCTATACAGATGTTAATACAACTTGTGGCCGTGGTAATACTTATTCAACGACTTGTCTCGGATCATACGATGGTGGCGAAGACATTGTTTATCAGCTTACGCTTACTGAGGCTAAAGTAGTTACCCTCAACTTAACAACAACGACTACATGGACCGGTATGCTGATTACTCAGGAGTGTCCTATTGGTGAAAACTGTGTTGATTATGTAACTGGTTCCTCTGGAAATAAGACTCTGACGGTTACTCTGACTCCCGGTACCTATTTTATTATGATGGATACCTGGCCATCACCTGCCTGTATTAATGAGTTTACACTTGAAATCACTGCTGAAGATCCTTGTTCTGTAGAGTGTCCTGCAGGAGCTATACCCGAGTCTGAGCTTTGCGGTGAAGACTTAAACGGCGGCTGTAATGCTACCCCCGTAGCTTTTGAATCAATCGCTAATGGCGATGTAATTTGCGGTACAGCATGGGCTGATGATGGATCTCGCGATACCGACTGGTACGAGCTTATAATTACCGAACCACAAATCCTTACCTGGACAGTAACTGCTGAATTTCCAGTTTATGCATTCATCATTGATGGAAATAATGGATGCGACGGACTTGAAATAATTAGCGTTGGTCTAGCTGATCCATGTGTGCCTGCAGTAGCAACAGCTACGGTTATTCCCGGTACATACTGGCTGTGGGTAGGTAATCAGACTTTTGATGGTAACCCGTGTGGCGCATTTAATAACTATGTCGCTGAGCTTACTGCTGAAGAGACCTTCATAACATATTACAATCTCTACCGTGATGATGAGATGATCAATACGCTTTATAAGACTTACTATTATGATGAAGATGTTGAACAGGGCGAGACTTACTGTTACTCGGTTGAGCAGGTTCTCTTCCCCGATGTTGTTAGCGGAATGTCAAATATCCTTTGTGCAGCAGTGCCAATCCAGCCTATTATTTCAGTTAATCCTGAAGAATTGACTGAGTACCTTGAAGTTGGAGGAACAGCTGAACAAATTTTATCAGTACACAATAGCTCAGCAGGTAATTTGAACTTTACAGTAAATGGAACTTCTGGAATACCATGGCTCACTATTGACCCGGAGCTTGGCTCAGTAAGCGGTATTGGCCAGTTTGATATCAATGTAACGTTCGACGCAACAGATCTTGAGGAGGGCGTTTACAATGCAAGTATTTTGATAAATTCGAATGATCCCGCTACTCCACAACTCAACGTTCCGGTAACACTGTTCGTTATCGAAGTTTATTCACAGGATATCCTTATTCCTTCGGGCTGGAGCGGATGGTCGGCTTATATTAACATGTTGGGCGCTTCGTTCGAAAATGTTGTTGCTCCTGTTGTTAATGATATGATTATCACACAACACTTTACCGAAATGTTCTGGCCACAAAATGGCATTAACACTATGGGCAATTTTACCAACGATCACGGCTACATTTCAAAGATGAGCGCTGATGCTACTCTAACCTTAGAAGGTATGATGGTTGCTCCTACCATCGCTTTGAACGCCGGTTGGAATATCTTCCCGATCCTTGTTGATTGCAATCTTGATGCTGCTGAGGTATTTGGCGCCATAGAAGGTTTCATCATAGGTTACGAAGTTGCCGGAAGCGGAGTTTATTATCCTGCCGGTAGCATTACCACTCTTACCACACTTGTACCCGGTAAGGCATATTGGGTAAAGGTATCAGAAGCTACCAACTATACTTTCCCTGAGTGTATTAGTGGGACAAAAGCATCTTACATTGCTCCTTTGCGCCATACAAATACTACTCCATGGAACGAGCCAACCTATACCGGCTCAAGTCATATCGTGGTATTCGATGCTGATGCTTCGGTGTCGTTTGCTAAGGGCGATATGATAGGCGCCTTTACTAATGATGGCGCTTGCGCCGGATTGACACTTTGCGATGGTAAAGCTGTTTCGTTGGCTCTCTTTGCCGATGATATCACTACCTCGGTAAACGATGGTTTTGTTCAGGGCGAATCTCTCACCTTTAAGCTCTATTGTCAGAGCAACGATACAGAGTATATCCTTGCTGTAAGCTACAGTGTTCAAGCTCCTAACTACGATGGTTTGTTCGAAGCCAATGGTTTGTCGGTCATCAACAATGTTACCATGTATGCTACAGGCATCGGTTCTCAAGATTTGACCAGCCTCACAGTCTATCCTAATCCTTCACAAGGTCTTTTCAATGTGTCGGTAGATAACCACTCTCAGGATGTCAACTGGGTAGTTACCGATGCTAAGGGGCGGTATGTGATGGAGGGCAGGTTAGCTGATTCCCATCAGATTGATTTACGAACACAACCGAAAGGTGTCTATTTCGTCAAGTTTACCGGCGACAATGTTCTCCGTATCGAGAAGCTCGTTGTCAGGTAATCGGCGATTAAATAAATCAAAAAAGCCCTGCCGTTTGGCGGGGCTTTTTTTATGGGTACAATGTAGTAAATACATTAAAAAAAAAACTGTTACGTCAGATAATAATAGGCATCGGCAGATCCATATTAAACATTTGACAATCCTTTATCAAGGCTTTGCACAATAAAACTAATCGTTTGGCTTGTTAGAGGTTTCTATTTTGTTATTAGAGTTGAATCATTTTTATTAGTTATTAAATATTGTCAAATTTAATAGGAATTTTATAAAATAATATTCTCAACTATTTTTTTTTGTAAATTTTGTAATATAATTGTAAATCAATTAGTTAGTTTAAACTTACAATAGAATTAAAATTTTTATTTGTTCTAAATTGCTTGAAAAAAAATCACTTTAAATAAAAATTTTTAAATTTGTCTTCTTAAAACTTTAAAAAGGAGGTTTATGATTAAATCTTTCATTGCATTAATCTTTAAACGCCTGTTTAGGTATTAAGATTAGTAAGTGGTTCAAAGTATTATTATCTTAGTATGTTGTAAATCAAAAAATTAGATATTTTATTCACTTAATTATTTATTTATTAATTTAATTCAAATGTTTATGAGAAAAGTTACATGTTTATTTGTTGCGTTTGTATTGTCATTAATGATGATACAGATTAATGATGTACGAAGTCAGGTGATGATTGGCAATGGAACCGTTACTGCGCAGCGGTTGCCAATTAATGCGTATTATGCCTACTCCTATTCGCAGGTTATCTATCTGGCTTCCGAAATTGACGCTTCAGGAGATATTAATGCTATCTCCTGGAACTTTTATGGCACCAGTTTAACTAATTCAAATGACTGGACAATCTACCTTGGTCATACCACAAAGACTGAATTTGACAGTAAAAGTGATTGGATCCCAATAGGGGAATTAACGCAGGTATATAGTGGTGAATTTGTCAGTCCTACCGGACCTGGATGGATAACAATACCAATCTCTAATTTTACTTATGATGGAACAAGTAATTTAGTAATTGCTGTAGATGAGAATAAATCATCATACAATACTAGTGGAGATGATTTTTATAGCACTGCGGTTACTGGAAATCGTGGTATTGTCTATTACAGCGATCAAACTAATCCTGACCCTGCATCTCCTCCTACAGGCACTTCCCTCAGAGCATATATTGCCAATGTTATTCTGGGTGGGATACAACAAGCCTGCCCGCCTGTAATTACTCTTACCGCTACTGATATTTCACACAATAGCGCCAATCTTGGTTGGACTTCGCTTGGAAACGAAACTGTGTGGAATATAGAATATGGACTTAAGGGCTTTGAATTGGGTCAAGGAACGCCTGTTAGCGGCGTTACAACTAATCCTTATCTGTTGACAGGGCTTACACCTGATACCGAGTATGAATTTTATGTTCAGGCTGATTGTGGTAGTGGTGAAGTAAGCTCGTTCGCCGGGCCAAAAGTATTTAAAACACCTTGTGAGCCCTATTCTACATTCCCATGGAATGAAAGCTTTGAATATGTTACCATTCCCGCTCTGCCAACATGCTGGTATAAATATGCAAACAGCAAATGGGTTACCACTAATAATGGCAATTCTTCTTACGATGCCGATGCCAAAACCGGTACTCAATTTCTTAGAATCCCATATTCATCCACTAATGATCATGTATGGACTCCCGGCTTTTCTATGGAAGCAGAAACATCCTATGAGTTCTCATTCTGGTGGGCTGGCGATGGCTATGCCGGCTGGACGGGAGATGTGGTTATGAACACTTTTCAGGATCCTACCGGCGCAGTTCAAATTGGAAATACATTTATAACTCCAGATGTTACTACTGACAAAATTTATAGGCAGTTTAAGTATAATTTCGTGCCCGATGAATCAGGCGATTATTATTTTGCTATCAGAGTTACGTCAACATCCGCACCATGGTACTTAAGCTTCGATGATTTTACTGTACAATACACTCCAAGTTGCACCCCACCAAGTGATCTTACCGTTGGTTCTATTACCACCAACAGTGCGCTTCTTGGATGGACTCCCGGAGGCGACGAGAACTTGTGGAATATAGAATATGGACCTGCAGGCTTTGAATTAGGTCAAGGGAATCTCATTACCGATATTGCTGACAATCCATACCTTTTAAGCGGCCTTACCCAAGCTACCGCGTATGATTTTTATGTACAGGCCAACTGCGGTGGCGGTGAATTAAGTCCCTGGTTTGGTCCTGCCTCATTCATCACAGAGTGTGAGACTATGGAGCTTCCATATTTTGAGGATTTTACCGGCGTAGCTGTTAATACTATTCCCGTTTGCTGGACACGGACACATAACAACTGGGGCGTGCAGTCTAGCAGCATCGCCGGAGGTACATCGCCGGAGATGAGACTTTACTGGTCGCCTTCATTTACAGATTTGTCCATGCTTCAATCTCCTGTTTTCAACACTGTCGGCAAGACGTTATTGTTGTTGGAATTTAAACACTATCTAAGCCATTATGGCACACCTTATACCTTAGGTATAAAAACATCCTCCGATGGCATTACCTGGAACACTGTCTGGGAAATTTCTCCTTCAGCCAATATTGCTGCGGAGACAAAAGAGATTATTATCAACAATAGCGATGTTGGTTCGTCTACATTTCAGTTTGCCTTCTTCTTTGATGGTAAAATTTACAATATTAACAATTGGAACATAGATGACGTTAGTTTGTCTGCACCTGAGCTTGGTACTCTTAGCGGCTATGTAACAGAGGCTACCCGCGGTGTTATTGTGGGCGCTCACGTTTTTAGCGGCAGCTACGAAGCCCTTACCGATGCTACTGGCTATTATGAGATTGCCGATATGCTAGTAGATGTATATGATGTTACCTGCGAAGCCGATGGTTATGTCTCTGTAACAGAGGTTGGTGTAGAGATTTTTGCTAATCAGGTTACCGAGCTTGATTTTCAATTAGGAATTCCCAATATCTTTGTTGATCCTGAGTCCATCTCAGCAAATACAGAGCCAGGCGGTACGACTATTGAAACTCTGACTATCTCTAACCCGGAAGGTACAGCTCCTTTGACTTGGAGCGCCTGTGTTAATATATTGTCTGATCCTCAAAGATCATTACCTATTTTAACCCAGCAGCAGCCTAAGGTTATTGGAGCAGATGAAGTAAATCCGAATCCATCCGGTGTTAAGCCGGATTGTACTGATGAAATGTTTGACCTCTTGGCCTCTTTCCCGGTNNACTTATGATGGTCAGTATTTTTATGGTTCTCCTAATAGCGCTACTATTTATCAGATGGATTTCGAGGGCAAGACTCTTGTAAGCACCATAACTGCTACCGGTAATACTATACGTGCCATATCCTATGATTCAGACAATGATGCATTTTGGGTTACTTCTAGTAACTTCAATGGTCCTTTCAAACTTATCAGTCGTACAGGAGAGACATTGGAGACTCTCGCTACTACTGTTACAGGTATAAGTGGTATTGCTTATGATAATGTATCAGAAGATGGTCCGTTCTTGTGGGCTTACACGCCTGCTTCAGCAGGTCAACATAAACTTGTTAAGGTGGACCTGACTACCGGAGCAGCTATTCTGACTTTTGATCTAATGCCTTATGGTATTTTTGGCGCTGGGACAGTTTCTGGCGGTCTTGAAATCACTAATGCTGTTGTATATGGCAAATGGACATTTATCGGCTGTTCTCAGAACGATGTTCTTTTTGTTGTTGAACTTACCGATGATGCATCAGCATGGGTTTCTATTTCTCCAAGGCAAGGTGTTGTTGATCCGGGCAGTTCCGATCAGATAGATGTAAGTTTTAATGCTACCGATCTTGAGGAGGGTATTTACTTTGCCTATATTAACATTACACACAACGGTCAGGAGGTAGATAATGGCGTTATCACGGTTCCCGTAGAATTATCGGTTGGTGCGCTTGCTCCGCCTCAACCGGCTACATTGGTATCACCTACAAATAATGCCACCTTAGTTCCCTTGCAGCCTGAGTTTACATGGATAGCCAACTCGCCGGCTTTTAACAGGTTGATAATTACCACCGGCGCTCCACCATTTATTACTACTATTTACACATCGCCTTGGTTCATTGGCGACTCCTTTGATTTGGCCAGTACAGGATTGACGTTGGAGAAGAAGAAGAACTATAACTGGCAGATCAATACTAAGAACTCTGCTGGTTCGGTCAATTCTCCAATTTGGAAATTCCAGACTCTTGGAGCCGGTATCTTTAAAGGTTTAATTACCGATGCTTATAGCGGTCAGCCGCTTGAGGGAGTAGAGGTAACTACCGATCCGGGCAATTATGTTGCATTTACTGATAATACAGGTAACTATACAATAGAGGATGTGCTTGAGGGCGATTATACCTTAACTGCAAACAAGAATGGCTATAATACTGCTACCGCGAACGGTTCAATAACACATAATGCCACTGCCTATGTCAATTTTGAGTTGAATATGTTCCTTGAACCTCCCTTTGGTTTGTATGCAGAGATTGAGAATATTAATGATGTTCATCTGACGTGGGTCGAGCCGGGTACAGGTTTTGAACCTACATGGCTTTATTATACTACTATTATAGATAATGCTATAGGCACAAATAGCGCTGCTGAATTTGATGTTGCTATGCGTTTTACACCTAATATGCTTACAGGGTTTGCGGGCGGCAGTGTTACTAAAGTCAAATTTGCTCCACATGAACCGCTATCAGTGTGTAGTTATACTATTAAGATTTGGCAGGGCGAAAATCCTCCTAATTTGATTTATTCTCAGGCTGTTCCTGAAATTGTTATTGATGAATGGAACGAAGTAATTCTTAATACTCCTGTACCATTCGATAATACTATGGAGTTGTGGATTGGTTATGGGGTAAATACCACTGCCGGTTGGCCTGCTGGATGCGATGCTGGTCCTATGGTTGATGGTTTTGGCAATATGATGTATTTTGGTGGGCAGTGGCAAACATTATCTCAATTAGCGCCTACTTTAACTTATAACTGGTCTATTCAGGCCTTGGTAGAGGCCGCCAAGGGTCCTATAACACTTGCCCCCGTTTTTGAAGCTCCTGTAACTTCCAACTTTGGAGGCGCTTTAACTTTAAGTCCTAACGGTCTTTCCGAGCCTGTTATCTCTGTTCCAACGGCTACCCGTTCGCCTCGTGCATTTTTAGGTTATAATGTATATCGTGATAATACTTTACTTATTCAGGTTACCGATAATGAGTACTATGATCTTAATCTTGCAGCCGGTACCTATTCCTATAAGGTAACTGCAGCATATGATCAGGGCGAGTCAGAGCCGGCCGGTCCTGTATCTGTTTCCATTCTTGCTCCTCCTACGTTGCTTATTGCTGAGCAGCAGGGCCCAGAAGTCTTTTTGCAGTGGCAGAGCAACTTTGTTGGTAAAGGTGTATTAGCAGATGGTAGCAACAAGGCAAAAACCTTCCTTGATAGCTATACCGGTAATACTCTTACAGAAGATATGCAGTTACGTCTTTTTGGCGGCTCTTATCAAAGCAATCAGGTTTATAAAGGTATTCGCTGCGAATTAGAGTGCCCTGCAGGCGCAATAAACGAGTCTGAACTTTGCGGTGAAGACTTAAACGGCGGCTGTAATTCTGATCCTGAAGTTTTTGAATCCATCGCTATTGGTGATGTAATCTGCGGTACAGCATGGGCTGTAGAAGGTACTCGCGATACCGACTGGTACGAGCTGATAGTTACCGAACCGAAAACCGTTACTTGGACAGTAACTGCTGAATTTCCAGTTTATGCATTCATCATTGATGGAAATAATGGATGCGACGGACTTGAAATAATTAGCGTTGGTCAAGCTGATCCATGTGATACAGCAGTAGCAGCAGCTGTGGTTACTCCCGGTATTTATTGGTTGTGGGTAGCAAATCAGGAGTTTGAAGACTATCCATGTGGTGAATCAGACAACTACGTTGCCGAACTTACTGCAGAAGATATATTCCTTCCTTACTTTAAGCTCTATCGTAACGATGTTGTTATAGGTGAGATTTATGATCTCTATCATTTTGATGATGCTATTGCTCCTGGTAATGACTATTGCTACAGTGTAAGTGAGGTTGTATCAGACGAGGGCATTGAAACAGCCAAGTCAAACGAGTTATGTGTAAATATTCCTGTTTATGGCGCTTTAACCGTAACACCTGGTTCACTTAATGAGACTCATAGCACACCGCCTCAGGTAACCACCAAAACCCTTACTGTAAGTAACACTGGCGCTGGTCCAATTGAATTTGATGTCGTTGTTGATAAACTTGGAAAAGGCAACCGTGCTTCAGGATTGTGTATTGATAACCTTTATTCAACAGGTTGTTTCGCTTATGATGATGGTTTAGTAAGCTGGGAATTAGCCAATGTATATCAGGATATACCATGTGAGGATGCAGGTGATTGGTATCATGACTATACCGATATTGTGCACGAGCTTGAACTTGGAGAAACCTATCAGTTAACTGTAGAGACTACTTATACTAATACTTATCTTGCTATATGGATTGATTTTAATGATGATCTATTATTAACACCCGATGAACTTTTGGCTGACTTCTATTGTGCAACCGGAGGATTCCATACGTTTGATATTACTATCCCATCCGATGCCCCTGTCGGAAATCATGTGCTTAGATTCAGGACTAATTGGGCTAATGTGGCTACCAATCCTTGCGCTACTTACTCTTATGGTAATGCTGCCGACTTTATGGCTAATTTGTCTTCATGGATAAGCGTAGAGCCATCAGCAGGTATTCTTAATGCAGGAGAGTCAACGAATGTAGTTGTAACCTTCAATTCGGCTGATTTGGATTATGGCATTTATAATGCAAATATCTTATTTGCAAGTAATAATCCATTTGCTACTCAACCAGAGGTTACTGTGCCGGCGCAACTGACTGTTGGCGAAGTTCCTTCACAGGATATCCTTATGCCTTTGGGCTGGAGCGGATGGTCGGCTTATATTAACACGATGGGAGCTTCGTTTGAAAATGTTGTTACCCCTGTTGTTAATGATATGATTATCACACAACACTTTACCGAAGTGTTCTGGCCACAATATGGCATTAACACTATGGGCAATTTCACCAACGATCACGGTTATATTTCAAAGATGAGCGCTGATGCTACCCTATCCTTAGAAGGTATGATGGCTGTTCCTACTGTAGCTTTGAATACCGGTTGGAATCTTTTCCCGATCCTCGTTGATTGCAACCTTGATGCTGCCGAAGTATTTGGTGGCATAACAGGTTTCATCATAGGTTACGAAGTTGCCGGAAACGGAATTTATTATCCTGCCGGTAGCATTGCCACTCTTACCACCCTTGTACCCGGTAAGGCATATTGGGTAAAGGTATCTGGAGCTGCCACCTATACTTTCCCTGAGTGTGTTAAAGGGGCAAAAGCATCTTATATTGCTCCTTTGCGCCATACTAATACTACTCCATGGAACGAGCCAACCTATACGGGCTCAAGTCATATCGTGGTATTCAATGCTGACGCTTCGGTATCGTTTGCTAAGGGCGATATGATAGGCGCCTTCACTAATGATGG
>MTKW01002473.1_pt1 | contig 50341 bp, 39 predicted proteins | sample 1042761 | NCBI WGS metagenome assembly MTKW01 (sample SAMN06205366, study PRJNA360243) | anaerobic digester metagenome | biome: Wastewater treatment plant; feature: Anaerobic digester sludge; material: sludge; isolation source: anaerobic digester fed with sludge from wastewater treatment plant ... | reverse complement strand
CTGCGGCTCAGGGGCCATGTTCGGCTTTCGGCTCCGCCCCGCTTCCACCTTATCGGGTTCTCTGTTCGTCACCAGCCAGCGTACTCTTCCCGTCACTGCCTTTGATAATGATTCAATTTGTATGCAAGTTTTACATATTTGTGACCGTCTGTCAACTCGATCAATCGCAACAATTATTTTTGCCGCACAGTCTCTTCTCTTATCCCAAATCGCTAAAAACGCTCATTCCTGCGCGTCATTTTTTGACAACGATGTTGACGAGACGTCCCGGCACGTAAATTTCCTTGACGATCGACTTGCCGTCAATCTCCCGAGCGACAGCCTCCTGCGCCTTTGCTCGGGCAAGCGCCTCTTCTTTCCCGAGGTCGTGCGCGATGTCGATGCGGGCCTTAATTCTTCCGTTAACTTGAATAGCGATCTCTACCGTCCGTTCGATCGTCTTCGCTTCGTCGTAGGGCGGCCACACCTGGTCCGTCATGACGCCGGGGTACGCTTGCCGTTCCCAAATCTCCTCCGTGATATGCGGAGCAAACGGATTCAATAGGAGCAGGAACGTTTTGAACTCCTCGTCCGTAACGCTGTTCAATTCATAGAAACGGTTGCACAGCGTCATCAGCTGAGCGACAGCCGTATTGCCCTTCAACGTGTCGATGTCTTCCGTCACTTTCTTAATCGTCTGATGGATGAGCGTCTCGACGTCCGGTCTGTATTCCTCTCCGCCGATGACGCGTTCCTGCAACGCCCACACGCGGTCGAGAAAACGCGAACAGCCTTTGATCGACGTCGTGCTCCACGGAGCCGGCTTCTCAAAATCGCCGATAAACACTTCATACAGGCGCAATGTGTCAGCGCCGTATTCCTTGACGATGTCGTCGGGATTGACGACGTTGCCTCGTGATTTCGACATTTTATCGCCGCCCTCGCCGAGGATCATCCCGTGGCTCGTACGCTTGAGATAAGGTTCTTTGACAGGGACAAATCCTTCGTCGTAGAGGAATTGATGCCAGAAACGCGAGTACAGCAAGTGAAGCGTCGTATGTTCCATGCCGCCGTTGTACCAATCGACGGGGAGCCAGTAGTCGAGCGCTTCAGGCGAAGCGATCGCCGTTTCGCACGTCGGATCGGTATAGCGGATAAAGTACCAGGAAGAACCGGCCCAGTTCGGCATCGTATCTGTCTCGCGCTCGGCCGGTCCGCCGCAGGCGGGACACGTCGTCTTCACCCAGTCGGTCAGCTTGGCAAGCGGCGATTCGCCTGTTTCCGTCGGCTCATACGATTCGACCTCCGGGAGTTGAAGCGGCAGCTCTTCTTCAGGAACGGGCTGCCAGCCGCATTTTTCGCAGTGAATCATCGGAATCGGCTCGCCCCAGTAACGCTGACGCGAAAAAACCCAATCTCGTAAACGGTAATTCACTTTTCGTCTGCCGAGACCGTTCTCTTCGAGCCAATCGGTGACGCGCGCGATCGCCTCGCGAACGCCCAGACCGTTGATAAATCCTGAATTGACGATGATGCCTTCTTCGATATCGGTGTAAGCGGCTTCGCTGATGTCGCCTCCTTCGACGACACAAACGATCGGCAAGTCGAACACTTTTGCAAATTCATAGTCGCGATCGTCGTGCCCCGGCACGGCCATGATGGCGCCCGTCCCGTACGTCGTCAGCACGTAATCGGAAATGAACAGAGGGATCTCCTCATTCGTCGCCGGGTTGATGGCGGCAACGCCGTCGAGGCAAACGCCCGTCTTCTCCTTGTTAAGCTCCGTGCGCTCAAATTCCGATTTGCGCTGCGCCTCTTCTCTGTACGCAGTCACCGCTTCGACGTTCCGGATCAGTCCCGCATCCAACCATTTGTCGAGCAGCGCATGCTCCGGCGACATGACGGCGTATGTCGCGCCCCAGAGCGTATCGGGGCGTGTCGTATACACGACGATCGGATCGCCCGCCGTCGAACCGAAATCGATCTCGGCGCCTTCGCTACGCCCGATCCAGTTGCGCTGTTGTGTGTTCACGCGTTCGATGAAATCGATCTCGCCCAAACCGTCGAGAAGCTTCTGCGCATACTCAGTGATCTTTAACATCCATTGACTTTTAATCTTGTGCGTCGTCTCCGCTCCACAGCGCTCACATTTCCCGTCAACGACTTCCTCGTTGGCGAGGACGCACAGACACGACGGACACCAGTTGACCGCCATCTCTTTTTTGAAAGCGAGACCGTGTTTATAGAATTGCAAGAAAATCCACTGCGTCCACTTGTAGTAATCGGGATCGGTCGTATTGATCTCGCGCGACCAGTCAAAGCTGAACCCGAGCGATTGCATCTGAGCTTTAAAGCGGACGATGTTGTCGCGCGTGACGACAGCAGGATGGATTTTCGTGGCGATGGCGTAGTTTTCCGTCGGAAGACCGAATGCGTCCCAGCCCATCGGGTAGAGAACATTCCACCCTTCAAGTCTTTTCTTTCTCGCGACGAGGTCAAGAGCCGTATAACTTCTCGGATGGCCGACGTGCAGACCGTCGCCTGAAGGATATGGGAACTCGACGAGACAGTAATATTTCGGTTTTTCCGGCATGTGCTCGGCGGTCGGTTGCTCTGCATGAAAGACACCGGAATCTTCCCACCTCTTCTGCCATTTCTTTTCGATCGAAGCAAAATCGTATCTGTCCATATATGTATGCCTCCAAAACATGCCGCACCGCGGCGCGCACGCTCATTTACAATCGCCTTCTATCATACCACGTGACAAGGGATCGATATCAAGATCGAGGTGAGATGAAATGACGTGGATGATCATACCACGTGGGATGAATCGCTTGCATCAAGAATAAGCAGACGAGATGCCTCTCGCTGTTGTGCCGCCTCTTCGAGGATCGCCATGACGCCATCGCGTGTTTCAGGCCGCATGATTCGACCTCGAAGGTCGCTTGCGCCGTAAAATCCGCGGAAGTAGTGAGCAAAATGCGCGCGCATTTCACGAATCGCCAAGTATTCCCCGAAACGATCAATCATGTCATCAAGATGTCGTGTTGTCGTGTTTAGCCAATCATCGCTCGTGACTTCGAGGAGCGCCTGTTCGATGAATGTCAAGCGGCGATCACTCTCGGATATCGGTGTTCCGTAATATCCTGCAGTCATTTTGTGATCCGCGGAGCGTGTGTCCGCGCCATCTTGAAGCACCCGCCTGATAAGCGCGAACAGGAACGGATTGCCGCGAGCCGCCCGACCGATTTGGAATCCGTCGCACCGCGTCTCCTCCCTCATCCTTATCAGGTCGCTGAGTGATGCGATATCGCCGTTTCCGAAGAGCGGGATCTGAATGGCGTCGCGCACGCGCCTGATCACCTGCCAGTCGGCAGCGCCGCCGTAGTATTGATCGCGTGTTCGCGCATGGACGGTCACGGCGGACGCTCCTGCCTGCTCTGCTATACGTGCAATCTCCGGCGCATTGATATGATCGGCATCAAAGCCCGAGCGGATTTTTACCGTGACGTACTTTCCGAAGGGCATTGCCGCTTCAACCGAAGCGGCGACAATCTCGCCGGAGAGATCGGGTGTCTTCATCAGGGCGGCGCCTGCACCATCTCGCACGACCTTGGGAACAGGACATCCCATGTTGATGTCAATAAACGACGCCGATGCGAAGACGGGATCGGAGAAAAGTCTCTCGACGGCATATGAAAAATCGGCAGGATCGAACCCGAACAGCTGAATGCCCCACGGTCGATCGCCTCTTGTCGGCATAAGATAACGTTTAGACCGCGTCAGCTTACGATCGTACCGAATCCCGCGCGCGGAGACGAGCTCCGTCACCGTAAACGAAGCGCCCTCATCGGCGCAAATCGAGCGAAAAGAGGCTCCCGTGAATCCCGCCATCGGAGCGAGCCCTACGACGGGTCCGGGCACTTTAAAAAGCGAAAAAAAGCCCCCCGTCGACGTATGGTCATCGGCACGGAGGGCTCTCATGTCTTGATTCACAACCATCTTCCCTCAACCGGGCGATCGGGAATTACCCTTCACGCCATCTGTTCAAATCCGACGGTCGAACAAATCCTCTAAAAGTCTAATCTGCCAAGTCGTGGATGAACAGCCCTGAGCGGAGCTTCGGTTCAAACCACGTCGACTTGGGCGGCATAATCATCTCGGCATCGGCTACCGTCAGAAGCTCGTCCATGGTTGTCGGGAACATCGCAAAGGCGACAGCGCAGTCATCATCGACGCGACGTTTCAGTTCGCCCAAACCGCGAATTCCGCCGACGAAATCGATCCGTTCACACGTACGCGGATCCTTGACACCGAGGATGGGTGAAAGGACGTTATCCTGCAGGATTGAGACGTCCAGACGGTCAACGGGGTCAAGCCCTTCGTAGATCGAGTCAGGTGCCGTCAACGCATACCATGCGCCGCCTAAATACATGCAAATCTCGCCCTTACGTGTCGGATGGAAAGCGTCCTCTACCTTCTCGATTTTGTAAATTTCACCGAGGCGGTCGAGAAACTCTTTTTCCGACAAACCGTTCAGGTCCTTGACTAAGCGATTGTAATCCATGATGTACAGATCTTCATCGGGAAAGATGACGGCCATCGAATAGTTTTGTTCCGCGTCGGCGGGCGCGTCGGGGTTCTCCTCGCGACGCTTAAGCGAGACATTCGCGGCTGAGGCCGTGCGGTGATGCCCGTCGGCGATATAGAGTATTTCAACGTCACGGAAAAGACTCTCCAACGCAACGATCGTCTCCGTGTCATCGATCACCCACAACTGATGTAAAATGCCGTCCTCCGTCCTGAAGTCGTACGTCGCGTCGTTATACTCAATGAAATCGTTGATCAGTCTCGAGATATCGTCGCGCTGACGATACGTCAGAAAGACGGGCTCCGTGTGCGCATTGCAGACATCAAAATGGCGTGTTCTGTCAACTTCCTTGTCTTTTCTCGTAAACTCATGGCGACGAATCTTATTCTCGACGTACTCATCAACGGAAACAGTCGCGACGATGCCCGTCTGCGGGCGCCCATCCATCACCTGGCGATAGACGTAGAAGTAGGGGCGTTCATCCTTCTTGAGAATACCGTCTCCGATCATCCCGCGGAAATTGGCACAGCCGTGCTCGTAAACGGCGTCATCGTAATCATCGATCGTTTCAGGAAGTTCCAGTTCGGAACGGACAACACGTAGAAAACTGTAGGGGTTGCCTTCCGCCATCGCTTTCGCCTCCTGACGATCCATGACGTCATACGGAAGGCATGCGACCTTCTCTGCTAGGGCGGCGTCGGGTCGTATCGCTCTAAAAGGTCTAACAATTGCCATTTACAGTCTCTCCTTTATGATTTCGACGATGTTATCACCAATGCGAGCCTGCGCCTCCGCCGTCGCCGCGCCGATGTGTGGCGTCAACGAGATCTTGGCGCAATTTCTTACACGATCATTCTCGAGAGGCTCGACCTCGAAAACATCCAAAGCGGCGCCTGCCACCTTGCCGGATTCGATCGCGTCAACCAACGCGTCTTCGTCGACGACCCCGCCGCGCGCGCAGTTGATGATGAAGACACCGTCCTTCATGAGTTCGAATTCTTCTTTTCCGATAAGCGGCTTTCCGCCTGAAAACGGGACGTGCAGCGAAATGTAATCTGATTCGCGCAACACGTCTTCCAAGCACTTCTGTTCGCAGCTGTCGCCCTCAAGTTGGAGGCAATCGTGGAAAATCACATTCATGCCGAGCGCGAGGCATTTAACGGCCAACGACCTCGCGATTCGACCGAACCCGATCAGCCCGAGTGTCTTGCCCGCGATCTCCGTGCCCGAATACTGTTTTTTCATCCATTTGCCTTGGCGCATGGAGACGTTTGCTTCGCCGATGTGGCGCGCAAGACAGAGCATATGGCCGAGCGCCAACTCCGCGACAGCGCTGCTCGATGCAGCGGGCGTGTTGCGCACTTCGATGCCTTTTTCCTCGGCATAATCGACGTTGATGTTATCGACACCGACACCTCCGCGGATAATCAGCTTCAAATTGCCCGCCGCTCCGGCGTCGATCTCGGGGTTGCGAATTTTCGTCGCGCTGCGAACAATGACGGCGTCAACTTCCGCCAATCTCGCCAAAAGCGCATCACCTTCATATTTAGCCGTGTCAACGACGTGACCGAGTTCAACGAGAGCCTTCTCCGCCGATGCGTCGATACCGTCATTTGCAAGAATCAATGCCATTCTTAGTCCTCCAATCCGAGAATTTCATTCATCGCCGCGATCACTTCATCGAGTGTCTCCTCTTGGAGTTCACCCATCGTCGCAATGCGGAATGTCGTGCTCTTGAAGTCACCGTAGCCGCCGCCGAGCCTATATCCGCGCTCGAGCATCGGTTTGCTCAGATCGCTGAAGACGAAACCGGGCGGCGTGCTGATGCATGTCACCGTGTTGGAGCGGTAGCCTTCAGCCGCGAAAAGTGCGAAATTCTTCAGCGCCCATGCGCGCACTTTGTCCGCCAACCTCTTATGACGGGCGAAGCGATTCTCTGGGCCTTCCTCCATGATGCGGTCGAGCTGGTAGTCGAGGGCGAACATGTGGGACAGAGACGGTGTAGACGGATACTGGAAATCCTTCGCGACGCGCTTGTAAAGGCGCACAAGGTCGAGATAATATCCTCTGTTTTCCACTTGCTCCGCCGCTTTGAGCGCGCGATCGGAGATGGAGCACAGGCTGAGTCCGGGCGGAAGCGCAAGGCACTTCTGTGTCGACGTTATGCAGCAGTCAATGCCCCAAGCGTCGACTTCCACTTTGTCTCCACCGAGTGAGGAGACGGCATCTACAAGGTAAAGGACGTCATCGTACTTGCGAATCACGTCACCGATCTCTTTACACGGGTTGACGATTCCGGAGCTCGTCTCGTTGTGGGTAACCGTTACTACGTCATACTTACCCGTTTTCAGTACTTCATCCACCATCTCCGGTGTCGTCGGCTGCCCGGGCTCCGACTTGAAAATATCGGCAGGCACGTTGTTCGCCGTTGCGAGTTGGTGCCAACGATTACCGAATGCGCCGACGGAAAAGACAGCCGCTCTCTTACGCGTGCAGCTGCGAATGGAGCCTTCCATCAAACCTGTTCCCGAAGATGTAGACAGGAGGATGGTGTCGTCCGTGTACATCAATTTCTGCAATTTCTCCGAAATGCTCTTCTGCAGTTCCGTCGCTTCTGCTGTTCTGTGCCCGATCATGGGCGTCGCCATCTTTTCCAATACGCTGGGATCGACGTCTGTCGGACCCGGGATAAATAATTTTTTGTACATGGTACCTCCTGAAGATTTTTTTGATGATCAGAATGATCAATATGACTGCGTTTATCTTATCATACTTCTTCTATCGTTACATTTTTCTTAAACACATAAGCGAGGGTGCCTCGAGGGTGCCTCGCGGACGCGAAAACGCGTCAAAGCATGACCCATTCGACAGAGCTCCCTTCCGCCTCGACGATCGACACGGCTAATTGCTGATTAATCGCCTGTTTCAACAGCGCCACGTGAGAGATGATGCCGATCAGCCGATCGTCAACAGTGAGATCTTGCAAAACACAGATCGCATCCTGAAGTGAATCGTCGTCAAGCCCTCCGAAACCTTCATCGATGAACAAAGCGTCAATTTGCACACCGCCGGCGTGCTCCGATATGACATCCGACAAGCCGAGCGCCAGGGCGAGCGCGGCCTGGAATTTCTCTCCTCCGGACAGTGTTGAAACGGGTCGCTCATTCGCCGACCAGAGATCCTCGACGGAAAGATCGAGGCCCGTCCTCGAACGCTGATCGCCGCTTGTTTCCGAGCGCCGGAGCTTATAACGCCCGTTCGTCATGATTTCGTACCGCTGATTGGCGCGACGGATAACCTGTGAAAAATACCACGTCTGCACAAACATCTCGAAAGTGATTTTGTCGGCATCGCTGTGTCTGCCTGAAGCGAGCTTGGATATGTCATCCAGCATGCTTTCTTCTTCCAGCAGAGCCGTCGCGTCCGCGAAAAGCTTTTCAATCTCTACCATGCGCTCACGGAAATGTCTCACGCGAATCGTCTCATCCGTATGCTCGACATCGAGCTCGGTCTGTTTCTCGCGCATGGCGTCGACGGCCGCCGTCTCCGCCTCTAAATCGTGTTTCTCCAAGTCTCTGACTTCTCCGCTCAAACGCTCCAGATCGTGCTTGTTGACTTGACGCGCCTGCTCTTCTTCATCGACTTGCCGGCGCATGGCTGCGCGCTCGTCATCGCGCAGACGCTTCTCCAGATAATCGTTCTCCGTGACAAAAAACGCCTCTTCAAGCGCGACGTAAAAATCCTTTTTTCTTGCGACACACGTTTCTTCCGCCTTTTTGAGGCTTTCCTCGTTTGATCGATAGGCTGTCTCGGCCGCCAAGAATGTTTCACTTGCGCTCCTCTCGGCTTCGGCAGCGCCCTGAAACGCCTCGTTCAGCTCCTTCAGCAAGGCGGACTTGCTTCTATGATTCTCTTTTACCTCGTCCAATGTGCGCCCGGAAATTCGCTGTTTCAACTCATTCAAACGTCCTTGCCATTCCTTCAGTTCGAGGTGTTTCCTCTGCAATTTCTCTTGAGACTCTCCGAGTATCACCGCGTTTTCTTTCAGTGAATCACGTTGAGCCTTTAACTCGCTTTCAAGCGCTTTGCGTCGGTCAACGCGACCTTTAGCAGAACGCAACGCTTGATTGGCCTCTGTCTGCTCCGTTGACAAAAAGACACGGATACCTGACACGCGCGCGTCAAGCTTGCCCCGCTCCGCGTCGATGGCGCCGAGCTCATCGCCGCCCTCGACGCTTCGATCGGTTACTCTGACATCGAAAGACAGTCCTCGTTCCCGTTCGAGTTTCTCTGTCAATCCCTCGACCTCGGCAGAAACATGAACGAGCGTCGATTTGGCTGAAGCAATCCCTTTCTGCAAGTCTGAACTCGCGCGATCGAGGCGCTTGCGCTTTTCTTCCGCCTCTTTGCCAAGGCGCTCGACCGTCGCTTCATCGGGCGCATCTTCCGACAGTTCCGCTTTCAGCGGGTGTTCCGTCGATCCGCACACAGGGCAGGGATCACCCTCTTTCAAAGTCGCGGCCAAATAACCGGCACGCTCACGGAAGAGAAGATCGCTCGCTTCTCTCGCCTTTCGATCCGCACGATCCCAGACGGCATGAAGCTCAACGAACGATTCCCCGTCGCTGAGCAGTTTCTCAACCGTCCCCCGTAAATCGGAGAGCGTTTTGCCCGTCGACTTCACTTTGGCCATGTCGCTTTCAATTTCGCGGACACGGAGCTCGGCCGAACGAAGTTCTTCCTCCGCGTCAACTAAGGCGTCGAGTTTCTCCGAGATGTCATGGATTGATTGCTCCAATGCCGCGCCCTGTTCAAGATGCTGTTGATGCGCGATTTCCAGTTGTTTCAAAGCGGTTTTCGTCTGATCGGATTCCGATTCGATCTTTGCCAGAGAGTCGATAGTATTCAGCTCAGCAGCGAGCCTACCAATTTCGAGAGGAAGTTCTCGGCGCTCCGTCTCGCGCTCTTTCACTTTCGTCAAACGCTCGACGGCTTCTTCTTTCGCGGCGGCTGCCTGTTTCACAGCCTCGGCTGATTGTCCGACTTTATCCCGCTCGCCGACAACGGCATTCTCGGCGGTTCGCCACGCCTGCCACGCAGGCTCGACGATGCGCGCCCCCCTCTCATCGTCGTCTAGGCGTCTCTTTCGCTCGAGATACGCCCCCTCCGACGCCTTGAGTTGTTCGCGCACGGCAAGCGCTTTCTCATACCCGCCAATCGTCTCGTTGTCCTTGCGCATCTTCTCGAGCGCGATGTCCGCCCGTCGCAGTTTCTCTTGTGCGTCGGCCCTTTTGCGGCCGAGTTCATGGTGCGCCTCTTCCATCTCTTTCGCGATGCGTTTGAGCTCGTCGGGAAAACCCTCGATACCCCATAATGAGCCCGAATCGAGAATCTCGCGACGCCTATTCGCAGCGTCCTCTTCGCCGTCCGGTAACCGGATGCTTTCCAGTTCATGAAACAATCGATCCGTGCATCGCTCGCGCTTGTTCTTCGCCTCTTTTAATTTTTCCGCGAAGAGCAGCTGCATGCGTTCGTACAACCCTGTGTTGAAAATTCTCCTGAATATCTCCGACCGATCGCTGCTGCTCGCTCCGATCAGTTCATAAAATTCTCCCTGCGCGATCATGGCGACTTGGCGGAACTGGTTCTTATCGAGCCCGAGAATCTCTTTTACTTCTTCCTCGACGATCCTGATCATCGTCTCCACGCGTCCGTCGGGATATGTGAGCTCGACTTCCGCCTGACGCTCCGTCATACCCGAACCGCGCTGTTTCGGTCTCATGTATTTCGGACTTCGCTTGATCGTATACGTCTCCCCGCGGAGTATAAATTCGAGCTCGACAAAAGTTTCGACGTCAGACGTGGCGAAATCGCTTCGCAGCTTGTTGCGTCCGCGCGTCATACCGCTTGTATCGTCATACAGCGCATACATGATCGCGTCAAAAATAAGCGTCTTGCCCGACCCCGTATTGCCCGTGATGAGAAAAAGTCCCTGCTCGAGATGATCGAATGAAATCGTCGTCTCTTTGGCGTACGATCCGAACGCGCTCATGGTCAGCCTCACCGGTCTCATTCTTCACCTCCCGCGATCATGTCTTCAGCCCGTTCCGCGACCTCGCGCACGACACGCATCTGTTCTCCCGTCAGCGGGCGATTCAATTGGCGCTCAAAGAATTCGGCGAAAAGGTCGATCGCGCTTTTCTTTGTCAAATCCGATTGCGCGATAAGCGTCTCCGAATCGGGAGAGTCTGTCCGCTCCCGATGAAATAAGAGACGCATGACGTGCGGATAGACATCGCGAAGACGACTCATGGGTTCGGCGATAGATCCCGCATCCGTCAACGTCACCTCGAGATAATCGAATCGAGAATCGTCATCGAGGCGCTTTAAATGCGCTCCCTGTTTGAGCAATTCCGACAACGTCCCGCGGATGCGGCGCATGTCGCGCCGCCTTTCAAGCGGTTCCTGCCTGACGGTAATCGGGCCGTTCTCCGCCATGTCGACGACGAGAGCGCCCTTTATGTGATTCACTTCTGAAAACGAATACGGTAGTGGCGATCCCGAATAATAGACGTGACCTGAGCCGACGCGCTGTTTTCCGTGGAGATGACCGAGAGCGACGTAATCGAATGCGGAAAAAAGAGAGACATCGATCTCGTCAGCCGTGCCGACTTGGAGCGTCTCCGAATCGGACCGTATGAGCTCGGAACCGCGCGCGACAACGAATTGATGGGCGACGAGAACTTGCCGTCCCCTTCCGCGCGTCACGCGCGTGAGAGCCGCTTCGACCGCCTCTTCGACTGTCCTGATATCACGATCGGGGAAAAAGCGTCTCACGTGACCGGCTCGCATAAACGGCAAGAGATGGAACGTCACCCGTTCGCCGTCATCGCCCGCTACTTCGACGGCGGGAACTGTTCCGTTGAAGACGCCGGCGATATGGATATCGTGTTTTTGAAGGAACGAACTGCCGAACGACAAACGCTCCCCCGAATCGTGATTCCCGGCGATCATGAGAATCGGCACGCACATGTCAGACAACCGTACGAGGAATCGCTCGAAGAGATCAATCGCTTCGACCGACGGGATCGCTTTGTCGTACACATCGCCGGCAATGATGATCGCATGCGGTCGCTCACGCACGCACAAATCGACGATCGACCCGAGAACGAAAATCTGGTCTTCCATCATGGGAAACTCATGGACACGCTTCCCGAGGTGTAAGTCGGACACGTGTATAAAACGCAACGCTCATCCCTCCCTTCCGAGGAACGCCAACAAATCGGGCAATTCCCTGTACGCCTGCTCGTAACCCAGTTGATATTGTTCCATCAATTTGCTCTCGTCGCGTTCCATGAGCGTGACGTCGAGATCCTCGGGGTAGAAGACATACGCTCTTCCCTGACGTTCGAGCTCTTCGATCTGTTCGAGCGTTTCGTTATACCTGATATATCGCGTCATGATCGCCTCTCCTTCAATCGGCCGATGATTGAATACGGCGTCCAGTATTTTAATCCGCACGGGAGGATTCAGGCGGAAACCGCGCTCTCGCGTCAAGACGAACACAAAACGCCGATAACCGTCCTCGATGGCAGGCTGAAGCGCAATACCCGAGCCGAGACCGCCGTCAACGTAGCCTTCGCCATCGATCGTTGTCACGGGCATCAAGTACGGCATTGTTGACGACGCCCGTACGCGCAGAATCAAGTCATCGAACGTCGGATAATCTTTCCGATGCCAGTAAACAACCTCGCCGCGATCGCGGTTAAAAGCGCCGATCACACACTCCGCGTCATTCCTGCAAAACGCATCGTAGTTATAAGGCATCGCACCGCCCGGTCTCGGCGCCTCGGAATAGATATACTCGGAATTAAAAAACCCCTCGCCTTTTAACCATGATTTCAGATCGCCGAAGGAAGGATCCGACACAAATTCAGTGAAGCTTCGCTTCGTTCGCTCGACATCGCGCGACATGTAGTTGATGGACAGCGACGAACCTGCCGATATACCGGCGACGTAATTGAAAAATAGCTCCTGTTCGAGCAGCATCGCCACGAAACCCGACGTGTAACTGGCGCGCATACCGCCGCCTTCAAAGATTAAGGCCGTGTCGTGGATGTTGCTGACTAACGGTTGATTCTGCTCCATGGTCAAACTGCGCTCACTTCTTAAACCGCTCGTAGGCGTACTCCTATGATAACGCGAAGTCGATCTTTCGTCAGTTTTCCGCACTGAAGCCCGAACGTCGATCCTCGAGACTTAGCGACACAACTCGATGTAGAGAAGTGAAAGGAGGCCTGCGATCAGTACCGACAGTATCGCAAAGTAACCCCAGGCTCCCCTCGTATTCCGCGACTCGATCACCCAATTGTTCTCATCATCCCAAGGGGGCGCGATTCCCAAACAGGCGCCGTGCCAGAGCCTGACGAGGCGAACGATCCGGATATAAGGAATCCCATAAGCGAACGCAAGTCGCCAAATCATGTATGCTCGCGCAAACGATCGAGAAACGGAGATCCTGCTTCGTTCGCGATCGTACACAAAGATGCCGAAAATTCGCTTTCCGACCGTCGTACCGGTCCAAGCGATCAGGAAGATTTCGCACAGACATGCGATGCCCGCGGCGATCGATAAGTCGCACAGCACGATCGCCAAGCTTTTATTCGTTTGCTTTCCCTGCAATATAAGTTCGACGACGCGCCAACCGATAAGCGCCATCGTCAAATCGATGAGCCGCGCACATCCCCTTCTGACGAGTTCAAGTCGAATATTTTGTTTATCCTGCAGGCACACAAGCAGAGTATACGCTCGGCGTTTTGACACATGTGCGCATGGTTGTTGGCTTGCTCCGTCGCCATCCGCCTTTTTGCAGGTTATTACTTCCCGAAAGGGTCATTACAATTCGGCAACTTTTCATCAAAGCATCCCGGTACCGATTAGATAAACTGATCGCTACATGAGGAGCGTCTCGTGTGTTAAAATGCAAGCACTTGCCACCATATGTTTGGAGCTTTTTTTGTGTGCTCAATAGCGGAATGAGGGGGCAATCGAGGGAACTGAGTCGAACACAGAAAAACCATTGGACGATAAAGTATGAGACGAACAAATTATTGCGGGCTATTTTCGGAGCGAGACGTCGGAAAGCCGACGACTGCCTGTGGATGGGTAGAGACGAAGCGGGATATGGGAGGCGTGATCTTCATTGATCTCGTCGATCGCGAAGGCGTGCTTCAAATCGTTTTCAACCCCGCCTACACATCACCTGAAGCTTTTGCACTCGCCGAGCGAGTCAGAAATCAGTCGACATTGCTCGTGGAGGGCGAGATGTTCCTCCGAGATGAAGAAACGGTCAACCCGAAGATCGCTACGGGCACGGTCGAACTGCGCGTCTCTCATGCCGAGCTCCTTTCGGCATGTGGCGATCTGCCGTTCAATCCGGCTGAGGCGGAAGATGTTAGAGAAGATCTTCGTCTCCGTTATCGCTACCTCGATTTAAGGCGCAGGCGCTTGCGCGATAACATCCGTTTTCGCCATCGCGTCATTTCGTCGATTCGCCGGTTTATGGATGGCGAAGGATTTATTGACGTTGAGACGCCCATCTTGACGAAGAGCACGCCGGAGGGCGCACGTGACTATCTCGTGCCAAGCCGTGTTCACCCAGGGTCTTTTTACGCGTTGCCGCAATCTCCGCAACTCTTTAAACAACTCCTCATGGTCTCCGGTTTCGATCGATACTACCAGATCGCCCGCTGTTTTCGCGATGAAGATTTGCGCGCCGACAGACAGCCGGAATTCACGCAGCTCGACCTTGAGATGTCTTTCGTTGAGATGGAAGACGTCCTTACGCTGCTGGAAAACTTGCTTCGCCACGTGATGGAGGACGTTAAGGGAATCCGCTTTGATAAGCCGTTCCCGCGTTTCTCTTGGGCTGAAGCCATGGATCGTTACGGCAGTGACAAGCCTGATCTTCGCTTTGATTTACCGATTGTCGACATCACGGATCTTGACGCCGTCTCTGACTTTTCCGTGTTTAACAAAGCCGTCGAGGCGGGCGGCGTCGTCCGCGCTATCACCGTCCCGGGGCAGTACGATTTTACGCGTTCGACAATCAACGAACTGACGGATTTCGCGATAGCGGAAGGCGCCGGCGGCATGGCTTGGATCGCTTGGAGACCTTCCGGCGAGATTTATTCCATCTTGACGAAATACGTCAAGGAACAAAGTCTGCTCGAACTTTTGCGGCGCGTCGAGGCGGAGCCCGGCGATTTCGTCTTATTTTCTGCCGACAAGCCGGACGTCGTCCGGCATGTGACGGGCGCGCTTCGCCTAAGACTCGGCGACATGCTCGGCCTGCGCCAACCTGATAAATTTGCCTTCGCCATCGTGACCGACTTTCCCATGTTTGAATACGACGAGGAAAACGGTCGATACACGGCGCAACATCACCCCTTTACGATGCCTTTCAAAGAAGATCTCGACTATTTGCTGTCGGATCCGCTGCGTGTGCGATCACAAGCGTACGATTTTGTCCTGAACGGGACGGAACTCGGCTCTGGCAGTATTCGTATTCATCGAAGCGATATTCAGACGCGCGTCTTCCAAGCGCTCGGCCTCGGCGAACAGGAGATCAAGGAGCGGTTCGGATTTATCATCAACGCGTTCAAATACGGCGCGCCTCCTCACGGCGGCTTTGCTTTCGGCTTGGACCGCCTCGTCATGATCCTCGCGGGCGAGCAATCTCTACGCGACGTCATCGCCTTTCCGAAAATCAGGGACGCCTCGTGCCCTATGACGGACGCGCCCTCAACAGTCGACGACATACAGCTCGACGAGCTTTCCATTTGTCTCACCGACGCCATTCGACCGGAACGCGATCGCGTCGCCACAAAAGAAGACAATCGACGCGCGGAACTCAACCTCAAACGTTTGGCCGAAGACTCGCGCCTCCTGATCTCTCCCGAAGAAGATGGCGAAATTCGCGACAATCTGCTCGAGCTCATCTCATACGCGGACGCGCTCCAAATGATCGATACGGACGGTGTCGAGCCGACCTACACGACGTCCGAATCGCAGGACATCTGGTTGACCAAGAGAGATGAACGCGCGCTGACGGCTGAGGATGTACTGGCCAACGCGCCGGAATCGCGTCAGCAGTTTTTCTTCGTCCCGCCGGTCGTCGAGTGAGAGGAGAGCGAGAATGGATTACAGATCAATGCAACTACATCAATTGGCTGCCGGTCTGCGTGCGCGCGATTTTTCTTCGCGTGAACTCACCGAAGCCGTCTTTTCGACGATAGAAAAAAATGAGCCTACGATCGGCGCCTACATCACGTTGACGCGCGACTTGGCCATGAAACAGGCCGACCGCGTCGACAAGCTCTTTTCCGAAGGGCGGGTGTTGCCGGCGCTCGCCGGTATCCCCGGCGCTCTAAAGGACAACATCGCGACCTCGGGCATCCGCACGACGAACGCATCGAAGATGCTCGCCGACTTCGTGCCTCCCTACGACGCCTTTGTGTGGCGCATCCTCAAACAGCAGGAAATGGTGCTCACCGGTAAACTCAACATGGACGAGTTCGCCATGGGACGTACAACGGAAGCCTCTGCTTTCCACGTGACGCGCAACCCCTACGACACGACGCGTATCCCCGGCGGAAGTTCCGGAGGGTCGGCGGCGGCTGTCGCTTCCGGAGAAGCGTGTTTCGCTCTCGGAACCGACACGGGCGGTTCTTCGCGCCAACCGGCGACTTATTGCGGCATCGTCGGCATGCGTCCCACGTTCGGCCTCGTCTCGCGGCGCGGCGTGACATCCTTTGCTTCTTCCTTCGATCAGGCGGGACCGATGACGCGAAGCGTCCGCGATAACGCGTTATTGCTCGACGTGCTCGCCCTCGTCGATCACAAGGATCCCCAATCGGTCGCGCGGCGTACCGGTTCTTACGTCGACGCCATTGAACAACCTTTCGGTCAACCCGTCATCGGTTGGCCTCAAGCGTACGTCGAATCGGGCGAACTCCACGACGACGTTAAAAACCGGCTGATCAAAGCGCGCGATTTCTACGAGTCGATCGGCGCGCGGATCGTCCCGATCGACCTCAAGACGCTCGACGCCAGTATCGCTGCGTACTATCTCCTGACGAGCTGTGAAGGATTCTCAAGCATGAATCGGTACGACGGCATTCATTTCGGTTACCGAAGTGATCGCGGCGAGACGCTCGAGGACATCTACACGCATTCGCGAACCGAAGCCCTCGGTCCCAGAGTGAGGCGGAGAATTCTCTTGGGCTGTTTCGCCCTGTCACGGGAGAATTTCGACGATTTCTATATGAAAGCGGCGCAAGTGCGCACCGTGGTCATCCGCGAGTTTGAAGAAGTTTTCCGAACGTGCGATGCCATTCTCACGCCCTCGACGGCGACTCCCGCATGGAAACTCGGCGCGCAACCCGAAGACATGGGCGTCAGCGCGGAAAGCAACGATCGCTTCACTCTTGCGCCCGCACTTACGGGTATGCCGGCGCTCGCCGTTCCGACAGGGCTGACCGACGCGGGATTGCCCGTCGGTATGCAGCTGATCGGTCCGCGTTTTTCAGAGGGGACGCTCTACCGTCTGGCAACAGCCTATGAAGACGCGCATGGTCTGCTGCCATCGCCTGCGGAGGTGAAAGCATGAGCATTAATGATTATGAACGTGTCATCGGACTTGAAGTTCACGTCGAGCTCAATACGGCGCATAAAGCTTTCTGCGAATGCCCGACGACGTTCGGAGCTCCTCCCAACTCGCAAGTCTGTCCCATCTGCCTCGCCATGCCCGGCGCGCTCCCCGTCCTGAATCGTGAAGTGGTTGATTGCGCCATCAAGGCGGGTATCGCGACGCATTGTACGATCGAACCGGTATCGCGCTTCGATCGCAAGAATTATTTTTATCCCGATCTGCCTAAGGCGTATCAGACGACGCAGAACGACTTCCCGATCTGCACGAACGGCTACGTGGAAGTGGCGAGCGGTGACGGCATTCGGAGGATTCGAATTTCACAGATTCACATGGAGGAAGACGCCGGTAAGCTGATCCACCACAGTGAAGGTACGGAGATCGACTGCAACCGCTGCGGCGTGCCGCTCCTCGAAATCGTCTCGGAACCTGATGCGCGATCGGCGGAGGAAGCTGTCGCTTACCTTCGCAAGCTGCGGGCTATCGTGCGCTACACGGGCATCTCCGACGGCAAAATGAACGAGGGGTCTCTTCGCTGCGATGTCAATTTGTCCGTTCGCAAAAAAGGAGAAGAGGCATTCGGAACACGCGTAGAAATTAAGAATATCAACTCTTTTAACTTCGTCGCTCGCGCCATTGAGAGCGAGTTCAAGCGCCAAGTCGAGATCCTTGAGGAAGGCGGACAACTTGTCCAAGAAACGCGTCGCTTCGATGAAAAGACGGGACAGACATATTCAATGCGTTCAAAGGAAGACGCTTCCGATTATCGGTACTTCCCCGATCCCGACCTCGTCCCCGTCCGTGTGACAAGAGAAGAGGTGGAAGCGATCAGGAAGACAATCCCGCGCATGGCGGATGAGCGTAAAGCCTCGTATATGGCTCAGTATCAGCTCACACCGTACGAAGCGGAACGCTTGACGGAAGACAAAGAGATGAGCGACTTTTTCGAAGAAGCCGTCGCTCAAACGAATTACCCGAAAACACTCGTCAACGTGATCCTCACCGACGTCTCGCCTCTATTTACGGAAGACACCGTCGAGTATCCCATGAACCCTGTCAGCTTGGGCGCCTTGGCGGATCTGCTCGGAAAAGATGAGATTAACAGCAACACGGGGCGACGCCTCGTGAAGGCTTTACTGGAAAACGACTTCGACCCGAAAGCGTACGTGGAAGAACATCAACTGGCACAGATTAATGATCGCTCTGTTCTGGAACCTATCGTTCAAGCAGCCATCGCCGCCAACGAGCGAGCCGTGAAAGACTATCTCGGAGGTAAGGAGACGGCTCTCCGCGCCATCATCGGTTTCGCGATGAAAAAGACGCAGGGCAAAGCCAATCCCCTGCTCATCGAGACGATGTTACGTGAAGCGATCGCCGATTGACTGTTGTCGTTGCCGCACCACATGCGGCAACGCGATCAATATTCCGCTGACATCTTCCCGTCAGTCGAAAAAAGGCTATACGACAACACACTTTCAGAGTACAGGCGTTATGAATCGTGACGCCTGTACTCTTTCTCTTTGAACTCATCACCGCATGTGTTGGGCGTAGATGTGTTTAGTAGACCAACTTTTCTAAAGTCGAGTCATCGAATGAACGCAACAGCTCCGTCACAAGCTCGACGGTCGCTCTGACGTCACACAGTTTTGCCCAGCCGTAATGTGTATGAATGTATCGGACGGGAACGCCAACGACGATGGTCGGAATGCCTGCGCCCGCTGTATAAATCATGGCGCCATTCGTTCCGCCGCCTCTGCGAACAGCTTCCTGCACCGGAATGTCACGCTCGCGCGCCAGTTCGAGGGCATATTTCTGAAAACCCGGATGCGTGATCATCGAACGGTCGATGTGGCGCAACATGGGTCCTTTTCCAAGTGCTGTCTGCGTCTGATCAGGGTGCTCGAAATAGTCATCGGCCGGCGTCCCCTCAAAGACGATCGCGAGATCGGCTTCAACTTGTCGCGCCGTCACCATCGCTCCGCGACCGCCGATTTCTTCCTGAACGGAGTAGGCGGCAACGACATCACAGGACAGCTCCTCACCGTCAAGCTGTCGCAACGTCTCCGTCAAGGCGGCACAGCCGATCCTGCAATCGAAAGCTTTCCCGAACAACAAGTCAAATTTCTCGTTATACGCAAAAGCGACATCCGGCACAACGGGCGCAGCGATGTATACACCGAATAATTCTTCCGCTTCATGTCTGTTCCTAGCACCGACATCGAGCTCTATTTCTTCAATCGTAATGCCGTGATGTTTCTCTTGGTCCGTCATAAAGTGAGGCGGTGTGCTCACGGAGATAGCGCGAATCCAATTCCCGTCGCGCGTCCTCACACGAAACGCGTGCGCCGGTATACGCGAGGGAACCCAACTTCCCAACGTCTGTATCCGCAACATTCCGTCTTCACAGACTGAATGAACGATTAAGCCGACCTCATCCAAATGGGCGTCCAACTGTACGCGCAGCCTGTCTCCAGCGAACCCCTCCCTCTTCACATACACGTTCTGCATGCAGTCGATAGACGCCTCGCCGAACGGCTCTGCAAGCTCACGAACCAAGATCGCAACCTCGTGCTCAAAACCGGACGGCCCGTTGGCTTCCGAAAGCCTCCGGATATAATCCACCAGATCCGTCGTTCCTCTTACATCAAGCGATTCCACTTTCTGCCCCTTTCTCATCTGACGTCAACATCACGCAAGGATGCGCGGCTCCATCCGAGACGATAATCGATTTTAATCAGGAGAGTAACATGTTATTTGCATTCTCCTGCCGCCCAAAATCATACCACGTCCTATGGGTCAGACGCTATGAGTCCTATGTTCTTGAATCGTTATTCCGGACGCACATCGGGCGAGCCGCTTAGGTCATAATTCGCGTTTTAGGCGAGGAATCATTCGTATAACAACAGATCATCGACTGCGAGATTATCAAAAATCACTTGTTTTATAATTGTTAAATCCGCTGTAATCCCCTAGCCGCAGCACTTATGTAAGTTTCAACGATAATCAGTCATCGTATCTCATAAAATCAAATTTAGCTAAAAAGGCAATAAAATGATTCACTTTTACTTGCATTTATAGCAATTGCACAAGCCGCGCTCGTTCCATCTGACAACTAGGCCAATCATGCCAAGAGAATAAATAGGTCATTTTGACATTTGAAAGGCTTCTTGATATTGAACATACTGTTCTTGTTTAATAAATTCCCCCTATTGCGTCAATCAAGTAATTTTTTGCGGTCTTTTATTTGCGTGCGCATACACGGGGAAAGAGGGGAACATACCGCTTCGGTATGAGTTGTTAGAGATGCACGGCAAGCAAAACAATGCAGTTGTTCATTTGCTCTGCAAAACTGACAAAAATGAGAAAAGGAAGATTATATGAAACATACAACTAAAAGAATTACCATTACCATGGCGAGCGCCGTGATGGCTGTTGTCGCACTGGCTGTGCCGATCTCAACTGCCGTACTGCATGGACGCAATGGAGTTCCGGCACGTAAAGAAGAGATCGTGACGGATTCAAGCGAAGAGGAACCTCCTATACGATACGGCGATGACGGAGACCTTCTCATATTCGACGATATGGGATTGAACCGTCACATGCTTGTCATAGAAGATGACGCGGATACTCGGAAAGATGAACAGCTACATACGGACGAGACGCGTTCCATCGGGGGACCTGCATCAACCCCTTTGCAAAAAATAGATGGACAAGACACTTTCATCACCGATCCCGATTCAAATCAAATTCAACATGCCGATTCTGGCAGTAAAGCTTCCAAAACTGGCAAGAAAACAAATGACATTCGAAAGTCTCGCCGTGAAACGGATCGGGCTAAGACAAAAAGCACAGAGGCTGAATCGGAAAATTCGTCTGAACAGACGACACAGTCAACGACGTTGCCGACAGAGCCGATAACACCGATAAAAGAGTCAACGACACCAACAACACCGACGACGGTAACGGAGCAGCCGGACACTCACTTTCAGCCCGTGACGGAGGCCGACCAGAGCCAAAGTGAAGGGAAATTCCTCATCCAACTGAAGAATCCCGACAAAAACTACGTTGGCAGACCCTTACAAGTCAAGGATCGTCAGGTTTTAGAAGGTTTAGTGATGGGCGAATTCGGCAACGACTACATCGGCTCAGTCCTGGTAGCACAGTGTATACGCGATTCGATGGTCAAGTCGGGAACGAACAGCGCCGCGGTCATCAAGCGCAAGTACGGGTACACGGCGCCTGTACGCAAGAAAGTCACAAAGGACGTCAAAAGAGCCGTCGCCTTCGTCTTCGATGAGGGAGGAAGCGGAGTCCAGCATCCGATCTATTACTTTTATGCGAGCAACCTCGTCAGGGGGCGTTGGCACGAAACACAGAAATTTATCGTTCAACGTAAAGCCGTCCGTTTCTTCAGCACTCGCTAGAAAAATCGGACAGGGTATTCTTAGGCCCTGCAAAACTGATCGATCGTAACAAAAAAGAGAGTTGCTTTCCGTTCATAATACGGAGGCAACTCTCCTCTATTTCAAAAGAAGGTATACGAACGATACGTTACGCTACGCCGTCTGCTCCTCGGGGTTATCTTCGATCCCCGCCATCAAGAGGCCGAGGCCGCTTCTCGTGCAATCGCACTGATCGAGGCAGGCAAGAATTCTGCCGCTGTAAATGACGAGAACGCGATCGGGAATCTCGAGAATTTCATCGAGCTCCGTTGAGACCATGAGCACCGCGACGCCGCTGTCGCGGGCTTCGACAATCTGCGACTGGATATACTTCGTCGCACCGATATCGAGACCGCGCGAAGGGTGAACGGCGATCAGCAAGTTCGCCTCACGAGAAAGCTCACGCCCGACAACGAGTTTTTGCTGGTTGCCGCCCGAAAGGTTGATCGCTTTTTCCATGATGCTCGGCGTCTTGACGGAGAACTTGTCGATGAGCTTGCGACTGTGGTCGTCAATCCATCTCCAATGCATAAATCCGTGTGAAGAGTACGGCTCGTCATGGCTGTCAACCATCGAGATATTTTCGCGAAGGTTCATCTGCCCCACCATTCCCATCGCATGCCGATCTTCAGGAATGTGACCGATCCCCTGTTTGAGGACTTGTTTCGGAGTACATCTCGTGATGTCATTTCCCATCAGTTCTATTTTGCCCGAAGTGGCGGGAAGCAATCCCGTCAGACACTTGATCAGCTCCGACTGGCCGTTTCCGTCAACACCGCATATACCGACGATTTCTCCTGCACGGACTTCAAAATTGACGTCTTTCAGGACGTGTATACCCTTATCATTCGTATAGTTGAGGTTCTCTACGTTGAGGACGACTTCGCCGGGCTCGGAGAGCGTCTTTTCCGTGACGAGTTCGACCTCGTGACCGACCATCAAGCGCGCCAGTTCGTTGAGGTCTTTGATGTCGGAAATCGGAAGTCCGGCAGCAGCGACTTTTCCACGACGCAATATCGTGCAACGATCGCAAATCGCCTTGATCTCCGGCAGCTTATGGCTGATGAAGACGACCGTCTTTCCCTCCGCGATGAGCTGCCTTATCACTTCAAAAAGCCCATCGACTTCCTGAGGTGTCAGGACTGCCGTCGGCTCGTCGAGAATAAGCGTCTCCACATCGCGATAGAGCGCCTTTAGGATCTCAAGCCTCTGTTGTTGACCGACCGACAAGTTGCCTACGAGCTCCCAGGGGTCAATATTCATATGGTAGCGTTCGGCCATTTCCGTAAAACGTTTCGCCGCACTTTTTAAGTCGAGAACGGCTGCATTGCCTTCGTAGCCGAGCACGACATTCTCGATGGCGCTGTGCGCGGGGATGAGCATGAAGTGCTGGTGCACCATGCCGATGCCCAAATTGATCGCATCGCGAGGTGATCGGATGTTGACCGTCTCACCCTTGTAGAGGATCTCGCCCGATGTCTGCTCGTAAAGCCCGAATAAAATATTCATGAGGGTCGATTTGCCGGCGCCGTTTTCACCTAATAAAGCGTGGACCTCACCTTTTTCAACGGAGAAGGAAACGTCGTCATTCGCAACAACGGAACCAAAGCGCTTCGTGATATTTCTCATTTCAAGAATTGTTGTCATCTGTCGCCTCCTATTCCTTGATGTACGGCTTGCCGCTTCCGAGAGGTTTGTTCGATCTGCGGCTGACGATACAAAGTGACACGATCGTGATCACGTAGGGAATCATCAGCGGGAACTGTGAAGGAATGTTCGTGGCAAGCGCCTGCAAACGATACATCAGCGCATTGCTCGCACCGAACACGAGAGACGAGAACATGACGCCTCGCGGTGTATAGTTGCCGAACACAACAGCCGCCAAAGCGATGAACCCTCCCCCGGCGATCATCCCCTCCGTAAAGAAACTGAGCATGCCCATCGAGATGAAAGAACCTGCAATACCTGCAAGAACACCGCTATAGAGAATCGACATGAAACGCGTCAATCCCACGCGGATTCCGACCGTATCACATGCCTTCGGATTTTCACCGACGGAACGGACTTTCAATCCTACGTTCGTACGGAACATGACAAAATGCGCGATCGGCACGAAGAGAAAAGCCAAGTAGACGAGTATGTGGTGATTGAAAAAGATCGGTCCGATAACCGGTATCTTCGATAAGCCGGGGATTGGTGCAATAACGAACTTGTCGATCTCGGGCGGACTTGTGCTCGCTCCGAAGAGGGCGCGGTTGACCGTAATCGTCAGCCCCGAAGCCAACAAGTTCATACCCGTGCCGATCACCGTCTGATCCGCCTTGACGACAACGGTAAAAAAAGCGAAGATCGCGGCAAAAAGGACGGTGACAACGACGGCAATCAGCGTGCCGAGCCACACATTCCCCGTCACGTAGGAGCCGATTACGCCGGCAAGCGCGCCGACGAGCATCATGCCCTCCGTACCGATATTGACAATCCCCGCACGTTCACTGAAGACAATACCGAGTGCCGCGAGCAGGGTCGGCGCGGCCAGACGAATTGTTGTCGAAAAGAAACTTACAACTTCATTCATAAGGTTACGCTCCTTCCTCTGCGGTCGCAGAAACAGTCGGCGAGCCATCGTCTGCCGTCTCATCCGTCGCTGTCTTGTCGGCGCCTTTTCGGGAAGGTTTTCGATATCTATAGCGTTTCTTGATCGCGAACATCTGCCTTCCAGCGATAAACAGAATGATCAAGGCTTGAATGACAACGGCAACCGACGAGCTGACGTTACGCGTCATGACCTCCATTCGAAGTGCGCCTGCCGACAAACCGCCAAACAAAATACCTGAAAATAGAACGCCCAAGGGGTTGAGATTGCCGAGCAACGCCACGGCAATTCCGGTGAAACCGTACGGGACGATGAACGACGTCATCATGAGCCGCCCTTGGACAGCAATAATTTCAATGCAACCGCCGAGCCCCGCGAGCCCTCCTGCGAGGAAGAGAGCGAGGATCGTCGAGCGGCCGATGCTCATTCCGGCATATGCTCCGGCTGACGGGTTGAATCCGACCACCCGCATATCAAAGCCTGCCGTCGTCCTCCAGAGGAAGAAATAGTATAAAAAGATGAACACCAAGACGATGATAAGTCCGGTGTGCACATTCATACCCGGTATAAATTTGTACAGTCGGGCTGACGGTTCCATCGGTGCCGACTGCGGGTATGAGCTCGAGGCGCTATCCATCAGCGGGCCGTTGACGAAAAAGGAAATCAGCTCCTTAGCGATGTAGTTGAGCATAATCGTGATGATAAGCTCTGACGCGCCGAATCTGACTTTTAACACGCCGGTGAGCAGTCCGACAAGTGCGCCTCCGATAAAACCTGCCAACAGAGTGGCGGGCAGGTGAACAATCGCGGGCAGATTAGGTGTCGCCACTCCAACAGCCGTCGCGGCAAGTGCGCCCATCATGAACTGACCTTCCGCTCCGAGATTGATGATACCGCTTCGTCTCGCAAGAGAGAAGGAAAGAGCGGTAAAGATCAGGGGAATTGCCTTAATGAGCGTCGCGTCGAAAGCGGCCAAGTTTCCGAATGCGCCTTTCAGCATGTGTCCATAGGCTGTTAACGGACTGGTAGTACTTGTCGCAAGAATCACGACACTACCGATAAGGAGTGAGACAACGATCGCTACGAAAGGGAAATAAATCGACTTCAGGGTCTCCTGCAGTCTTTGCTTAATACCTAAACCCTCCATACGTATCCTTTCTGAAGCCATCCGCCTCACCTGAAACTCTCTCATACGATGAGCGCTCATTCAGTTGTGCGGACGGTCATGAGTAATGAAGGCACACGCAATCGCGTTGCGTGTGCCTTCATTATCGTTTTAGATGTTGTCATTCGACATGGTACGCATCCCTTAGTCGAGGTTGATTTTAATTTCGCCCGATGCCAACTTCTGCTGAATGTTGTTAAGCTGGTCTTTAATGTCCTGCGGTATGTCGTCCTTGTAGTATTCGCCGATGTAGATGACACCTTGTGCGGCGCCCATCGGGAGAATCTCTGCAGGCATATTGCCGGCAAGATACGATTCGAACGCCGCCCTATAGGCGATAGACGTATCCTTCACGATCGCGACGACTGCCGCATTGGGAGCCACCGTCTCCTGGTTCAGACCTGAGCCTATTGCAAGAACGCCCGTCTCCTCCGCTGCTTCCATGACGCCGAGCGATGCCTGGTTCGCCATCGGACAGAGCACGTCGACACCCTTTCCTACAAACTGTTTTGCCAGTTCTTTCGCTGCGACTGCGTCGTCAAAGTTACCTGTGTTCTGTGACATGACTTCAATGTCGGGCTTGACATATTTCGCACCCTGTTCGAATCCCTTACCGCCGTTGATGATCGGGTTGATCGGAAGACCCCCGATAAATCCGACTTTATTGCTCTTCGACAGCAACGCCGCCAAAGCTCCCATGAGGAAACCTTGCTCAGCGTCCTGAATCGCAAAGGAGCGGATGTTTGATTCAGTCGCTGCAGAGTTGATCAGGAAGAACTGAATATCGGGGAATTCTTTCGCCGTTTCAACAGCAACATCCTGAAAACTATTTGATGACATGAAAATGACATTGTATCCGTCACTCGCAAATGCGCGAATCGCGTCTGCCGCGGAGGCAACCGGCGTATTCTCAGTATGTCCGACCGTGGCGCCGAGATCTTTAATCTTTTTCAAGCCTTCATAAGCTGTCGCATTCCAACTCATATCTGCAATCGATCCCTCAAGAATCAATGCGACTTTTACATCTTTTTTCGGGGCAGACGGATCGCCGCTGGGTTCCGGGTCCTTCTTGTCGCACGCGACAAGCAAACCGAAAGACATGACGAGCACCAGTGCAAGTGCCAACATTCTAATCCATTTGTTTCTCATTTTTTCCTCCTTTGAGCTAATGTCGATGATTGACAGTCGTATGCCTACCGGCATTCGTTTTCTTCAGGGTACAGACAACACCGCCGGCACCCTAACTCGTTCGAAGCACCTAAAATATACAACGTTCCTAGACATTAGCCGACTCTATGCCTACCATTCTAACAAATGTACGAGACATTGTGCGAGATAATAATCATTCTATACGAAAAACTTAAAATCATTTTACGATCAAGAGTACTGGTAAAAGAAGACTTTTCCGATCATATTACATGGACTAATTATATGAATGAAAAGAAAATTTTCCTTAATAACGTAAAAAAAGTTACGATATTACCACTTGACAGTTCACACGACGGTGAAATGATCGTCGATTTCCTGTAAAATAAGAAGAAATGTCTTGTTGGTCATTTTAGGCAGAAAAATGAATGAAAGAGGAACAGGTCGGAATAACAATTCAATCTTCGGGAATTCGATTGTTCTAGCCTTTCTCATGTGATCTAACGGATGGAGGGAATTAATGGTAGTCGGTAAAAGTCACAAACGCGTTGATGCGTTCGATAAGGTAACGGGGCGTGCCAAGTACACGGACGATTTGTGTCCTAAGAATGCTTACGTTACCCGTATCCTGCACTCAACGATCGCACACGGACGTGTCGTCAGCGTCGATACGTCAGAAGCAGAAAAAATCGACGGCGTCGTCAAAATCCTGACATGTTTCGATGTTCCTGATATACCGTTCCCGACAGCGGGACACCCTTGGAACAACGATCCGGCGCACCAAGATGTCGCCGACAGAAAACTTCTCAACGAGCACGTCAGGTATTACGGTGACGAAGTCGCTGCTGTCGTCGCCGAAGATTATGTCGCCGCCGATCGTGCGATTCGAGCACTGAAAGTTGATTACGAAGAGTACCCCTTCGTGATTGATCCTATTGAAGCGGCAAAAGAGGGAGCGCCGCTTATTCATCCTGAACGTCAGGACAACAACATCTTGGCGCACTCGGACATAAGAATCGGCAATTACGAAGAAGCAATTAAGGAGCCGGGACTCATCAAGGTAGAAGGCTGGTATTACACGCCGACCGTACAGCATTCGCACATCGAAAACCACATCTGCTACGCTTATCAGGAGCAGGGCGGGCGTATGACGGTCGTCACGTCCACACAGATCCCCCATATCGTTAGGCGAATCGTAGCGCAGGCGCTAGGCTGGACGTGGGGTAAGGTGCGCATCATCAAGCCATACATAGGAGGTGGCTTCGGCAACAAACAGGATGCGCTGTATGAGCCGCTTTGCGCGTGGTTATCCTTACAAGTCGGCGGGCATCCCGTGAAGCTTGATGTCAGCCGCGAAGAGACGTTCGTCAACAATCGCGTGCGTCATGCGATGCCGTGTCACATCATCTCCTGGCTACGCCCCGACGGGACGTTCGCCGCGAGGAAATTCGAGTTATGGTCCGACCAAGGTGCTTACGCCTCGCACGGCCATTCCGTTGCCGCAAAAGCGATGGGTTCATTCCCTCAACTTTACCCGTGCGACAATGTTGAGGCTGATTCTTGGACCGTCTATACGAACAAGCCGGTATCCGGAGCGATGCGCGCATACGGAATGCCGCAGGCAACGTTCCATGATGAATGCCATATTGAGGATATCGTCACGAAAATGAATCTCGATCCGATGGAATTCAGAAGGAAAAACAGCATGCCCGTCGGTTATTACGATGATTTCTCGAAGAATGAGCTCTATCACGACACCTTTAATCAGTGCTTGGATAAAGCGATAGCGCTCATTGATTACGACAAAAAAGTTGAACTGTACAAGAATCAGACCGGCCCGATCCGCCGCGGTATCGGAACGTCACTTTTTTGGTATAACACGGCAGTATGGCCAATCAGCGTCGAGACCTCGTCGTGCCGCATGATCCTGAATCAGGACGGTTCCATCCAGCTGATGACAGGCGAGACGGAGATCGGACAAGGTTGTGATACCGCCTTCGCTCAGATGGCTGCCGAAACCGTAGGGTTATGTCTTGAGGATGTGCACGTCTTTACGAATCAGGATACGGATGTCACACCTTACGGTTCAGGCGCATATGCTTCCCGTCAGACATACATCGGCGGATTCGCAATCAAGCAGACGGGTGAATTGTTAAAAGAAAAAATCTTGAAACACGCTCAGACACTGACGCGTATGCCGGTCGCCATTTTGGACATTGTCAAAGGCAACATTGTCAGGACGACCGACAACAGAATTCTCATGTCGGTCGGTGAGCTGGCGACGAGAACACTCTACGATATGAAGTCGAGCGAACATATCGCCGCAGAGAGCACGTATACCATTAGGAGTAACGCTTACTCCTTCGGGGTGTCGATCGCCGAGGTCGAAGTCGACATTCCTCTTTGTCGGGTTAAACTCCTCAACATCGTCAATGTTCATGACTGCGGAACCCTGATCAACCCTCGGCTCGCGGAAGCACAGGTACACGGCGGTATGAGTATGGGCATCGGGTTCGGTCTTTACGAAGAGCTTCTGCTCGACAAAAAGACGGGGCGTGTACTCAACGACAATTTGCTCGATTACAAACTTCCCACAACGGTAGATCACCCCGACCTCATGGCCGACTTCGCGGAAAACCCCGAGCCGACGAGTCCCTTCGGTACGAAAGCGCTCGGCGAACCACCTGTATGTTCTCCGTCACCCGCCATCAGGAATGCGATCCTCCGTGCGACGGGCGTCGCCATCAATTCGCTGCCGATGAATCCGCATAAGCTGTTTGCCGCGTTTACGGAAGCCGGGCTTTTCGATACGCTTTAAGATTGGGTCTGACTGAAGAAAGAAAGGATGAACTCCGAGTTGCAATCCTGCGACAGAGAGTAGTGAGGAACCTATGTACGATATCAACAAAATTTACGAAGCATACTCCGTAGAGGATGCCATCAAACTTAGGATAGAATACCCGCAGGCGCGAATCATCGCCGGCGGCTCCGACCTTTTAATCTCGATCAGAGCCGGCGATCTCGCCGGGTGTGATCTCATCAGTATCTACATGATCGATGAACTTCGCGGCGTCTCGCTCAATGATGACGGGACGGTTCGTATCGGCTCATTGACGAGCTTTGCCGCGATCACGAAGAACGAGATCATTCAGAAGTATGTGCGAGTTCTCGGCGAGGCGGCCGACAAGGTCGGAGGTCCGCAGATCAGAAACATCGGTACCATCGGCGGCAACACGTGCAACGGCGTGACATCTGCCGACACGGCCTCCACTTTGATGGCGTACGACGCGATCATCGAGCTCACCGGCTCGGAAGGCAAACGCCTCGTACCGATCGAAGAATTCTATCTCGGCGCTAAAAGGGTTGATATACGCCCCGATGAGATTCAAACGGCAATACTTATTCGCCCCGAAAGCTATCGAGGCTATGAAGGATTTTATTACAAATATGCGATGCGCGGCGCGATGGACATTGCGACAAGCGGCTGCTCCGTCAACGTCAAATTGAGTGAAGATAAGAAGATGATCGTGGACGCCCGCATCTGTTACGGAGTGGCGGGACCGATCCCCATGCGGACGAAAAGTGCCGAACAGGCAGTCAAGGGGCTCCCCGTTTCAAAGGAAACGGTCGAGGCATTCGCTGCAGGCGCGCTGCAAGATGTCAATCCGCGCACGAGCTGGCGTGCGACAAAAGAGTTCCGCCTTCACATTCAGGGAGAGCTGGCGCGCCGCTGCCTGACTGAATCAATCAACCGCGCAGGAGGAGTCTGGTCATGATCGAAAAACAATTCAAGACAATTACTTTCACACTCAACGGAAAACGAGTCACCACGTCTGTCGACATGCGCGAATCGCTCTCCGATATGTTGCGCAATGATTTCGGGCTTACTTCCGTTAAAAAAGGTTGCGAAGTCGGAGAATGCGGCGCCTGCACCGTGCTCGTCAACGGTGAAGTCTTTGCGTCCTGTATCTTCTTGGCCATTTGGGCCGACGGGAAAGACGTGTTGACGGTCGAAGGACTCGTCGACGTCGACGGCAACATCTCCGACATCCAGCAGGCATTCATCGATGAGACTGCCGTGCAGTGCGGCTTCTGCACACCCGGCTTCATCATGTCGGCAGAACACCTGCTCCGTACGGGCAAACGGTACACGCGCGACGAATTGCGTAAAGAACTCGCAGGGAATATGTGCCGCTGCACCGGCTACCAAAACATCATCAATGCCGTAGAAAAAGCGATGAACGCCCGTCTGGCGAAAGCGGGCAAAGAGTAGTCAAAACAGTCCTCGGAACTTTCTCCTCCGGGGACTGTTAAACTGACGACGACTTACGCGCACGTGGCGACTTTCTCGCCATGTGCGCGCTGTTTGTTCATTTATATTTTGAGATTGTTTTAAACACTTGATTTTTCTTGAACTAAGCAGTCGTTCTCTTCTCCCTCAAGAGAACAATTTCCTTCGCATAGCCGTCGAGTTCGTTCGGCGTTTCTAGGTTGAAAGGCAAGTCTCTCAACTTCGGATGATTCACGATTCGGACAATGGCATCGAGCCCGAGCACGCCTTCGCCGATTTTGGCGTGGCGGTCTTTTCCGCTCCCGAAAGGATTCATACTGTCGTTGAGGTGAAACGCCTTGACGCGATCAAGCCCGACGAGACGATCGAACTCGTCCAAAACGCCGTCAAGATCATTGACAACATCGTAACCTGCGTCGTGCATATGGCAACTGTCCATACAGACGCCGATCTTATCCCTTAAGACCACTCCGTCAATAATGCGCGCAAGCTCCTCGAATGAGCGTCCGATTTCACTGCCTTTCCCCGCCATCGTCTCAAGCAAAATCGGCGTGTTGATCTCTTCCGTGAGGACGGCGTTGATCGCGTCGATGATGACTTCAATGCCCATGTCGACGCCTTGTCCGACATGGCTTCCGGGATGAAAATTGTACACAACATTATCGACGTGTTGCAGGCGCTCAAGATCGTTACGCATCATCTCTCTGGCGAACTCGCGAACGCGCGGCTTGTTCGAACAGAGATTCATCGTGTAGGGAGCATGCGCCACAATCGTTCCGAACGCGTTTTCCGCTGCGTACAAGTTGAAAGCGGCGATATCATCGAGATCGAGAGCTCGCGCGGCGCCGCCGCGCGGGTTGCGCGTGAAATACTGAAACGTGTTGGCGTTAATTGAAACGGCTGTTTCCCCCATAGTGAGATAACCGCCGCTCGAAGACAAATGGCATCCCAAATAAAACATATGAAAAATCCTTTTCTAAATTGATCTGATTCTAGTCTATCTGAATGACTATATCACCGGGACGCACCATGCCGAGATAGTCACGTGCGATACGCTCGATGTAATCTCGAGAATCGACAATTTCATTTAAACCCCGCAAGTCTTCGTACTGCTCGTACAACCGGTCCCGTTCGCGTTCCAGTTGACGACGCTCTGCTTGCAAGCGGTTAAACTCCTGTTTTTGAGAAATAAAAGAGGAAATGCAAAGGGCTAAGATGATCACCGTCGCAACGCCTGCAAACAAGCGCAAAAAGAAAGTCTGCGTCGCAGCTTTCCGATTGTAGCGCTTATTATCGACGTAACTCGTACGCATAGTGTTCACCTGTCGACCTGACATCCTGTTGAGATACAGTCATATTAATGGAGTTTGTTCGGTTTTGCAACTCAAGTAACGAAAATGTCATACTCAACGTGACGGAAGTTATTCAGATTATTGTGGAGTAATGAAAAAATGAGAATACTGTAAAAGCACGCAACCCGACCATAATTACAGCTGTGCCTCGACAGATTGAAAGCGCCCTCCCGTATCAGTTTTACGTCAGCTCTCAAGTACTTCGTAGAGCGATTCGGCCTCTTCTTTGCGCACGTGTTCACGTACGTCGAGAATTCGCACCTTGACGCGGCTCTTCCCATACCCGATGTCAAGCACATCCCCGACCTTTACCGTAGTACCCGGTTTGCCTTGGCGACCGTTTACCTCGACACGCCCCGCGGAACACATCTCGTTCGCAACCGATCTTCGCTTAACAATGCGAGAGACCTTCAAATATTTATCTAACCTCATCGTTTGTTTCTCTCTATCTCTTTCGCTTCGTTCCACAGCTGATCCATCTCTTCGAGCGACATCTCTTCCAGAATCAGATTATTATCTCGAGCGATCTCGTCCATCTTTTCGAAGCGTCGTATAAATTTTTCCGATGCCGTGTTCAGCGCCTCCTCGGGATCGACCCGAAGGATACGGAGCACATTGACAACCGCAAACAGAAGATCACCGGCCTCATCGAAGATTTGCTCTTTCATCCGGGATTGAACATCAGGCGAGAGACTTTCGAAATCAACTCCGACTCTTTCTCCTCGCATGCCGTCACCATGCGTCGCCTTGCTCACTTCATCGAACAGCTCTTCCGTCTCTTCCGCTATTTTCTCGCGCGCGCCGTCAATCGTCGGCCAATCGAAACCGATACGTGCGGCGCGCTTTTGCAACTTGTATGAGCGCATGAGCGCAGGCAGGGAGATCGGTACGTCTTTTAATTCCTGAACGATGCTGTCGTGGCCTTTCTCTTCCCGCTTATTCTTTTCCCACGTGTCGAGGACGTCGCTAGGCGTCGTCGCCACGTCGTCACCGAAAAGGTGCGTATGGCGCGAGATCAGCTTGCGACAGATGCCCGACACGACATCCTCAAAGTCGAATGCACCCGACTCGTCCGCAATCTGCGCGTGAAAGACGACCTGCATCATCACATCCCCAAGTTCCTCGCAAAGCCTAGAGGTGTCCCTTTGCCGGATCGCGTCGACAGCTTCGTACGCTTCCTCGATGAGATTGCCCTTGATGCTCTCATGCGTCTGAATGCGATCCCACGGACACCCATCGTCACTGCGCAAGAATGCCATGATCGCAAGCAATTCCTCCACGGAATAACGCTCTTTCAGCGTAAAAGCGTCAGAAGAACAGCCGTTATCTCCCCTCTCTTCATCATCGTGATAATCATTGGGACGCATGCGATCATGCGTCAGATAATGTTCAAAAGCGTCAAGAAATATCGATCGGTCTTTATCGAAAGTCAAGAGCGGCACGACGTCAGCGGCTCTCATCCAATGTACAGCATAGATTTCGCCTTCCTGAGGCAGGATATCACCGCCAAGAAAGCTTCCGATAAAAAAGGTGACCGTCTTGCGGACGCCCTTACGAGGTGAGTAAGTCGATTCGCCGCGAAAATCCGACGTGATTTCGATCTTAATGCCCGTCTCTTCAAAAACTTCGCGGATGGCAGTCTCGTGTTCGCTTTCGCCTTCCTCCATATGGCCTTTCGGAAACGACCAATGTCCCGCTCCATGCTGGATCACAAGGACATGGAGAGCGCCCTCCATCTCTTTAAATACAATAGCTCCGCATGAACGCTCAAAGATGTTCGCTTCACATTCAGACAACGATTCGTTTTCACTCTGATTCTTTTCGGCGTGCGGTCTATCTGCACAGCGCCCGCCTTTCTCTCTATACCCTCTCTCAAAACAGCCTTCCATCTGGTCGATTACACTCCCGTCACTTTCTGATGACATCATATCATCGATTTTCCGTCTGACCTTTTCAATCGCCATTTTTCTCGATAAGATGGTAAGCATGGAAAACAAAACTGAAATCAAAGCAATCAACAAGACAGGTGATGGCATCGCATCACACATTAATATTAATAAAGAAAAGACAAGAAAAACAAAGGCGATGAAGCCTCTTCTCATTCTCACGACCGATCTTACCAATCCATGGAACAACTTAGCGCTTGAAGAATACCTCATGGGTCTCTGTGAAAGCGATCTTACGGAGGCGGGAGACCGCCCTTATGGCGCCATTCTCTTTTTGTGGCAAAATCGACACACGGTCGTCATCGGGCGCAATCAAAACGCATGGGCGGAATGCAAGACGGGATTGCTCGAAGACGAGGACGGATTTCTAGCGCGGCGCGGTACCGGAGGAGGAGCCGTTTACCACGACCTCGGGAATCTGAATTTTTCGATCATTCTTCCGCGCGCAAAATTCGATCTCGGTGAGAGCTTTCAGGTCATCCTTGATGCCGTTAGGGCACTGGGGCTTGATGCGGTGCGGTCAGGAAGAAACGACATCCTGCTCGACGGAAGGAAATTTTCCGGCAATGCGTTCCGTTACATGAAAGGTGTCGCGCTCCATCATGGGACATTGATGGTTGACACCGACGTCGAGCCGATGATGCGTTATCTCACCGTATCAGACTCGAAACTAAAGTCGCGCGCTATCAAGTCTGTAAAATCGCGCGTGATCAATCTCCGCGAAGCGAAAGACGATCTGACGATTGCCGAACTGATGGACGCCGTAGGCAACTCTTTCGCAGAGCAATACGGCAAAGGACGCGCCATCGTACGCAAGACAGTCGCCGAATTCCCGAGAGACGAAAAGCTGGCGGACCTCGAAGCCCTCTATGCGTCTTGGCAATGGAGATACGGACGCGCGATCGATTTTGACGCACAAGTCGAAACGGAACGCTTCCCGTGGGGACAGGCAGATATCCGTTTCAAAGTCGCGCAGGGCATCATCGCCGACACGACTATCTATAGCGATGCGCTCGACAGCGATTTTATCGACTGTATTGCGCAGTCGCTCATCGGTGTTCCCTTCACCTCCCGTGAGATGGCAAAGCGTGTCGAATCGCTTGGGAATGCATATGAAACGGTCGGAGACATCCCTCAGACTGTCATCGCTGCTGACATCGCCCGGTCGTTGCTGGAAGAGGCATTTTAGTTCGACAACCTCACAGTGCAGACTCTGGCAGCACCTTCTTTTCATAAAGACGGATCAGCGGAATCGATAACGGAATCGCCACGAGTCCGTATACGATGCCTCCGGGGATATCCAGGAAGACGTGCTGTTTCGTGGTGACGGTCGTGATGGCGATGAAGCCGAAATAGAGCGTCACAAGAAGCTTCACCCATGTCTTAGCCTCGCGGAAATACCAGATCATCACCATGGTAATCACGCAGTTAATCACGTGGATAGAAGGGAAACCACAGTAGTGATTGTCAACTTGATAGACGATGGCAAGCATTTTTGAAAAGATATCGGTTCCGGAAAAAACTTGCTCGTAAGGGCGAGGGATTATCGTCTGAAAAAACGGGAAGGTCAAATCAGCCATCAGCTGACCGACGCCCATCGTGATCAGGTAGCGGCGCATCAAATGGCGATCGTAAAAGAAAATAACGACGGCGAGCATAATAATAAGCGGCGCCCACGTCATATAAACGACGATCGTCCACGGCCATAGCGGAATCACGTGATCAAAAGGAATCGTGAGATTACGCACCGTCCCGAAAGGACGATTTACAAGCTGCATCACCCACATGGAAGCAAAGAAGAAGGCAATCAGCGCGGCATCTCGCCAGAAATGGCGCGTATAGCGAAGGTAGGACCCCTTGTCTTTTAAAGAAGGGGTAGAGGGTTTTTCCTTTATCTTTTTATCCTGCATAACACTTTCCAAACTGTACACCCTAGGCGGCGTTTACTTGCTTACCGGCGCCCAATCTGTTCAAAAATCTCCCGAAACCGTAAAGGAGCAAGATCAAGAGTTCATATCCGATCAACATGATCAGATAGTAGAGAAACGGCGGCAATGATACGACGAAATCTTGCAGAGATCCCGGGGGAAACAACATGTATCCGTAGTTAAACTTAAGGTCGGCGTTTGCGATAAAAGTCCCGTTAAAAAAAGCGTTGAACAAAATCAGAAAAATGTTGTACACGAACGTGACGATAAGGGCAAGCTTTAATCCCTTCTTCTCAAATTGATAATTCAACACGAACACCACATAACAAACGGCCCATCCCAGAATAATGTGAACAATGAAGAATTGGAAATTTGTGTAATGCGGGAAGTCGAATCGGTAAAGATCTATAAAGGCCATCGCAAAAGTCGTTCCTAGCGTCGCCCAATAAATCCATATCGAACGCAAAATCTTCACGCCGAAGACAAGATCGAGAATGAGAAGCGGCACGGAGATACGACAGTGGAAGAGAGGCAGACTCTGTTCGATATTGAAATAGCCGGAGAAAAATTGCCAGCTGTAAAGCACTACCTGATCAATCAGAAGAATCACGCCAATCGCTTTAGCGATAAGTTCAGGTTTTCGAAGTCTCGACAGTCGATGGCGTGACACAAAAATCAATACCATAACGCCGAGCCATAACGCGTACAATCCGATCTTTAACGGTAGCGGGACGATGACAGGCTGTTCCCTCTCAAAGCCGCTGAAAAAACTCAACAGAAAATCCATGTGTTCTCCTCACCGATAGTGATTGATATCTCGGCAAGCAAGGACGCCCGCCACTTCTATTTCGATTCGTGCTTTATGCGTATACGCCGTAATTATACGCAAAAAGCAGTAATATGCACACCCCTAATCACCTGTTCTTTTCGGCACAAAAAATCCCGGTCTCTAACCGATCGGGGACGGTAGAGACCGGGAACGCACTCCGTTGAGATGTATTTAATTTCTACGGGCGCGTATCACCTTTGAAGCGACCTTGTGTTCCGCGGCCCCCGTCACTAGGATCGCTTCCTGCACGGTTCTGTTCACGGCGCTCTTCCCGCGTTTCATAGTTGGGGCAAGTCCCATCGCAGTCTTCGCCACAGCTTCCGTCACAGACACGGTTTTCGGCTTGGGCTCTGTTCTGCTCGCGGCGCTCTTCCCGCGTTTTATAGTTGGGGCAAGTCCCATCGCAGTTCTCGCCGCCACTCTTGTCACGAACGCGACTCTCGGCCTTGGCTCTGTTTTGCTCGCGACGCTCTTCTCTCGTTTCGTGGTTCGGACAAGTTCCATCACAGTCCTCGCCACCGCTTCCGTCGCGTACGCGCGTTCTCGCACCGCTTTCATCGGCGTTACCTTTCTCTGCCGCTTCGCTATCGCCTGCGCGATTCCTGTTTTGAACTCCCGTTTCGTTAACAGGAGCAGCCGGGGCATCTTTGGGGGTTGCAGAATCCGCGACTTTGCCTTTGGAATACGCAGCGCGCACATTCTGTTCGGCAGATTTTCTTGTACGCGCGTCAGCAGCTCTGGCGCTCGCCGCACTGAAGCTGCCCCAGATTACGCCGGCGACAACAAGCATTGCCAAACCGATAAGCAGCATAGATTTTATTCGTTTTGATTTCATGTACGTTACCTCCTTATGGTGAACAAAAACACAAATATATCGTTCCTTAATCACATTAAACACGCGTCGTTTGTTTGTTCAGGGGCAGTTATGTGTTTTTTGTGTGTTTTTTGAGCAGATTCTTCGAATTTGCGATCCGCTGAATGATTCGATCACAATCGAAAGAAAGGCGCGCGTTAAAGCACGTCGTTCGAGTATGCCTTACATCAACGGATGCCGATCGTCCGGCAGGAAAGTGAGAGTAAAGGTCGACCCCTCACCCTCGCGCGATGCCACATCAACCCGGATATTATGGCGGTCCGCGATGCTCTTTGCGATGGACAGACCTAAGCCGGTACTGTCGGTACCGGCCTTGCCGGTCGTATAGAAACGATCAAAGAGATGGCGAATCGTCTCTTCATTCATGCCGACGCCCTCATCGCGGATATCAATCGCAACGGCAGGACTTTGGGAGATGTTTTCAGCATCAAGAACGCGGTAATTGACAAGGATGCGAGAACCCGACGGTGAAAACTTAACAGCATTATTGAGAATATTGACAAGCATCTGTCTCAGGCGACCGTAATCGCCGTAAAATTCATCATTCCCGCCATGCGCTTTGTACTCGATTTCAACCCCTTTTTGTGAAGCGATTTGACGTGTTTGGCGGACGGCATCTTCGGCAATATCTTGGAGGTTAACCTTCTCCATATCGAGCGTAAACTCGGGGTTGTCCAGCCTCGTCAGTTCAAGAAGATCTCTGACGAGCCGGTCCAGTGATGCCGCCGAGGCGCTCATGGTCGCATAATACTCCTTGACATCGCTTTCTTTGACGACGCCGTCGCGTAACGCCTCCAACGAACCGCGAATGACCGTTACCGGCGTGCGAAGCTCATGCGATATCTCCGACAGGAACTTGCGCCTTGACGTGTCGATCTGATGACGCTCATCTTCAGCCTCCTGAAGCCGTTCCGCAAGCATATCAATTTCAGCGCCCAGCAAACCGATTTCGCCGTCCATGGGAAGATTCGTTCTGGCGCGGTAATCGCCATCCGCCAGTTTCGCGGTCGTCAGTTTCAGTTTTTTTAACGGGTCAATAAAACGGCGTGACAAGACGATTGCGAGGAATACGACGATGACGAGCGCAATAACGAGCGATAGAAGCAAAGCTTGCCACGCCGCCGTCAAGCCGCTCGTCGCCTCTGCAACTGGCGTATGCAGGAATAATGCCCATGTGACCAAACCAGATTCGTCGTGGACGGGAAGTCCCACCGTCATGGACGGCGTTCCGAACAACGTGCCAAAATCTTCAGAGTAGACTGATTCACCGCTAAGCACGCTATCGAGCAGAGGATCGAGGCTCTCGGGAAGATCTGTGACGGAGACGGTTTTGTTGGCAGCCGTCAAAACTGTTCCCGTTTTTTTGTCGATCAGCCACAGCTCACCCGTCTCAAGTTGACTCAACCATGTCAGAAAACGACTCGTTTTCACGCGGTATCCGCGCACCCCTCCATGCTTCTCCTGTGCACCTTTACCTTGTCCCTGCTGTGACGAGACATCGCCTCCTTCCGGAGAAGAAGGCGCTCCTGTTCTCCGGGAAGGCGTGCCGTATCCCGGAGAAGACGTTCCGGTTCCCCGGGCAGGCGATTCGGATCCCTGCGAAGGCGCCCCGCCTCCCTGAGAGGGCGCTCCGGATCCATGAGAAGACGCGCCGGCTCCCCGAGAAGAGGACGCCCCGGACCCATGGGATGGCGCGCCGGTTTCCTCGGAAGGCGCGCAGCCCTTGCCGGAACCGCTTGCATTTTTTCTCATTGAAGGTCTCAGGCTCAATTCCGCGAAAACCCTCGTGTCGGCATCGTAGGGAATAACTTCGATGTCGGAGTCGTCGTTCGTGTCAACTTCGTCAGGAATACATTCAATATCGGAATCGTCGAACGTCCAACTCGTCAAAAGGTGTGCAATCCGCTCGGCGCGGTCGAGGAGATTCTGTCTCGCTGCCGCCATCACGGCTCTTCGGAAAATCAAGACATAAATCGCCGCCGTCAACAACGCGAAGATGAGAAGCACCGTAATAAAGTATGCTATCAGTTGACGAGTGATGGAACGTTTCATGGTGATTCCTCGCATACGACGAACTGATAGCCGCGACCGCGCACCGTGTTGATATCCCACGTCGGATGCGGGTAGATCAGTTTTGACCGAAGGCGTTTGATATGCGAGTCGACCGTTCGCGCGTCTCCGACGTAATCGTATCCCCAGAGAAGATCGAGGAGTTGGTCGCGCGTAAAGACGCGCTCGGGATTCGATGCGAGCAGGTAAAGGAGGTCAACTTCCGTTCTCGTCAATACGATCCGGTTGCCGTCGATGATAGCCGCATTCTCAAGGGGGATTATTTCGAGATTCTCAATCGTCAACCGTTTATCGCGCTCTTCTTCCACCTTATTGACACGTCGCTGAACGGCACGGATGCGCGCCATTACCTCGCTCGGAGAAAACGGCTTGACGATGTAATCATCCGCCCCGTAGTCGAGCCCCATGATCCGCTCAAAATCGTCGCCGCGCGCCGTGATCATGATGATGGGAACGGACGATGTGCGACGTATCGTTCGACAGACTTCAAATCCGTCTTTCTTCGGCATCATGACGTCGAGCAATACTTGATCGACCTGATGTTCCTGAAACAATCGAAGAGCCTCCTCGCCGTCATGTGCAATCAGGACGCGGTACCCTTCGTTCTTTGCGTAGTCGGCGAGAATCCTGGTGATATCGACATGGTCATCGGCAATAAGTATGGTAGGCATGGTTTACCTCGTATCTTCCAAAAGCCACTTGAGCGTTTTATTGATTATCTTACGAATAATTCAACGCCGCCGTGCCTGGCGACACCTAATAGAACCTTTTAAGCAGTGCGGCGGATACTACTCCGGCAGCCACACGACGAGGAAAGCATTGACGACGACATCACGCTTCAAGGGGCGAACGGTCGTCGTATCGATATCGTTAACGGCTGTCTCGTAACGCTCACTCGCCGCTTCGAGCTCTTTTTTCATCTCGTCCTCAAGCATGGCGAGCTGTTGTTCGACGCGTCCGTATGACTCTTCTGCCCGTCCGACTTGCCCCTCCGCCTTATGCGCGCGCGAGGCGCTCTTCGCCGCCGTCGTCGAACGGTAAATCGTCGACTGGTTGATGAGCGACCTTCCGAGGAGCGATCCGAGGACAGCGGAACCGAAAGAAATGGCCGTCTGCCGTTTTGCGTCTTTGGCCTGATCTTTGACACGCTCAATGCGCTCTTCCGCCTTGGCAAGTCTCTCTTCCAGAGTAAGACGTTTTTTCTCGTACTTTTCCTCGATGTCGTCGAGCTCCTTGTCACGAAGTTCACGCGCCGCCAATTGCACGCGAGCGAAAAAGTCACGCTCGCTCTCATCCGGCTGCGCGATAAGTCCGAGCTTTTGGTGCCGGCGCAGTGTCAATTCCGAGTCGCGCCATACCGTATCAACGAGCGCTCGTTGCCATGCCGAAAAACTCGTCTTGTTTTTCGCTTCGGGAGGAAGCGCCGCGAAACGAGCGCCGGCAGGCGGATCCGACACGAGATCATCGAGCTCAACATCAAGCGCGAGCGCGTTCTGCCAATCGACGGGGACGAGCGATCCCCCCAAAGGTGTGAAACGCGACACCTTCTCCGTATGTGAAATACCTTTTTTGTCATCGCTGTAGTAGACGGTGAGAAATCCGGCTAGAGCCGGAGTGTAGAGCTGTCCTTGCGAGCCGGGCAAATAGCTCGTCGCGATGCCAGTCGGTAATTGAGGCGCAACTTTTGCGACACCTTCTTCCTGCCCCGAAAGCAGCCCCTCTCCTATCCCGGCGACAGTATCTTTAGGCATCGGCGACGTATCAACCGGCGGTACGACAGGAGCAATAATCTGCTGAACAGCCGTACCGGCGCGAGGCGCCCCGAACGGTGACTCCGATGCGCCTGAGGGAGCTTTCGTACCCTTTTGCTCTGCAACGAGACGTCGGATCTGATCCCTCGTCAGCGGCCCCGCCAAATATGACATGCAGAAACGCGTCCGGAACAATGTGGGCGACCCGCCCTTCGCGGGGCGCATCACGAACTGCCGCTGTTTCAATCCGGCGATTAAATTTCCAAGTTCCGCTTTCGTAGCGCCTTCGATCGCTTCATCGGCGATCCCCTCAAGAAGTCTCATGCGATCTCGCTCTGTCGTCAGTCTGCCCACGAACCATGTGCCGACGTTCGACAACCCCTTGTAGTCGATATCGCCGGGATTTTGCGTCGACAGGACGATGCCCAGGCCGTATGCACGCGCCGTTTTCAACAATGTCAGAAGAGGTCTCTTCGAAGGCGGTTCGGCGACCGGCGGGAAATACCCGAACACTTCATCCATATAGAAGAGCGCGCGAAGCGATTGCGTCCCCTGCTGCGACCGCATCCACGTGACGATGCGGTTGAGGAGCAATGTCACGAAAAACATCCTCTCGGCGTCAGCCAAGTGCGACAGTGTAAGAATCGAGATCCTCGGCTTTCCCTGTGGCGTGTAGAGGAGAGATTGTATGTCGAACGGCTCTCCCTCCATAAAGGCGGCAAACGCAGGCGATGCGAGCAAGTTATTGAAGCGCAACGCCAGAGCGAAGCGATCCTTCTCCGGGATGTATGTTTCAACGTCCATGACGCCGATGGTCGTCATGGGCGGTTTGTTGATCCAATGGATCAGCGATGCGAGCGAAAAGCCTTCTCCCTCAAGCCATGCCTTACGGATGAGCAGTGATAGAAGGACGTGTTCGCGGCTCGAGACGGGATCCGCCGCAATACCGACTAAGTGTAAAAGGCTCGTCGTCGTTGTCGAGACAACTTCCTGAAACAGCTCGGGATCGTCGATGACAGCGGGTGACGGCCTTCGGAACAGGCCTTCCAGCGATAGAGGACGCCCGAACTGTCCGCCCGGCGTATACAGAGCGAAGTCGGCATTTTGTTTCATTGCGCGAATGCGTTCTCCATCCTGATCGGAATCGGCAAGACCCTTCCGCCAGATCGACGCCTTTTTCTCGGCGAGCTCAACAAGGCTCAATCCCTCCGCTTCCGCTTCATCCGGATGAATCCAAGGCTCGAAATCGGACGCGAGCAAATCGGGAAACGCGAGCAACAAATTGCCCATATCGCCTTTCGGGTCGACGACGATCGCGGGGATCCCGTCCATCGCGGCCTCCTCGAGAAGACAGATTCCGAGACCTGTTTTGCCGCTGCCTGTCATTCCGACGCACATCGCGTGTGTGACGAGGTCGCGCGAATTTAACAACATATAGTTGTCCTGCTGTCCGCTTCCAACCTCCCCGCTCTCTGTACCCAGGTAGAAAACACCGAGTTTTTCATAATGAGCCATAACGCGCCCCTCCCGTTTTCGTTCGTTCGCTATAAACTAGAGGGACACCCCGCGCTCCCGGCGAGGTAATCCCCCTGCTTTGTCTTACATTATATTACCTTACTTGCTCTGTTATTAAGACTTGCTGTGTTATTAAGCTTTTTGCTTTAACCCTTATTCAATCTCGCAATCAAGTCGGTACGATCGAGCTCTTCGAGATCCGGGCGGCAGCGGATCGGTTCGCCGGCCGCGCGGAGCGCGTTCACGACGTCTTTCAGCCCGCTTCCCGTCACAAGACAAGTTACCGACTCGCCCGGCTTGATGATGCCCTGCTCGAGCGCGCGCTTAACGCCCGCAAACGATGTTACGCCGGCAGGCTCGCCGAACACGCCTTCGATACTCCCCATCACGCGCATCGCGTCGAGAATATCCTCGTCAGGGACGGCAATCCATGCGCCGTTCGTGGCGGACACGGCACGCAGCGCCTTGACGGGATTTCTGGGAACGCCGACGGAGATGGAGTCGGCGAGTGTATTCTCGGGTGTCGGCTTAAGCGGTACGCCGTCGCGCGCGGCGTCGACAAAAGGACAGCAACCTGTCGACTGAACGCCGAGAATCTTCGGAATGCGATCGATCATACCGAGCGTGTACAAATCGCGGAAACCGAGATAGACACCGCCGATCGTGCACCCGTCCCCGACGGAAACGGCGACCCAGTCAGTCGGTTCGAAATTCAGCTGCTCGGCAATTTCAAGCGAAACGGTTTTCTTGCCTTCCGCCATGACGGGATTGATGCCGGCATTTCTGTTATACCATCCGTACTTATCAATCGCCGCTTTCGATAAGTTGAATGTCTCGCGGTAATCGCCGATGACGGAGACGACCTGTGCGCCGAACACGAGCATCTGAGCCAATTTGCCCTGAGGGGCGCGCTCGGGAACGAAGATCACCGTCTTCAGACCTTCTCGCGCGGCATTGCCGGCACAAGAGGATGCGGCATTACCGGTCGACGAACAGGAAATCGTGTCATAACCGAGTTCAAGCGCCTTTGCGACGGCGACGGCACTCGCGCGGTCTTTCAGCGACGCTGTCGGGTTAAGTCCGTCATCTTTGACGTAAAGGGCTTTCAGACCGAGCGCGTCGCCGAGACGCAATGAACGGTACAGAGGCGTCCAGCCGACGCGAAGCGACGATGAGTATTCTCTCTCCTCCAGAGGCAGAAAAGCTTTATAGCGCCACATGCTGTTCGTGTGATCCTTTTGGAGGCTCTCGCGGCTTACATTTTGTGAAATGACATCGTAGTCGTAATCAATATCGAGAATCGCCGTATCACCGCAATCGGGACATGTCAGCAACTCTTCTTCGTACGGATAATGTCGATGACAGACGGTGCATGTATATCCGATAAGGTGGGGAATATTAGCTCTTTTCTTCTTGGGGACAGTGGACATCAGGTAATCTCCTTTGTAGCGTATAACGCTTTTATTTGTGTACAGCTTACCATAAGAAGGGCAATTCATCGGTTCTCTTTAATAACGGTTTACTTGTCCGGTGTAAGCGTGTTATGGTATCATTCATAGTATAGAAAGCCTAATTGGAGGAAAAACTATGCAACATTTCAAAAAATTGTTAGCCATTCTGCTTTGTGTACTGTTTGTCTTTACCGTCGTAGCGTGTAATGGCGAAAAAGATCCGGTGAAGACCGATCCCGCAAAACCGTCAGATTCAGCCGATCCCGGCAAAACCGACAAACCCGACGATAGCGACAAGCCCGACGATCCCGACAAGCTCTCGCTTGCAAACATCAAGATCGGCTTCGTCCACATCACGGATCCGAGCGACATGGGTTATACGTATAACCATGACCTCGGAACACAAAAGATGCAAAAAGAGCTTGGACTGAAAGATGACCAGATCATCAACAAGTTCAATACAACGGAAGACCAAGCGTGTGAAAACGCGCTCAAAGAACTCGCTGAACAGGGGTGCAACATCATCTTTGCGACGAGCTTCGGCTTTGAAGACTACGTCATCAAGGTCGCCAAAGATTATCCCAACATCCAGTTCTGCCACGCTACAGGCTACAAGGCCGCAAGCAGCGGGTTGAAGAACGTACACAACTACTTCGGCAAGATCTATCAGGCGCGTTACCTCTCCGGTATCGCCGCAGGTCTGAAGACCAAAAAGAACCAGCTCGGCTACGTTGGCGCGTTCCCCTTCCCTGAAGTCATTTCAGGATTCACAGCATTCTATCTGGGTGCTAAGAGCGTCAATCCCGACGTCAAGATGACCGTTAAATACACGCATAGCTGGAACAACCCGACGCTTGAAGCCCAGCTGGCACAAGCGCTCATCGACGAAGGCTGTGATGTTCTCGGACAGCACTGCGACTCGACGGCTCCTGCGACAACAGCCGAAGCCGCCGGCGTCTTCCACGTCGGATACAACTCCGATATGCGTGGAGCTGCCCCTAATGCTTCACTGACTTCCGCCGTGTGGGACTGGTCGCGCTACCTCGTCTTTGCCATCAACAAGCTGATCGCGGGCGAAGAAATCCCCGTCGACTGGGGTGAGGGTCTCGCGGAAGGCGTCTGCGACGTCTCCCCGTTGAACGACGCGATCGTTGCGCCCGGAACGGCTGACAAGATCGAAGAAGCCCGCGCCAAGATCGTCTCAGGTGACTGGGATGTATTCACGGGTCCGCTCGTTGACGTCAAAGGCGAAACAGTCGTCGCTGAAGGCGAGACGTTTATCGAGCCGGCATCCGCTCCTTCATGGGGCTATATCCTTGAGGGTATTGATGCGCAAGCCGACTAAGTAATCTAATTATCGTGAAGAGCACACCGAATCAATCGATGTGCTCTTCAACACATGATCGCCGAAACGCAAATAGAGTTCCCAGAAGCGGTGGGTATCACACAAAACTCAAATGGCGTTTCGGCTTTTTTTAAATGCCGATCCATTAACTCTATTTTCCTAAAAAATCAATATTGATATACAGATCGGCCGGAGGGATGTTATGCAAGATACGAAACCGACAACCGTTGATAATGTCATTGAGATGCGTCATATCTGTAAGAGCTTCGGCACGGTGCAAGCTCTTTCAGACGTCCATTTCGAATTGAGACGTGGAGAGATTCTCTCGCTGCTCGGCGAAAACGGCAGCGGCAAAACAACTCTCATGAACATACTTTCCGGCATATACTTCCCCGACGCCGGAGAAATTTACGTCAATGGCAAAGCCGTTACCATTCGCCAACCGAAAGACGCCTTCGACCTCAATATCGGCATGGTTCACCAGCATTTTAAGCTCGTCGATGTCTTCTCCGCGGCGGAGAATATCGTTCTGGGACTGCCCGGAGGAAGGACGATTAACCGGCGTTCCTTATCGAAGCACGTACGGGAAATCGCCGATCAATACGGTTTTGAGATCGACCCCGAGAAGAAAGTCTATGACATGTCCGTCTCGGAAAAACAGACTGTTGAGATTATCAAAGCTCTTTACCGAGGTGCCGATATTCTCATCCTCGATGAACCGACCGCGGTGTTGACGCCGCAGGAGACGGACAAACTGTTCGACATCATGCGCGCAATGAAGGAAGATCATAAATCGATCATCCTTATAACCCATAAATTGAACGAAGTGCTTGCCGTATCTGACCGTGTCACCGTTCTTCGTAAAGGTGAGTACATTGACACGGTTCAGACGAAGGATGCGACCATCCAGTCCCTGACCGACATGATGGTCGGTCGCTCCGTCTCGCTTGCCATCGATCGCCCCACCGTAGAAAATGTAGAACCGATCCTTAAGGTTCAGTCGTTGACGACACTCAATCAGGAAGGCGCCAAGGTTCTCGATGATGTGTCTTTTGGGGTCAATGGAGGCGAAATTCTCGGCATCGCCGGTATTTCAGGGAGCGGTCAGCGCGAACTCTGCGAAGCGATTGCCGGATTATGCCCCGTTACCGGCGGCTCTATCCTCTATAAGACGGTCGTCGACGGTCATGAAGTAGACGAAAACGTCGTCGGACTTAATCCAAACGAGATCGTAAAAAAAGGTATTGCGCTCGCCTTTGTCCCCGAGGATCGTCTAGGTATGGGACTTGTCCCCTCTCTTGACATGGTAGATAACATCATGCTGAAGCACTACCGAAAGAAGAAAGGGATCTTCGTCGACCGCAAAACGCCTCGCAAAATAGCCGAACGGCTCGTTGAGGAGCTGCAAATTGTCACACCTGACGTCTTTACCCCGATTCGACGACTATCCGGCGGCAACGTTCAGAAAATCCTCGTAGGAAGAGAAATCGATACCGCACCGCGGCTCTTGATGGTCGCCTATCCCGTACGCGGGCTCGATATCAATTCTTCCTACACGATTTACAACTTACTGAATGAACAAAAGCAAAAAGGTGTCGCCGTCATTTTCGTCGGCGAAGATCTCGACGTCCTGATGGAGATCTCCGACAGATTACTCGTATTGAGCGGCGGTCGCGTGACCGGTATCGTCGACCCGCGCGTCACCTCTAAACAGGACATCGGGCTCCTTATGCTCGGACAGTCTATTGACAAAGAGAAAGGAGCTGACGCCGTATGACAGATCAAATGAACAACAAAGCAAGCACACGGGAGCAGTCCAGCGCACCGTGTCCGCCGGCGCAGGATATGCACCCTTTGGTTAAAGAACCATTGGTGCGCATGACAAAGCGCGGCATCGTATCAACGAAGCACAGAGTCATCGTCTATATTCTCAGCTTCATCATGGCATTGCTCGTCGGTGCGTTGATGTTGTTGGCCATCGGCAAGAACCCGATCTATGCATACCGTGATATGGTCATCGGATCATTCGGCACATCGATCGCTTTTGCCGAAACGGTCCGGATCGCGATCCCTCTCTTGATCGCGAGCGTTGCCGTCGGATTCGCCTTTAAGATGAAGTTCTGGAATATCGGAGCAGAAGGACAAATTCTTGCCGGAGCCATCTTCGCCTCTTACATTGTCATACACTCGATCAACAATGAGAACTATATCGGCAAGGGCCCTCTCCATCTCATCATGGTCGTTCTTGCGATGATAGGCGGCGCACTGTTCGGGTTCCTCCCGGCATACTTCAAAACGAAGTGGGAAACGAATGAAACGCTGTTTACGCTGATGCTTAACTATATCGCGATCCAGTACGTCATCAATTTGCAGTCACTGCGCACATGGCAGCACCCGATGAGCACGTATCCTAAGATCATCGACTTTGCCACTTTCACGGATGGGAAAGTAGCGCTGCCCCGTCTGTTCGGTGTACATATCGGATGGATCTTTGCCCTCATCATCGCTGTCGTCGCCTACTTCTATCTGACGAAGACAAAGCACGGATATGAAATCTCCGTTGTCGGCGACTCGCTGAACACTGCGCGATATGCCGGTATGAACACACGCTGGATTCAGATCCGCACGCTTCTCATCTCGGGAGCTCTCTGCGGATTCGCCGGCTACCTGCAGGTAGCCGGCGCGGATCATACGTTGACTGAGACATCGGCGGGCGGCGTGGGATTTACCGCGATTACGGTCGCATGGCTGGCAAAACTCAATCCGTTCATTATGATTCCAATATCTTTATTTATCGCCATGCTCCAAAAGGGTTCGCTCTTTATTCAGTCTACGATGCGCATCCCCGCATCGGCAGCAGATCTCTTAACGGGATTGATCTTGTTCTTCATGCTGGGCAGTGAGTTCTTCATCGAATACAAACTCGTTTTCAGAAGTGGGCATTCTGTCTCCAACATCGAGCAGAAGGAGGTCGTCGCATGAAAATATTGAACACCATCATTAACTTGATCAACGCTGCCGTTTTGGCGGGAACGCCTCTTCTTCTTGCGACGACAGGAGAAATACTGACAGAGAAGTCGGGGAACCTCAACCTCGGTGTCGAGGGACAGATGTACATGGGTGCCATCGCCGGACTCGCAGGAGCATGGTTTGCCGAGCAATGGTTCGGTGTCGGAGGTATCATCCCGCTTATTGTTGCAGTCATTATCTCTTTCCTTATGGGATGCATCAGCGGACTGATTTACTCCGTCCTGACCGTTACGTTGCGCGCTAATCAGAACGTCACAGGTCTGACTCTCGCAATCTTCGGGACCGGCTTCGGAAAATTTTTCGGTGAAGTCCTCGGCCATAAAGCCGGCGGATACGTCGCCGTAGGCCAGCCGACAAAAGCTGTCTTCGGCAACATAAACTTCGGTGAGCTGGCGAATATTCCAATAATCGGGACACTGTTCTTCAGGTACAACTGGCTCGTCTATTTCTCGCTCATCATTGCGGTCATCATGGGCTGGTTCTTGAATAAGACGAGAAAGGGCTTATCGCTTCGAGCCGTGGGAGAGAGCCCCGGAACGGCCGACAGTGCCGGCATCAATGTCACTCGCTACAAGTACGCCGCTACCATCATCGGAGGCGGACTTTGCGGGTTGGCGGGAATGTACATGTCGATGGTCAATCAGAAAGGAATCTGGGTGACCGACTGTGTCAGCGGCTATGGATGGCTCGCGATCGCGCTCGTCATCTTCTCCACGTGGAGTCCGCTCCGCGCTATTTACTCATCGATCATCTTCGGCGGATTGACGGTGATGTATATGCGCATCCCGATTCCCGGTTTGCCGACTGCCATCTACATGATGTTCCCTTATATCGCCACGATCATCGTCCTCATCTTGACGAGTATCAAGCAGATCAAGGAACACGCTCAGCCTGCAAGCACGGGTTTGAACTACTACCGCGAAGAGCGCTAACCTCTCTACGGTCGCTCTGCCAAAAGGATTTTAATTTCCACTAGGGGGTGTCTCAAAACACTTTATTAAGTGATTGAGGCACCCTCTTTCAAGTTGAAAGCCATGAAAACAGCTGGTATCAACACCTAGCGGGTTCATAGTTTTTCTTTTTTTGGCTAAAATTTGCTTGAAATTCTGAGTGTTGGCAAGCAAAAACAGATCCAGTTCTGGTTCTGAAACTTTTTTCTCGTTTTATGCTGGCTTTTTCAGCAGGAAGAGTGGTTGTCGGAATCGCTCGTTCCGTATTCGATGATGAAGTTTGTTAATGTTGAAGCCAAGCGCTAATAGAAGACTCTCTGTGCGAACATTAACATGGCCTCTGGTAAGAAAACGCCTAAAGCCATAGTTCCATTTGAGGACACC
>MTKW01003485.1_pt1 | contig 50407 bp, 52 predicted proteins | sample 1042761 | NCBI WGS metagenome assembly MTKW01 (sample SAMN06205366, study PRJNA360243) | anaerobic digester metagenome | biome: Wastewater treatment plant; feature: Anaerobic digester sludge; material: sludge; isolation source: anaerobic digester fed with sludge from wastewater treatment plant ... | reverse complement strand
GGGTCAAAAACGAACTGGCGTTTCCTTAAATAGGGGGGTCAAAATTGAGTCGGCGAATACAGTGTTCCTTCAGTTCACCTGGCAGGAGAGGCATGGAGATCGATGAGATCTCAAGGAGTCCTATCTTGCGAGAGGGAGGATGTCCTTGCTGCCATGGCTTACGCCGTTCGAATGGCCGCTGGAGAAACGATAGGCGCGCCTATGTCTGAACCCAAGTTTATGCTGGACGCTGACATGCCCAGAGCATGTCCCCCGTGGTCACGGGGTCAGGGGGGGCCGTCCGGCCTTGAGGACAGCCCCCATGCCTTCGCGCGCGAAAACGGGCAACGCGCGCGGAAGTCCCTATATCTGAAGCGTTCTGCGATGTACTCGAGTGGGCGATCCCGCTAAAGGTGACATTCACTTGCCCAAGCCGGATTCAAGGCGCCCTGATTACTGCCATCACGAATCCCTGGCAGCCATGCAGCATCCCGCCCCAAGGGGGCGCAAGCCCTCGGGTGACGACAGACATTAACCTAAGATGGGACCAGGGATCTCTGATCACTGCTATCACAAATCCCACATAACCATGCAGAATCTTGCCCAACAGTGGCGCTGGAAATATCAAGCACGACTATGGCTGCTCAACACGTTTTTTCATTCAAATGAATATGATAGATCAATGCCGATAGGCATCATCATGATGCTCCAATTCAATCAGCGTCACAACACGCTCATTTTCATTGATCTTATAGATGAGCACGAAGGGGCCAACGTGCACTCTTCTCTTCCCTTTGAGGACGCCCCGAAGTGGTTTGCCCAACTGAGGTACTTCTGCTATCTGGACTGTTTTACTAATTATCGCATTATAATATTGAGTGTCTTTGTTTTGCAGCTTCTTCAGTTTCCTTTGCAGCTTATCTCCAATTTCGATATCATATGGCTCTGTCATAAAATTGCCGGCTTAATCCACTTTAGCGGAGAATTGCTCCTTGAAAGTATCATAAGTGTATCTCTTGCTTTTGCCGCCTTGGATGCCTTTCTCAGCATCCAATACCTTTTTTATGAAATCCTCTTGAATCATCTCTTCCGGAGGATAGGATGCTTCTTCAAGGGCGTCTATTAAGCTGCGCACAATCTTGTATTTCAGGCTGTCTTCGAGAATGGGCGCAAGGCGCTCAATGAGCTTTCGGTCCTCATCACTAAGTTCCATCATTATGAATCCTCTTGATTCTGTATCGCTCCATTAGTATGTAAGGATTGGGGATGCTATTCCTTCCTAAGGCAATGGCTCCCCAATTACTACTATCACGAATCCCCGGCAACCATGCCCCATCCCGCCCCAAAGGGGCGCGTAGCCCTCGGGAGACACCAGATACTCTCCCAGGACGGATCCAGGGCTCCCAGATTATTATTATCACGAATCTCAATTGGCCTTGCAGCTCAATTTATGGGGAGCATGGGCGCCCTGATAACTTCCAGCATGGATTCTAGCCGGATCTAGGGCTCTCTGATCATTGCTTTCACGAGTCACCTTTTGCCTTCCACCGCAGTCTAGTTCATGAGGTCTTCCTGCAATTCGGACCGTTTGTCCTCCCGCCGGGCGTCTAATTCGTATCTATCGGCTATCTTTTTCATGAGACGAGCGGTGCGTGGCCAATTATCACTCAGTTTGCGGGCATAGTCTAGGTAGCGCTCTGAGATTTTCCTTTCCAGAGCACCGCCTTCTCCTATGGAACGACTTACAACACCTCTACTGTTATAAATGCCGATAATGATTCCCTTCTCGATCTCTTCGCTCCCTACATCCTCAATGAGCTCACGATTTTCCGCTAACGTTCGGCTTGCCAGGGAGTTAAGGGCATTCATGTATCATGAGCATTCTTGACGTAAGAATAACAGCATCCCAAAGCTCATGACCCCCTGTGGCCCAGGGGTCGAGGGGCCGTCAGGCCTTGAGGACGGCCTATAGACTCATGCGAAAACGGGCGAAGCACGGAGGCCCATAAGAGAACAAAAGTTCGATTCAATGGAATGGTGATACCAATACATTAATACCATCAATCGCAGATTAAATCCAAGATGAGTGCTGGATTTTCTGGGCAGAACGGATAGTCGTTCGGCTGATCCCATCTCCTTTAAATATGTCTGCTTTTGAGTAATCATATGCCTTGTTATCCATCAGAAAATCCAATATTTTCAAAAAGATATTTCATTTCATCATTTATTTTCGAATATATTCCATATAATCGCTCGTATTTATAATGGTCGTTCATCCATACAGGGAAAGGTTTATTTGCTCAATTACCTAAAGTAATTTGATAAATGATCATGCATACTGGATTCTCCGATGTCTTCGGACCAGGAACGAGGAATTGGCTTTGGATCTGAGTACCACTGCGCTTTTAGTACTCTTTGGATTTCTGCTCTGCATGTCGGCTTTCTTCTCTGCCTCCGAGACAGCATTGATGTCTCTGAGCAAGATCAGGCTCATCCATATGGTTGAGGAGAAGGTTAAGGGAGCCGGAACAGTAAACGAGCTGAGGGATGACCCTGGCCGCCTGCTGGGCACTCTCCTCTTGGGCAATAATCTGGTGAATATCGGCGCATCATCTATTGCCACAGTCCTGGCGATAAAGTATTTTGGCAATAACGGTGTAGGCATTGCAACCGGCATAACGACCATGCTGGTGCTCATATTCGGAGAGATCACTCCCAAATCCCTGGCTGCTCAGAAATCTGAAAGGATCGCTCTCATAGTGGCAAAGCCCATCTCTGTCTTCGAGTACTTTTTAAGCCCAATAGTAACCATCTTCACCCATGTAGCCGGCATCTTCTTGCGACTCTTCGGCTGCAGAACTGATGTCAAACTGCCCTCGATCACTGAAGAGGAGCTGAAGTCCATGGTGAACTTGGGCGAGGAGGAGGGGGTCATCGAAGATCATGAAAAGACGATGATCTGCAATGTCTTCGACTTTACAGACCAACTGGTGAAAGATGTTATGGTCCCGAGGATGGATATCATCGCCATCAATATAAATGCTACTTATAGCGATGTCATAAAAATAATAAGAGCTGAGCAGTTCTCCCGCTATCCTGTGTATAGCAACAGAATCGATAATATTGTAGGCATTCTCAATGTCAAGGATCTGGTCTACCTGGAATCCAAAGAGGACTTTGACATGAAAAAGTTCGTGAAAAAGCCTTACTATACCTTCGAGTTCATGAATACCGCTGAGCTTTTCAATGAGATGAAGAATCACAGAACGCATATGGCCATAGTCCTGGATGAGTATGGGGGCACAGCTGGGATCCTGACCATGGAGGATCTTGTCGAGGAGATCGTGGGAGAGATCTCAGACGAGTATGACATAGTAACCAAAGAGATCGAGACCGTCCGGGAGGGGGAATACATCGTTGATGGAAGCACCCGGATCGAGGAGCTAAACGAGCTGATCGGCACCAACATCGAATCAGAGCACTATGAATCAATAGGTGGCTTCATGATACAGCAATTGAGCAGACTTCCCAAGCAGGGCGAGTCCATCGATTACATGGATGCGAGATTCATCATAGAAAATATGGAGAAGAACCGCATCAAGAAGGTCAGAGTGCTTATGTCGGAAGCCCTGCTTGATGAAGAGGGCATCACGGCCTGAATGATACATGACGATGAACAGGGACGGCTGGCTGCAGATCCAAAAGGAGCTCTCTTTGCTCTATGACCTGCATGAGGCTGCCATCTCCCAGGCGGGAAAATGCCGGGATTTCAATTCTCGTACCAGTATTTTATTGCAGCATCTGGAGGAGCAGGGGGCCTTTGACATGGCCGACAGGGTGATGGATCTCCTGGCAGGCTGCAATCCCAAGGACACATCCCCCTGCGACAATCGCCTGAGCACAAAAGCCTCTCTGGAGAGGCTGCAGGAGAGGATCAAAAGCAAGATAATCGAGATGGATGAAGGCTGATGGCAATTAGGCTGAAGACGATCAGGCTGAGAGCAATTATCAATTATCCAGCCGGTATTACAGAGATCCGGCACCACTTTTTCTGTACTTCATATACATCCCGGTGGCCACAGTGAGGGTGAGAAAAGATACTGTATTGGAGACGATCAGAACGCGATCCTGGAGGGATATGCCATAGAGCAGCCATAGGAGCATGCCCAGTGAGAACTGAAGCAGCATGATCAGGCTGACATCTGAGACCGACTCAGTGCGATAGATCTTGAGGATCTGGGGGACGAATCCGAACATCGTCAACAGAGCAGCACACCAGCCAACCAATTCCCATTGCATCTTCTACATGTAAGGCCTGCAAGTATATGAGGATTGCAGTCCCAAACCGGTCTATACGGTCTCGATAGCCGGTCTTATGCAGCCTCGATAGCCGGTCTTATGCAGTCTCGATAGCCGGTCTTATGCAGTCTCGATAGCCGGTCTTATGCAGTCTCGATAGCCGGTCTTATGCAGTCTCGATAGCCGGTCTTATGCAGTCCCAAACCGGTCTATGCGGTCTCGATAGCCAGTCTATGCAGCCTCGATAGCCGGTCTTATGCAGTCTCGATAGCTGCCCCATCCAATCTCGAAGCCAAAGCCGTCCTTAAATCAGCCCATCCGCAACCACTAGCATCCGGGCACAGACCTCGACTATCTCAGTGAGCGATCTGCCATCCAAAGGCTTATTTGCTTTTAAGGCCTATAATAAAAGGAGGGATTAAAAAATGGCTGAGTTTGTCAATCCATTCAGCGGAAAAGTGCCTGAGCGAAAATTGACTAAAGAGGAATTGATCCGGGCCATACGCCTTGACCTGGCAGCAGAGCATGAGGCAGTCCATCTTTATATGGCTCATGCCGAGGCTACAGATAACCCTCTGGCCAGAGAGGTGCTGATCGACATCGCCAATGAGGAGAGGGTTCATGCAGGGGAGTTTTCCCGGCTGCTCCAGATTCTCACCGGGGATGAGGATGAGCTGCTGGCGCAGGGAGCAGGAGAGGTTGATGAGATGGCAGAGAAAATCCCATCGGAGAAGAAAAAGGCTGCCAAAGACAAATAGCTGAACTTCGGCCGCCCTATTTGGCATGAGACCATCCTCAGCTCTCTATGCCGCGCTTGAATAATTAATAATTATAGCATTATTCACGCCTTCATCCTCTCCCGCACTGGAGCTAAGATCTCGATCATATCCTCTGCACAGGCCTTCTTAAGGTCCATGGGGTGCAAGGCCCCGCTGACGAAGTCCGCCTCCAGCCCTTCATAGCTGGCATAATGCACATCGCCGCCGAACTTCTCCGGCCTTTTTATAGTCATCCCCTCCTCCATCCGGGGGAAGATGTGGTACCTGCATATGGCCAGCACTGGGTTGTTCTCCACCACCTGGGCCGGGCAGAAGGCGCTCTTGATCTTCTTCTCCACATCCTCGGCTGGCTCATCCACAGCGATGTTGTTCCCCTTTGAAGAGGACATCTTCTCCCCGTTCAGTCCCGGGATCAGGGGGGTATGCAGACATACGGGCGCGGGCAGTCCCAGGCGGGGCAGCTCCTCCCGGGCCAGCATATGGATCTTTCTTTGGTCTATGCCTCCCACTGCCAGATCGATCCTGAGGTCGGCGATATCCACAGCCTGCATCAGAGGATAGATCATCTGGGAGACCATGGGGTTTTCTGCACTGCGGCTCACCTCATCCATGCTCCGCCTGGCCCGGTTCAAAGAGGTATTTCTGGCCATCTGCAGGATCTTCAGCATGAAATCGGGCTTGAGCTGGTAGTCTGTGCCATAGACGAACTCCGTTCTCTCCGGGTCCAGTCCCAGGGCCATAAAGCAGTCCCGGTTATAATCTGCGATCCGGCGCACCTCCTCCAGACTTCCCTTCTCATTGAGAAAGGCATGCAGATCAGCCAGGAGAACCACCACATCGAAGCCCGCCCTCTGCAGATCGAGGAGCTTATTGGCAGTCAGCATATGGCCCAGATGGATCTTGCCGCTGGTCTCATAACCCACATAAGCCCGCGGGCGGCTGGACTTCTCCAGCAGACCCTTCAGTTCATCCACGGTCACTATCTCTTCAGTATTCCTCATCACCAGCTCAAGCTTGTCCAAATCAGATTCACCAGCCTGGAAAAGGAACGAAGAGGTATAATGCTTTTGGTTCCCTGAATCACCAGAAAGCAGGCCTTTAGAATATTTTAGAAGTTCTGCTGCTACAGGGCTGTAATAGGAAAAGAGATTAATACTAATTCCAACCATGGACAGTCATGCCAAGGAGGGGATATAAACTGCAACAGTTGGGAATGAGCCGTGAGAAGAACCTGGTGCTGATATTGCTGGCCGTCTTGGTAACCCTCATCCTCTGGAACAGTTTCTGGTCTCTGGCCAAATTGGCCCTCTTCCTGGCGGTAGCCTATATCGTATATCAGGTTCTCAAGCAGTACATTTAACAGTAGCCCTGATTCCTTAAGATCCAGAGACTGCTCTCTTTCAGGTCCAATAAGCCGTTCAAAAATCCCTCATCTCCTCTCCGCCCAGAGAGCTTGGGCCTTCTCCAGATCCTCTCTGGTATTGAGATTGAAAAAGGAGAGCTGCTCGCAGTCAAACGGCAGAAGCTGCTCTATTGGAACCCAGCTGACATGCAACTCCTGCAGGAGAAGATTAACCTTCCTCTCTCCCCTCTCCAAGGCCCTCTGACAGGCATGCTGCATCCTCTCCCTCTCGTAGACTGAATGGAGAGGCTCAAAGCGTCCATCGGGCTGCACCGGAACTGCCGCCTCATAACCTGAGCCCCGGTCTGCCAGCTCAAAGAGCCTCTGGATCACCATTCTGTTCAAGAAAGGAAGATCGCATCCTGTGACAAAGGCAAGCCTGCCCCTGGCCGCCCTCAACCCGGCCTCGATGCCCGCCACCGGCCCGAAGCCATTGATGCTGTCCCAGGTGAAGCGAATCCCGGCCCGATCCGGATGTGCTTTGTCTGATACGATCTCCTCCAGGCTTCCGGCATGCCCTCGATCCCTGGCCACCACCACCAGCTCATCGGCAGCAGAGAGGAGGATCTCCGCTGTCCAGGAGATGAGCGGCCTGTTATCGAACTGCAGGAGGGCCTTCTCCCGGCCCAGGCGCTGGCTCCTTCCCCCTGCCAGGATCACAGCGGAGCGCATAGCCTCCAGCCGTTCTCCTGGCAGTCCCCGTCCAGGGCCTCCTCCAAAGCCTTCTGGGGATCGGAAAGCCTTCTCTCGCTCCTCAATATCACATACTCCCGGCTGACAGAGGCAGTCTGCTCTCCTGCCTTCTGGAAGATCTCTCGAACCAGAGCCTCATCCACCCGGCCGCTGGCCTGAACAACAATCGATACTGCGATCTGCTGGGTGAAGCGGTTGCCATAAATGATGCACCCCGCCACTCCTCGATCTTTGACTCTGACCTCATTTCCGGAGATCTCGACCTGCAGATGGGCCCCAGGGGTGACATAGATCCTCCTGCGCCTATCAAGTTGAGGGGTGATCTCTGTAACCTCCCCCACTAGAATGTCACCCCGCCTCCAGACCTTATCTCTGCCATCCGCTACCTGCAATGTGGCCCCGGCCTCCTTTGCTCGGGCCAACAGGGCCTCATCATCCTTGATCAGGCCGCTGTAAAGATCCTGCTCAAGCTCAGGGCAGCTTCCCAGGAAGGTGATGGAACGCCTGTCGCCCCCTATCACTGCCTCCTTGCTCTTTGCCAGGGCGACTACCAAAGACATCCTCTGATCCTCTCCTTTGTATTATTTCGATCTGATCTCCATTCGATCTGATCTCCATTCGATCTGATCTCCATTCGATCTGATCTCCATTCGATCTGATCTCCATTCGATCTGATTCCCGTTCGATCAGATCTCCATTCGATCTGATTTCCGTTCGATCTGATTTCCGTTCGATCTGATTTCCGTTCGATCTGATTTCCATTCGATCTGATTCCCGTTCGATCTCTCTACTGGCTGGAACCTGTCTGCTCCTCAGCAGCCTTCAGGGTCTGGCGGAGGAGCATGGCTACAGTCAGCGGCCCCACCCCGCCAGGAACCGGGGTTATCGCTCCAGCGATCTCAGAGACCGCCTCATACTCCACATCTCCCACCGTCCTGTCCCCTACCCGGTTGATGCCCACATCAAAGACATAGGCCCCCGGCCGGACCATCTCCTTCCTGATCAAGCCCGGGACGCCCGCAGCCACCACCAGTATCTCTGCATCACGGGTATGCTCGGCCAGATCGCGGGTGAAGACATGGCATACCTGAACAGTGGCATTTCGGTTGAGCATCATGGCTGCTAAGGGTTTGCCTACCACATTGCTATGGCCAACGATCACCACCTCCGCCCCCTCCAGCCTGATGTCCAGCCTCTCCAGGGCATAGATGATCCCCAGAGGGGTACAGGGCACCAGCCTCTCCACTCCCAGGAGCAGAGAGCCCATATTGAGAGGATGAAAGCCATCCACATCCTTCTTTGGCAGAATGCTCATCATCGCCCTCTGAGGGTTCAGGCCGCCGGGCAGGGGCAGTTGCAGTAGTATGCCATTGATATCCTCCCGCTGGTTTAGCTCCTGGATTTTGGCGATGATCTCCTCTTCTGTGCTGCTCTCCGGCAGGAGCACATTCTCAGATCTTATCCCCGCCCGGGAGCAGGCAGAATGCTTGAGCCTGATGTACATCTGCGAGGCCGGATTCTCCCCCACCAGGAGAGTGGCCAGCCCGGGGACGATGCCCTTTTCCGCCAGCCTCTTCGCCCTGGCCAGGCTCTCTTTCTCCACCTCAGCAGCCAGAGCCTTTCCATCGATTATCGCTGCCAGTTTGATCACACCATATCAGGATACAGGGGAAACTGGTCGCACAGGGCCCGGGCCTCGGAGCGAACCTCAGTTATAGTCTTCTCATTGTCGATGTCGCGGAGCACCCTGGTGATCAGGTCAGCGATCTGGAGCATCTGCTCCTCTTTCATCCCTCTGGTGGTCATGGCCGGAGTGCCCATCCGGATGCCACTGGTGACGAAGGGCTTGGCCGGGTCGAAGGGGATCATATTCTTGTTCAGGGTGATTCCCGCCCTCTCCAAAGTCTCATCAGCCATCTTCCCGGTGATGCCCTCCTTCAGGAGCTTGACCAAGAGAAGATGATTGTCTGTGCCCCCGCTGACCAGATCGAAGCCATTTTTCAGCAGCCTCTCGGCCATGGCGCGGGCATTTCTTATCACCTGGAACTGGTACTCCCTGAACTCCGGGGTCAAGGCCTCCTTGAAGGCCACAGCCTTTGCCGCTATGGAGTTCATGAACGGGCCGCCCTGGGTCCCGGGAAAGACAGAGCGGTCGATGGCCGGCGCAAGCTCCTCTTTGCAGATGATCACAGCACCCCGCGGCCCCCGCAGGGTCTTATGAGTGGTGGTGGTGACGATATCAGCATAAGGCACAGGGGAGGGATGAGCGCCCACAGCACACATGCCGGCGATATGGGCGATATCTGCCATAACCATAGCCCCCACATCATCGGCGATCTGGCGCACCGCCTTGAAATCGATTATCCGGGGATAGCTGGATGCACCCACCACAATGATCTGGGGGCGGGACTTGCGGGCGATATCAGCCATATCGGAGTAGTCCAGCATCTCCGTCTCCCTGGAGACATTATAGGGAACGATCTTGTACATCTTGCCTGAGAAGTTGACCGGGCTGCCGTGGGAGAGGTGGCCACCATGAGCGAGGTTCATGCCCATGATGGTATCTCCGACATTGAGGACGGCAAAGTAGGCCGCCATATTGGCCTGAGTGCCGCTATGGGGCTGGACGTTCACATGCTCTGCGCCAAAGAGCTTCTTGCAGCGCTCCCTTGCCAGCTCCTCGGCCAGATCCACGCAGCCCGTGCCACGATAATAGCGTTTGCCTGGATAGCCTTCAGCATACTTATTGGTCATGACAGAGCACTGCGCCTCCATGACCGCTCTGCTGGTGAAGTTCTCTGATGCAATCAGGATGATATTATTCCGCTGCCTCTCCAGCTCAGACTGGATGGCAGACGCGATTTCGGGATCAACAACATCTAAGGGTTTCAAATCGAATCACCGGCGCTAATTAGCAGGATGGGGGTGGTTTACTGAGGAGGGCAAAATAGATTATGGTAAGAGGGCGAAATCCGCTCTCTCCTCCTGTGAATCATACCCGATGGCATCGGCTCCATGATGCTCTGGCACCGGCACCATAACTCTTTTATCGCCTGCAGCAGATTGGAGCAGGATGCTTAAACGAGCGAGGATGATCGCCGATTATCAGTTTGGCCGGGGCGCAGGGGAGGCTCTCTTTCCCGAAGGCACGACATACAGCCTCTCCAAGACCCGCCGGCTGAGATATCTCTACTGGGATAAGGAGAGGGTGGCCACAGTGCGAGCTAAGGATAACCTCTTGACTTTGAGCATGATCGGCGCAGAGAGGCTGCACCGTCTGCTGAAGAGCCCCAGGCAAAGGGTGACGGCCTCTGATGATGCAGCAGCATTCATAGCCAAAGGGGGAAATCTATTTGCCAGACATGTCCTCGCCGTCGACCCGGAGATCAGAGCTGGCGAGGAGGTTCTGATCGTTGATCCTCAGGACGGACTTTTAGCCACGGGCACTGCCATCCTCTCTCCAGAGGAGATGCTGCAGATCAAAAGAGGGCTGGCAGTCCAGGTGAGGGCAGCGGCAGAGCATTGATCCTGGATTATTCTCCTCCGGCAAGCAGATTCTTCAGGGCGCAATCATAGAGCGAGAAGACACCCCTGGCATGGTCGGCCCTGTTGAGCAGGTTGATCAGGTGGGCCCCAACACTGTATTGCATCAGGTCAAGGGTCTGACGCAGGGTGATCATACACTCATATAGAGGTCCTGGAGGGTCAGATGAGGAGATGATAAGATACAATTCATCCCGTGCTTCTCTGCAATCCTCGGTCTGGTTGGCAAGCAGGAGGGCATTCAGACCCCTGTATCTGTGGAAGAGCTCTGCATAATTGACAGCACAGGGCATATCAACCTCCCTTATCTTCTTCTCCATATCCTCTATGGCAGAGAGGAGCTCAGAGAATCCACTAATTGGTCCATTCATATCGCTGGCTTCTTGATACCCCGAAGACAGGCTCTCAGCATAATCAAAAAACTGATCCGCAGCCATCTGAGCCTGATCGATCCACTCCATGGCTTGAGCATTGCCGCCAAGAAGCGACTTGAATGCGCTCAGCCTGCTGTACTGCTGCTCCAGCTCCAGGCAGCAGATGGCGATCTCTCTCATCTGATTGCAGAGAGCCTCTGAGTAGGTGAGCATTGTTCTGTCATACCATAGGCCCAATGGGTCTGACCTGTCTCCCGCTCCCAGGGAGACTATGGCACTGCACATCCTCTTGCAGCTCTCCAGGATGGGCAGGGCCGATTCTGCCGTCTGTGCAATGGCCAAGATTCGTTCTCTGCTGATTGTTGCAGGAGGGCTCCGGCTGTAGCTGGCGAGCACGGACCGCCTGGGTTTGGAGGCGGCATAATAGAGGGCCTGAGCGTACATCCTGTGGCAGGATCCGGACCACTCTGGATGGGGGCCGAAGAGGACAACCCTGCCCGATCCGAAGCGGGAGGAGATGATGGCAGCGCTTCCCCAGATATCTTTAACCCTGTCTGATGGCCTCTGATCAATGGGCGCCTTATACCTGGCCAGCACAGCCACTGAATCGCCGGTCTCAAAGATGCTCGGCCCGCCGAAGTAGTCCATCCGGACGAGCGGGCCTGAACTGAGGCTGGGAGAGCCTTGACTGTAGCCGAACATTATCGGATGGGAGGGATCAACTATCTCCAGATAGAGCGGCCCGATGAGGCTCCTCCATTCCCAGTCGCCGGCAATAGCATCCCTGGGCTCGAACCAATCTGCGTGATAGGATGCGTCCACAAGATTCAGATCCGGATGCGGATTTCCCATCAGGGCTTCAGTTGCGCCTGCGCATACTCCTATATACCCTCCTCCCTTGTAAATGAAGCTGCGTATGTTCTCTAACCCTTGAAGAGCCTCCTCCTCTGAGGCGAAGGAGGAGAAATGCATTGAGCCTCCGGGCATCACAAAGACGTTGGATCGGGCCAGGATGCTGTCCGGATCGTCATCATTCTGCAAAAGATCCTCCGCATTGACCAAAGCTGCCTCAAAGCCCATGCCGCGGAAAGCAAGAAAATGCATCAGAGCATTGTCGTATGTTGTATGGTCGTAAAAGAGGGCAATGCGTGGCGGGACGAGTGCTATTGACCTCGTAGAAAGCCGCTCGGCGGTCTTTTGGATGCAAAGCAGGCCCTCTCTCCTCGCCTGCTGCTCCAGCCAGAGGACGATTACATCACAGGGTATCTTGCTCTCAATCTTGAAAGGAAGCGACAGGAAAAAGGTGCCTGCGGGATAGCTCCTCTCTCCTGCCAGGATCTGCTCCTGTGCCCATTGTACAGGCACCCCCTCTTCCAGGAGCCTATTTATCAGACGTATAGCGGCCTGATCGCCTCCGCCCGTCCGGTCAGAGCTTCTCTCATCCAGGGAGATAAGATATGATACGGGCATCAGAATCAGTCCACCTTCTATGAAATAGAGGAGTTGATTCTGATAAAGATAATGCTTCCCCCCTTACCAAAAGCTTTAAACCAACTGTACTTGTTTTAATCCAGGTTGTTTAGATTGCTAGAGGTGAGAGAGATTGAGAATTAAGTCGATAGCTTTACTGCTGGCTGCAATGCTGCTTTTCTTCACTGCCGCCGGCTCGGAGGAATTCTGGCCCATAACTGCAACCGATGACCTGGGAAGACCGGTTAATATCACCAGTGCTCCGGAGAGGATCATCTCCCTTGCACCCTCGAACACAGAGATACTATTTGCTCTCGGACTTGGGGATAACGTTGTGGGCGTGACAGAGTACTGCAATTATCCCCCGGAGGTGGAGAGCCTGGAGAAGAGCGGGAAGATCGCTGTTATTGGGGGGTATGTTGATCCGGATGTGGAGAAGATCCTCTCGCTGAAACCGGATCTCGTTCTGGCCAGTGATATCAGCATCAACAATACTATTCCCTCACTGGAGAAGGTGGGCGTTCTGACCTATGTCGTCGAGTCGAAAAACCTCTCTGGAATTCTCACATCTATAAAAAAGGTCGGAATAATCACAGGAAAGAAGGCTGAGGCGGACGCCCTCGCCGATGAGATGGAATCCAGAATTAAGGCTGTATCAGACAGATCAGAGGCTCTTCAGAAGAAGAGAGTTCTTTACATCGTCTGGCACGATCCCGTCAAGACCGTTGGCACTGGGAGCTTCGAGGATGAGATCATCGAGCTGGCAGGGGGAAGCAACATATTCCATGATCTTTCCGGATATCCTCAGGTAGATCCAGAGGCGATAGCAGTCCGGAACCCGGAGGTTATAATCACCTGCACTGGCATGGGCGAGGGAGTGGACCTGCCTTTCCAATGGGCCAAGACAGATAGAAGCCTGAATCTGACGGATGCCCGCAATAACGATCAAATATACCAAGCCGAGGGTGATATTATAACCCGCGCCGGACCGAGGATAGTCGATGGCCTGGAGATGTTCTTCCGGTTCATCCATCCAGAAGCATCCTGAAGCAGTCTGAATTATTGCAAAAATCAACAATCAAGAGACAGTGAAATGAGCGCCTTAAGAGGGAGTGAGCTTCGACATAAATATCAGAGGTTCATTGCCAGAAAGGTGCTCTTCTTCCTGGTCATGATCGTGGGAATAGTCGCCTTGGCCGGGGTGGCTATCACCCAGGGCTCGGCAGATATCAGCAGCCAGGATGCTTATCACTCCATTTTAGCCAGGTTCTTTCCAGAGAGCTTTCAATCCACAGCATTTACTGATATGATCGTCTGGGATCTGCGCCTTCACAGGATCATAATGAGCATAGTTGCTGGCATGGGGCTGGCGGTCGCCGGGGCTGTGATGCAGGGGGTCTTGAAGAATCCTCTGGCAAGCCCCTTTACCCTGGGAGTCTCATCTGCTGCCAGCTTCGGAGCAGCACTGGCCATCATTATGGGCGCTGGCATCATCGGCGGGCAGTGGATGGTCATCGGTAATGCCTTCATCTTCACCCTCTTGGCATCTTTCGCCGTCTATGGGCTGGCCAGGTACAAGGGGGTGACACCAGAGACTATGATCCTGGCGGGAATTGCCATCATGTACCTCTTCAATGCCTTAACCTCCTTTCTTCAGTACGCCGCCAGGTCAGAGCAGGTACATGAGGTTGTCTTCTGGATGATGGGCAGCCTCGGTCGGTCATCCTGGGAGAAGGCGGGGATGGTCTTGGCAGTTCTCATAATCTGTCTTCCCTATCTCATCATCAGGTCATGGGATCTCAATGCCCTCGGAGCGGGGGATGAGACTGCCGCCAGCCTGGGAGTGGATGTAGAGCGAACGAGAGTGGTACATACCATGCTGGCCTCTCTGATCACCGCCAGCATAATCTGCTTCACTGGGACCATCGGCTTCATTGACCTGGTCTCGCCTCATATAGCTAGGATGGCCATAGGCGGCGATCACAGGTTCCTCCTGCCGGGCTCTGCTCTTGTGGGCGCTCTCTTGCTCTTGGGCTCTGATACTCTTTCCAGAGTCCTGTTAGCACCGATGGTACTGCCCGTGGGCATCATGACCTCCTTTCTGGGAGTTCCGTTCTTTGTGTACCTCTTCCTGCGCAGGAAAAGAGAAGAGCATTGATGATGAAAAAGCGAAAAAGTGAAGCAGCAAGCCTCAGACATGGCCTGCCTCTCAGCCGATGGATATCAGGTCGAATGGCCTTCTTCTTTCCGAATAATGTTATATTTTAAGTTTATATATTAATTCTGCATAACGATCACATCGTAGGTTTATATAGTAAGTTTATATCGTAATTTTATATCATAAATTTACATTGAAATCTACATCACAGGTTTATATTATAAGTTTTCATCATGAATTTATATTCTGTACTTATATGGTTACTCTACATAATTAGATTAATCTACATTACCCTACATAATTAGCTTAATCTACATTACTCTACATAATTAGCTTAATCTACATTATCCTACATAATTAGCTCAATCTACATTAATCTATATAATTGACTAAATCTACATTTATAATTAACTTAATTTACATAATTAACTTAATCTACATAATTGACTCAATCCACATACTTAAATTAGTTTATATATTTAAGCTAATTTATATGCATGAGTTAATTTACATACTTAATTTACATACTTGATTAACATCCTTAACCGACAGTAAAATTCATATAGATTGTGCTTAAACTAATTGGCATGTCGAAGCTCAGCAGTTCCATTTTTAGTAGAGAGCACGGCAGCGATGTATCCTTAGATGCATCTGTAAAAAAACCGGGACTGTAACACCCAATCCGGCCTGATCTGGGTTGGGTATCTGATGTTCGATCGCCAAATGGCGTTATTGAATTGGAATAGACTTATAAAAACCTTAATTGGAAGGATGGGCGGCATAAGAGATTGCCGGTCTCTTAATGATATTGGCCTGCGTGGAGCTCTTGCTTCTCCATCAATGGGGAATCGAGAATTCTGGCGGATATGGGGCGAAAAATGCAGCTCACCCATTCTTTCGGGAAGTAAAAAATGATTGGAAAAAATGAAATAAGAAAAATCAGCAGGCATAATGAGCACTGTGAGCTCTCTGGAATTGGAGCCAGGCTGCTTGGTTCCAAAGCAGGCTACATGAGAGCCCATGCAGACAGCATCCGGCATGCAGATGAGATCTTGTTCGCACTGACTCTGACTGTACTGATATTCGGATCGGTCTTCTCCATGGACATCGTGGCCAGAATGGGGGCGATGCAATGAGAGGATACTATGAAACCCTATACGATGCACTCGTAAACCAGAACTACGGATCGAAAAATGCCCCCTTGGTGGAGATATTCCTCTGTCTGGGAGCATTCATAGGGATAGGCCTCACAGCAGTTATGCTCAGGGCCGGATGGTAGGCCGATGGAATCTGATAGCAGGAAAAGAAGCTCATCCTCTCTGCTGGTTTATAGAAATAAGCTGAAGGCCGAGCGCCATTTCCTGCTGACGGAGCTTGCGGAATGCGCCAATAAGATCAGGCGAATAGACGAGCAGCTCAAATCGATTTGAAGCAGATCATCCCTGGAGAATGATAGCAGGCGGCATCTGATCCTGTATACTCCGCCGCTCCTCAGGAGTGTGATATGAGTAATGGGCAGGGATCATTTCCCGCCTTTCTCACCTCCTTTCCACTGGATTCTACCATACGGCTTTGTGTAATTACACTTTTAATTTTTAAATTATTAAATTATTAAATTATTAAATTATTAAATTATTAAATTATTAAATTAAATGCCGCATTCTGATGCATGGGAGCATACATACAGAGACTCGGCTGGCTCTCACCTATATCCGATTAGAGGCAGCCTGTGCAGATTGTTATACGGGCGATAGAGGGCTTAAGAGCGGTGGCAGGAAAAAGAGCCGTTCTCTTTGCTGGTTTACAAAAATAAGCTGAAGGCCGAGAGCATTCTCTGCCGACGGAGCTGGCGGAATGCGCCAATGGGATCGGAGAGAATGGATGAGCAGCCCAAAGGGAATCTACTCCATCCTTCTCAAACTTCGGTTGGCTGCATCCTTATCGAACCTCTCAGGGGCGAGATCTCCTCCCGCCCATTGCCAATCTGCTCGATGTACTCTCATTCAACCCTCACCCTCGCCCCCAGCCTCTCCATCTCCATGAAGAAATCCGGGTAGCTCACATCCACTGCCTCTGCCGTATCGATCTTCGTCTCTCCGGCCACAAGGCCTGCCACCGTCAGGGCCATGACTATCCTGTGGTCGTGATAGCCGTGAACGCTCGCCCCGCGCAGCCTTCCACCCTCGATCTCCAGGCCGTCCGGGCGCTCCTTGATCTTCGCACCCATCTTCGTCAGCTCGACGGCCATGGCATGAATCCTGTCCGTCTCCTTGTGGCGGACATGCTCTGCGTTCATCACCCTCGTCCTGCCCCTGGCCACAGCGCCCAGGACAGCGATGGTGGGAACAAGATCAGGAGTTCTGCTGGCATCGATCTCTATCCCCTCCAGCTCTCCTCCCTTGATCCTCAGGTCGCCTGATTCTCTGTTCCAGGATACCCGAGCCCCCATGCGAGCCAGTATATCGATGATAGCCGAATCACCCTGCCGGGAGGGCAGGATGCCTCTTACTGTCAGCTCCGATCCCGTGACTGCAGCCGCTGCCAGGGGATAGGAGGCGGATGAGAAGTCGCCGGGAATGGTGTATTCTTCAAGGTCGAAGCTCTGCCCTCCGGGCAGTATGAACTCCTGCTCCTCTTCCTCCACTCTGATCCCTGCATCACGGAGCATATCCAGGGTGATCTCTGCATAGGGGCGGGACTTCAGCTCTCCCTCGATCTTGATCCTCGTCTCCCCCTCTGCCAGGGGAGAGGCGATGAAGAGGGCGGAGAGAAACTGGCTGCTCAGCCCACCCTGCAGATGTGCTGTGCCGCCCTTCAACCTTCCTCTGATCACCAGGGGGGCCCTGCCGTTATTCTTAATGGAGAAGGCATCCGCCCCCAACTGGTTGAGACCGGCAAGCAAGGGTCCGTTGGGCCGGCTGCGAATGGAGGAGTCGCCGGTCAGCACGGCCCCCTGGGTGAGCGCTGCCACTGCCGAGCAGAAGCGCAATGTGGTGCCCGAGTTCAGCACGTCGATCACATCCTCGGGAGTCTGGGGCTGATCCCGGACCCCTTCGATATGAAGGTCGTCCTTTTTCTCTTCCTTGCTTATCCTGGCCCCGAAGGCCTCGCTGGCGGAGATTGTGGCCAGGGTATCAGCAGAGAGCAATGGCCGCAGGACCCTCCCCCCTGGGCCAAGAGAGGTGATCAGAATGGCGCGGTGGGTGTAGCTCTTGGAGGGAGGGGCGTAGAGCTCGCCGGATACAACAGAGCACTCGACTGAGGCGATCATGAACCGGAGATGATTGAAGATGTATAAGAAATAAGTGCCATGATATGGCCTGACACGTCCGGCCTGAAAAGGGGGAGAGAAGCCCCCACTCCTCTATCCTCTCTGCCGCTATCACGGCATTCGACGTAGTACGACACAAGTCGAATATAAGCCTTGCGGGCCATATCCTGGATCATGGCAGAGGATGCTGATCATTCGTTCTTCAGTAAACCTTAATGTCCAGCTCAGTCACCTTAGCAATGGACTCGAAATCCTTATCCTTTGTGATTAAGGTCTCAGATTCGTTTGCCACTGCAATCCCGGAGATGAGTATATCGAAGGCATTGACGGAAATCTCCAGAGTTATGAGACTGGCCATGATCTCACTTGACCTTTCCGCAGCAGCCAGATCCAAATCCAGGATCTTGATCTCTGAAAAGAATCTTCGAAAAAATTTCTCCTCCTTTTTGGACCTATAACGTCTTATGCCGACAAAAATTTCATAATAATTTACTACAGTAGTTGCCAGGTCGCCTCCTAATACACCTCTAATAACCTCCCCACCCCGGAATAGGTCGATAAGAGCGCTGGTATCCAGGACGATCATACTCTCGACCTTGCCATTTCTCTAATCCTCTTAGAATCTGCCTCCAGCCGGTCTAATAACGGGTCATCCTTGAGAGATCCAAAGTATTCAGATAGATCGACTTTATCCCTCTTAAGCAACCTTTCTATTGCGTCGCTGAAGCTCTCTTCTTCTCTCTTTGCCTCTTTAAGGAGTTTATATACGTCGTATCTAATGGAGATGTTCTTGGATGCCATGCTTCTGTGTATGTATGCACAGATATATACAGTTTGGGATTTTCATGGTGATTTAATTCTAATCGCTTCTGCTCGCCAGAAGTGTCACATCCGCGACTCCTGAAATCTGCGCAAACTCAATCAGAGCATTTCTCAGGTCAGCCGGAGTAGTGGCAGCGATATGCAGAATTATGCCAAATCCATACGCCTATGCCTAATCCATACGCCCTTCCAACCACGATCTGTTTTGCATTCCCCAAAGAGATCCCCAGATCCTGCTCATCTACGTCTGTCCCCTCAATTAAAGACAGACTTATTATCGTGCTTCATCCTCGCTGAGGGCCTCAATGGCCGTGATCGGCCATCATGAGCCTTTTGCCCTGCCACACCCTTTAATATAGTTCGTCATCATCCATATCTCCAACCACATGAATATCATTTGTGCCTATCCGGTCAATCTCGATGCTGTATACGATCTGGAGGAGGAGAGCATATCCCGGTTCGTCCAATCAGCCGATCCCTTTGGTATAAGAGGCGAGCTAAAGGGCTCAATCAGAAGCCGGGAGGACCTCATCTCCTCACTCCTGCACTGCATGCATAACGGGTCTGGAGCGGAGATCCTGGTCGAAGGCCGGGAGCTGGCAGAGGAGATCGAGGCCTCCTTTCCCTGGAGCCTTCGCCTGGGAGGGAACGCCGGCATCATGGCCAACCTCCTTGCCACTCTCGGAGCCAGCCCCATCTTGAATGCTCCCACCCTTGAGCCCAGGCTGGGGGCGCTTCTTTCCCCTGGCGTGAGGGTTCCTGTTTCAGGACGCCTTATGGAGCCCTCCCGGGCAGCGGAAAGGCTGGTCATGGAATCAAAGGTAATGCATTTTGTCATCCAGTTCAAAGAGAGGGATCGCATCCCCTCGCCTCAGGGGATGATATCTGCCGCCAAAGATAACCGCTTCATTGCCACCTATGATCCAGTGAACACCCAAATGGCATCGAGCCCGGACTTCGATGACTACTGCAAAGATAATATCCAGGATATCGATGGCGCCATCTTGTCCGGCTTTCACCTCGCCCCACCGGATCGGTACCGGGATATCTTCCCTCCCAGGATCGAGCAGATCAGGGGCTGGAAGGAGGCCAACCCTGATATGTTCATCCACCTGGAGATGGGCTCATTTCAGAGCCCGAGAATCGCCAGGCACTTCCTCTCCCTCCTGGACCGGATCCCTCCGGACAGCCTGGGCATGAACGAGGATGAGCTGGAGACGGCGGCAGGGGAGATCTCCTATCCCGATCTCCTGCCCGCACCGGCATCTGCATCCACAGAGGCTGAACGGAGCCAGTGGCAGGAGAGGATGGAAAAGGCGGCCAGGCTGCGTGAGGAGCTGGGCATCCTCCGGGTCGCAGTCCACACCAGAGACTATATTCTGAGCATCATGGAGGAGGGCAGGCTGACTGCAAGGGATGAGCTGCTCGCTCTGCAAAGGGGGGCTGATTCTGCCGCTGCCCTGGCGGCCACGGGCTCGGCAAAGGGGGTGCCGCCGGAGGAGGTCAATCCCCGCGGTCTGGAGGCCCAGAGGGAGTTCTGCCGCCTGGGAGCAGTGAATGCTGAAGAGGGAAGAGGGGCTGCACTAAAAAGAGACGGCCTGGTTTTGTCCCTGATGCCCTCCCTCCTGGCGAGGGAGCCGCGCATCACTGTGGGCCTGGGCGATACCGCCACTGCTGCCACCTTCCACCGGGAGCTGCAGGCGATCAGGCGAGATCGGACCTGATCTGTTCAATTTTTGAACGACCTATTTAATCTGGCGCATGAACGAATTCATGCTATCTATTTCTGATCAAGGGGCTCTTCGATATCTTATGCGGATAGCGGGGACAGACCTCTGTAGCTCGAATGAGATCCCCGCCTGCCAATTCTTTCACCCTCTCCGCCAGATCGCGGGCACTGATTGAGATCCTCTCCTTCCCCTCGAATATCTCGTCATGCACCCGCCTGCCCACAATATCATCATAGCCCGGCTGAACCCGGATGATAGTGCTCCCCGGCGCTATAGTCAGGTTCTGGGCGAGGTGGTCAGCATCACCGTCCACAATGCCTACAACTGGAATTCCCAGGCGGGCGAGGATATCACCGGCAATGGCGGTGGTGTCATCCCCCACCGTCAGGGCAACAGCAGCTCCGGACGCAGCCTCAAAGGCATCTTCTGCACAGTGATCGATGAATGCTGCGCCCTCGCCCCGGACCTCCTTGATCCTCGGCCGGGCAGTGCTCCGCCGGATGGAGCCGCTGCGGATGATGGCCTTCTCCAGATCCACCCTGGATAGCTTCTCCAGCCCATGTGCTTTGGGCTCCGCCCCCCTCAGGGATACAATCTCTCCCCCTTCGGCCTCGATCTGCACCTCTGCCTCGATTGCCCGGCCGATGACCGTCCCGTTTACTGATATCAGCTCTCCGGGAATCACCCCGGTCAGAATGCGCCGCACCGAGCCCCCCCGGGCCAGGGTTCTCTCTTGAGAGCGGGGCCGCAAGAGGTCCAGCCCCAGATCATCTGCCAGCCGGGCGGCAGCTCTCAGCCCCTCATAGCTATTTGCATCATTATTATCCTCGGAATCGAATGCTCCCGAGGCCTCAGGGCGGAGGGTGAGATCGGCCACAAACCGCCCGCCACAATCGATCTGTATCAATGGCAGGTCAATTCCGGCGATCTTGGCCACCATCGTCCCGAAGGCGAGCCCCGTCTCCCGGCTCTTGGCCTGGTTGAGAATGATGATGATATCAGAGTCCTCAGCCATATCCCTGATGGAGATGCTCGGCAGTCTTCTGGAATGAATGGAGATCACATCCTCCAAGGCAGCATCAATGACCGCCACCCGGCCCATTGTCCCCCCCAGGACGGCCTTCACCCTGCCCATCCTCTTCAGAAGGTTGATGAGCAAAAGAGCCCACCCTGAGTCTATGATCTCCGGGCCGTGCACCACCACCCCGATCCTCTTGCTGGACGGAGCAGCTCTCTTCTCATTATGGAGGCCCTCGGATAATGCCAGCTCTTCTTTGAGAATATCTAAAATCTCTTGGAGATCGCCCCTGCGGGATAAGCAGACATGACTGTCCAGAATCGCTTCAAGCTTCCAGATAGCTTCTATCATTCTCGACATGTCGCCAATGTGTTATTCATGGATCTTCGCTGATCTATGGCAAAACCGCGGCCACAATCGCTCGCTTGTTTTTGTGACATTGTGGCAAAGCCGGATTCTCGGGCCTTGCCACAGTGTCACCTGCCACAGTGACTTGCCGCAGTGACTTGCCACAGTCTCACAAAGCAAATTCTCAGCCATACATTGCCCACAGGTCCTGGCGAAGGGCCTTGAAGGGAATTTTCCGGCCTATCCGCCCGTCTCCAGGTTCTCGTCCTGCATCTTGACGGCTTCCATCATCTCTTGTGTCTGCTTGAACCTCTCTTGGATCTGCTCGAGCGTCATGCCCTCAAGCTCCTTTCTCTCTGGAGGCTTCTCAATCGGCTCCAGTGTATCCACCCGGTAATAGAGCCCGGTGCTGTCCAGATAGGCCCAGACGCTTCCATCATCCTCTGTCTTAAGCACCTTCACCTTTCCAATGGTGCCCGTCCCGGTGTATCTGACCAGGCTGTCCTCTCTTATCTCAGTCATCTTCAATTCGCCTCTGATTCCCCTTTGTCCACAAATATCCACAAATATACATCAATGCTTTTCAGCCAATGAAGTTCATCGGTCTAGAACCTCTCCACCACCAATGCCGCCTCCTTCCCCTCCGCCAGCCAGCCCTTGACCTCGGCACCCCTGGGCTCGGCGATGATCTCCAGGCCGTGGAACTCCTCTGATCCGCAGAGCACATTCTGCTCGGGATGGGTTCCTGGCTGGATCGTGCAGCTCAGCCGGGTGAAGGGGCCAATGGATACCACTGTCTTCAGACGGGGTGAGGCGGGATGGCCCTTGGGAAGGACGATCAGAGGGGCGCCCAACTCCCGGAGCTGAAAGAGGGTGCAGTGAAGGCCCCGCCTGATCATCTCCCCCCGGCCGAATGATGAGGCCACCATCAGATCCTCAGGCTCAGTGAAGAGAATGACCTCCCTTTCCTCCGTCTCCAGATAGAAAAAGCGCCCTTTGCTCTTGGCCAAGGCTATAGTGCCATCCTCGCCCTCGATATAGGCGATCTCGTCATCACTTAAAGGGATATGCATGATGGGTGAATCAGCCGACCGCCGCCCTTTGAATTCTAATGGACCTGGATCAGAGGGACCTGGATCAGAGCTCAGACTGCCTTTACATTCCTTGATTCACAGGAAGGGCACATGGGCCTTCTTCCCATGCCCTGGAACTTGTTCTTACAGTCCAGACACTCATAGTCCCTGGCCGCCAGGGTCTCAACCTCGCCTATATCCGGTCCGCCACCAACAGTACACATATTGCCTTCAACTCCATCCTTCTATTACGCTACCAGATTATTTAAAGCAATTGCATCGATCACTTTTCCTTTATCATTTTTACCCGCTCGAATATCTGGTTCATGGTATCGACATTGCTCTCTGTGAAGGGGAAGGGCGAGGTGGTGAAGGGCTGGAAGTAGATGGGCACATCGTCCAGGCGGTAGAAGGTGCCATCAGACTCCATGGCATCGATCACCCCTGGCAGGATCACATCAGAGATCATGGTGGTGGGGCAGGGGGCGATATCTATGCAGGCCACGGGAATCTGAGCCAGATACTCAGAGCAGGCGGCGGGGAAATGGGAGACCAGATCGGCGGAGAGGATGAAGGCAGCATCAACATCCCTGTCCCTCAGGACATCCACTGCTGTGTACTCCCCCGGATTGTAACGGGGGTAACCACGAGAGAAATCCAGGCCGAAGGGGAAGCCATACAGATATGATGCTATCTGGTTGAAGCCGGCCACATTGCAGTGCCCTCTGAGAGCACCGATCACGAACTTGGTGTGGCTGTTCAGCTCCTTTACCAGGTTGAAGGCCATCTCAGCATTGCGGTGCTTCCCATAGGATGATGCAATGCCCAGGCCCACATAAATGGCCCCGAAGTTGCAGCTCTTCATCATGGCGAGCATCTTCTCCATCTCGGATATGGAGACCCCCGTCACCTCTTCCACCGAGGGATGAGGCCTTTTGCCGTGCAATAAGGTCAGAAGAGCACTGAGCAGCTCATAGTCGGTATTGGGGTTGAGTTGGATATGCAGGTCGGAGTTCTCTGCAGTGACGCTCCTCCTGGGATCGACGCAGATGATCGTCCGATCAAACCTCCCCCTCTGGGTCCAGTAGCCACGGGGGTAGACAGCATAACGGGACATGTGCCTGGGCATGGACTCCAGGGGATTGGAGCCCCAGTAGACAGTCAGGTCCGCCCGGGACTTGCTCTGCCCGGCTGTAGCCCCCACCCGTCCTGCCTCCTGAATGCCCATGGCAGTGGGCCCGTGGCAGACGGTGGAGTTCGAGTCAGCTATTCCACCCAGGAACTCTGCGATATGAATTCCCACCTCCATGGCCTCGGTCGAGGTCTCGCTGCCCAGGAAAAGGAGGGGGCGCTCAGAGCTGGCCAGAATGCTCGCCACCCTCTCTACGGCCCGATCCCAGCTCGCCCTCTTCAGCTCTCCATTCTCCCTCACCAGAGGCTCTCTGATCCTATGAGGGCTCACCACCTCCTGGAACTTGGCATTGCCCATCTTGCAGGCATTCCTGACCGTCAGGCTCGACCCCTCCAGCTCCACCTGGATGTCATCACAGGAGGCCCCACAGACTGGACAGACTATATTCTTAGTTACCATCATCTAACCCCCGCTTTTGCAGCTTGTACAGACTTGCTGTCAGCTCCTCTGCTGAGAGGACCTCCTCATCTGAGGGCTCGATCTTGACCGGCGAGCCCTTGTATAGGGGTGAGCCGGTGGAGAAGGTCTCCGGGTCCACCACCACATTTGACCAGATGGCCCTGGGCATGAATATCTGCCCTGAGAGGAGCTTCTCTGCTCCGTAAGCATAAACCACAACGCTATGCCCGTCCCGGCTGGTTATCTTCACCTTTTCCGGAGAGCCCAGGGCCAGATAGTCCTCCAGGTTCATCTCACAGACGGCGCACTCCTTTGTGTAGTCATCTGTGAGCTTGCTTCCTCCCTTGGCCAGTCTGCCCTCCTCGATTGTGCTGCCGGTGTTCAGCAGAAACTCCTCTCTCATTCTCCTCCCTCCCGGTCCATTCTGCAATAAAGCACCCCTTTGGGGTTCTTGCCTGCGGCATAGTCGCCTGAAAACCGGGCGAACCTCCCCTCCAGTTGCAGCTCTCCAATCCTGGGGTCGCTCTCCACATCCTGGTGGATGAAGCCAGGGGTGAAGCTCTCCACGGCCCCTGAGAGCACCACCGTCCCTCCGTTCATCTCCGCTCCCAGCCCTCGAACGGCATTCCCCTTTATCAGAATCAGGCCGCCGGACTGACGAATGGCGCAGAAGTTCTCGACATTGCCCTCTACAGTTATCGATCCTCCTGCCAGGCCGCCACCCAACTGGCTTCTTGCATCTCCCCCGATCAGGATCTGGCCGCCGGTCATCCCCCGCCAGTTCCCCCGGTAGGCAGACCCCACGTGATCGGCAGCATTGCCGGCTATCTGCAGCAGACCCCCTCTCATCTCCATGCCTGACCAGGAGCCAGCATCGCCCTGCACCAGGATCTGGCCCCCTGCCATCTCTGCTCCAGTGTACATTCCTGCTGCTCCCCGGATCTCTATCACGCCGGACTTCATACCCTGGCCGATTCGCTTTACCCGTGATACATCTCCATCGATGATGATCCTCGTCTCCTCCTGGGCAGGGCCCTGAAGCTCCACCTCAAAGAACTGGCTCAAGGGAAGCTCTCGCGGGCCCTGCCAGACAATCAGTCTCCCGATCTCATCCTCAGTCTTTCCAGCGAGCAGGTCGGGACGGATGACCTCGGCCTCCACTGTAATTCCGATCCTGCCTCTGGGAACAAGCCTTATCTCTGCCATCTTCCTGCCTCCTTGGCCACTGCCTCCATGGGCACGTTGACCGGTATTGGGACCGGATTTTTCAGATATTTATCGGGGACAGGATAGTTGGCAAATCCCACTGTATAGTACTTGAACCAGTCCCGAACGTCCCTCATCATCTCCTTTTCCACCTCTTCGTCCATATAGGGCTGACAGTAGTATCTTCTGCCCTCGGGCACATAGACGATCTCGCCCTTCCGGGCGACGATCTGGCCGTCCTTTATGGTGAGATCAGGCCGGCTGAAGCGGGAGATGATATAGGATGGATCGTTGACATTCAGATCCTTGGGATCGATATCGTACACAGTCACATCGCCGTCTGCTCCCACCCCCAGGTGGCCCTTGCGGTGGGCCATGCCTATGGTCCGGGCAGAGTTGGCTCTGGTGAGGATGGCAATATCATAGAGGCTCATCTCCCGATCCACCCCGCCCAGGCTGGACCTCTCATAGGCCCACTTGTGGCACTCTTTGGCAGTATCGTCCCTGGCCTTCCTGGACATCAGCCAGGCTATAAGCTGAGGATACTGGCTGAACATGCCTCCATTGGGATGGTCGGTGGTCATGATCGTCTTCCAGGGATCGTCGATCAGCAAGAGCACCTCCAGGCCTATGGCCCACATGGTGGCATGAACTGCACTGCCCTTGAGATAGGCCAAGGAGAGGATGCCCGAGCCGCACTCCATCTCCACATCGCAGTTGGACCACTTCTGGCCGGTCAGCATGTACAGGTCGTGCTGGGCCGGGCCATCCCCGGTCATGGTGGTGGCCGGGCCGAAGGGGATCGAGCCGCTGTCTATGACCACGTTCTCCGTCTGGTTGATGTATTTGGCCAGATCGGGAGCGCCGGAGCAGAAGTCCCTCCATGACGATCCCCCATAACTATTGAACTGGGCATGGGCCAGATAGATGGTCTGCCTTCTCCTGGCGCTCTCCTTCGTCTCCGCCCATTCCAGCTTCATCTTGCTGTCAGGCTCCAAAGAGGAGGTGATCATCAGCGAATCCCTGGCTATCTCCCAGTTGCCCGGGTGGCCCAGGTTGTTGGCATGCAGGTGGAGGGACATGGGAAGGCCCAGCAATTCGTTGACCTCCGCCAGGCCGCGGATGATCTCCCGCGAGGTGACCTCGAAATGGATGTTGGGCTCATCTAAGCCCTTGACATTCTTGGCCCAGCCCCAGTTCTCGACCCCGGCGGGGTTGACGCACTTTATGCCATAGGCCTTGTGAGTCCTCATCATCCAGGCCACATAAGCAGCCGCCCTCTCGATATCCCCCTCCTTCAGGTAGCGCATGATGAACCAGTTGTTGCCAAATACCATGTAAGCGCCCATATCCAGGATGGGGGTGGCCCTCATCTCCTCATGGGTGTGGCGGGCCTCGAGAGGTGGCATGGCCGCCTCGAAGACGGTGGTATAGCCCATAGCAGCATAATCGTACCCCTGCTTATAGACGGAGGGGACGGTGTAGCCGCTGCCCGAATGGGTGATCTTTGTCCTCTTGCGAACTGATTTGTAATGGTCCTCAGGGCGCATCAGCCGGCCGGCGTTGACCTTGGTTCCTGCCACATGGGAGTGGGCATCAACCCCTCCCGGCATGACCGTCCTCCCCCGGGCATCGATCACTGTAGCCTCTCTCGCCTCCGGGCCGGAGAGGGAGGGTACCACCCTGCCCCCTCTTATGAAGATATCTAGAACCTCGCCATCGATTGCATTCAGAGGATCGAAGAGATATCCATTCTTGATGATCATCGTCTTGGAAGGATTTGCTGCCATCAGACCACCTCTCTTGGCACCAGCCGGATTGCATCCACCGGGCAGATCAGACTGCAGGTGGCACAGGAGCCGCAGACCTCCTGGTCGACCACCCTGATTGCGCCATCCCTGACCTCCAGGAGGGGTTTTCTCTCCAGCTCGTTCAGATGTCCAGCGGCGAGATAGGGATCGGAGAGGGCGTTGACCGGGCAGGCGATGACGCAGTTTCCGCAGCCCAGGCATGCAATCTCATCCGTCTCCAGACAAGAGGTGAGGGTGGGCCAGGGAGCAGGAAGGGAGAGCTTCTTCTCCAGGGCCCCTTTGCCCTTCATATCCGGGACGATGGCGGTCTTGGAGATCACAATCGCCCGCACTGGACAGGCCTGGGCACATGCACCACAGTAGATGCAGGCATCAGGCCGGTGGGTGACCTTCTCTCCCCTCTCTCCCTGCTTCCATTCCCGGTTGAACAGGGCATTGGCCGGACAGGTATGAACGCATGTCCTGCAGGACTGGCAGATGCTATCATCCCGGCTGTAGACCCCGGCGAAGGGCTTCTCAAAGGATATGGCCCCCGTGGGGCAGACAGAAGCACACCAACCGCAGTGAACGCAGCGGTTCAGATCGATCAGCGTCCTTCCTCCCACCCTCAGGCGGCCATCCTCTGCCAGATGCCTGTCCTGAATCTCAATGCAGGCCTGAGGACAGACATCGCTGCACAGGCCACAGTGAGAGCATTTCTCATCATCCACGGTGGTGGATTTGATCGCGACGCTGAGGTAAGAGCTATCCATCTCCGGCTTGCCCTCTTTTCTGAACTCAAGGGCACCAGTGGGGCAGACCCGTGCGCACAGCGTACAAAAGACACAGTCCCCGCTCTCTCTCTTCTCAATGAAGTCCTTGTCTATCAGGCCGCGGACCACGGCCCCCACTGATCCAATGATCAGCTCCCCTTTGGGGCAGACCTGAACGCAGGTTCCACAGCCGATGCACTTCTCCGGCAGATAGAACTGCGCTCGGTCATCCCGGGATTCCAGCAATACCTCTCTCATCTTAACCCTGCCTGCTGGGCATCGATTTAGGCGGGAATGGGTTAAGAAGGTTTTCATGAAATAAGCGGATTCTATCCGGCATAGTCGGGTTCGATCCGGCTTAGTCGGGTTCGATCCGGCAGCCTTCACCCCAGTATACAACCGATTATCTCGCCGGCCCTGCTTGCTCCGTCATCTGTATGGCACGGCCACATAGATGTTGTGCTTGTTGGAGACGATCTTCACCCTCAAGCCTCCCTCACTCACTGGAGAGTCCACCACCGATACCACCCGGTTCTTTGCCACCCCCAGCTGCTCGCCCTCAACCCAGCCCGGAGCCTTGATCTCCACTCTGGTCTTCTCATTTTTTTTGAAGACCTTGGGGATCATGGGCCGCTTCTCAATACCGAAATCCTGTGCTTTGAGCCGCAGAGGCAGTGAGCAATCCCTCTCCCATTGGGGCATGCTGCGGTTATAGAAGTGCCACCAGTTCTCCGCCCGGACGCCACGGGGAGATCGCCCCCGCCGGTAGTGCTCGTACTTCTGAATCCCCAGGGGAGGCCACCTCTTTCCTGCCCCCACCCTCCTGGCAAAATCGATCAATTTTGGAATCTCCAGATCGTTTATCCCCGGAATGTAGACCGGGGCGATCAACAGATCGATTCTGCTCCGGGCGATATTTACTGCTACCCGTTCAAGCTCCTTGATATCAAATCCCGGCCTTCCAGCCAGATATGCTGCCAGCTCCGGCTCCAGAGCATGCATGGAGAGGTTGATCCTGTCCAGCCCCGCCTCCTCTAAAGATCCGATCATCCCCTCATCCAGGCGGGTGCCATTGCTCTGCATGGAGACCACTGCCACCTCTTCAATATCCTTCAGCCTTCTCACCAGCTCCACAATATCCGGATAGAGCATCGGCTCACCAGGGGAGTCGATATGGCACTCCACCCCCTCACCCTTGAAGGGGGCGATCTCCTCGACCGCCTCCATGAGATAGTCCAGCTCCACCTGATAGTCTGTCACCCTGGACCTGGAATTGGGACCGGCATCAACCGAGCAGAAGGGACAGCTCAGATTACAGCTGCAACTGGGCCTGATCTGCAGGAGATTGCTCCCCCGGTCCACCACCCCAAAGTACAGACAGCCTACCAGGGGTATCTCCGACTCTTTAGTGACATGGAAAAGGGACATCTTCAGGGGCTCAGGATATGATCACCGTTCCATTCTCCCTTCTGAGCACTGCCCTTGCCGGCGCCGGGAAGGGGAGAGCGGGTTCAAAGCCCGCTGAGATCTCTGACCCCTGAGAGGCTTTGATCTCCTCTGCACCCGATCCTTCCCTGAAGGCAGCGGGATCCATCTCCTCTGAGCTCCAGGCCAGCTCTCTGCTATCCAGCTCCTCTCCGTTGGAGCTTAAGACCAGATCAACCAGCCGAGCCCGGCCGGCCCTCTCCAGCTTCATGAACTCGCCGGGATCAAACTGCAGGCGGATGGTGTAGTTGCCCGGATTGAGGCTCTTTTTCACCCTTTCGTATCCGATCTCCTCGCCAGAATCATCCAGGAGGAAGCCATCGATCTGGTATGCTCCCGCCCTTGTCACCGATAGATTGACCCCGATGGCTATGGCCTCCGGGGTGGTTTGATTGACAAATCCGCTGATGTAGGCCCTGGGGGCCTGGAACGATCTGGGATCCCGATCTATGCTTATATCCTCACCATAGCGATCGATGTAATTGCCGGCATTGTCGTAGAGGAGCAGGTTCTCGACTCTCAGGGGGCCGCACCGGCCTGCTCTCCAGATGTCTGTGCCGCTGATGTTAACCTGGATCTCTCCATCCTCATCCAGCCTCAGGCCTTGATCTATCACATCGATTCTGTTCCCCCGGCAGTCATCTAACACCCCTTCCAGCCTGAATTCGCCTGGGATGGTGGTATTAACCCCGAAACCCAAGACCAGCCGGTCATAGCGGCCATCTCCATCCTCATCCAGCACCTCTTCTCTGCTCAGGCCGGCGATCTTTGAGCCGGCTATGGAGACTGTCACCGGGATATCGATGCTGCTGTTGTCTGCCCGGATCCGGATATATCCTGAGAGATGGTGCTGGCCAGGGCTTTGGGGCAGGGTGAGCTCTGCCTGAAGGGTCTGGTTGCTGCCTGCTTCCAGCTTTTCAGGGCCGTGCAGGGAGATCCAGCTCCAAGGCTCCTCAGAGTATTGCCTGACAGCCAGGCGGAAGGGCTGGCCGGCCTCGGGGACATTATATCCATAGACATTGATCACCCACCGGCCAGCCTGGGGATCGGAGACCTCCACCGGGCCGAGAGTGCCCGATCCCAGGTCGGCATTCTCCTCGCTTGCCATTCCTTCCGGGTCCTCAAGTACCAGGGCCACCTCACTGTATCTGCTGCCGTCAAGGGTGACAAGCTCGGCGGAGAGTCTGATGCTCTCATTGCTCACATTCACCGTCCGGTTCCAGATCTGCTTGAATCCCACCCGGCCCGCATACTCTGTCAGGCTCTCGTTCTCGATCACTGCCACATAGCTCAGGTCTTCCACTGCCGGGCCCTTGTTCTCCAGCCGGATCTTCAGGCTGGCATTCATTCCCGGATTGAGGGAGTCTATGTGCCACTGCTTGGGGGTGGGCTCGATCATCTCCTGCTCCACCTGGAGGGTGTAGCTGGCATTAGCAGATGCATTCTCGCTATAGACAGCAACCAACCATCTTCCCGATGGCGGATTCTTGATCGCCACCCTCTTGGAGCTGCCCTCAGGAGCTCCGCCGTAGTACTCACTGGTGGGGGATATCAGAAACAGGTCCAGGCTGGAGAGAGAGGCAGTGGAGGTGTTGGATATGGGGATGGTTGAGTCGGAGGGGGTCTGGTTAGAGGGGGCTGAGTTTGAGGGGATCGAATTGGAGAGGTTCGAGTTGAATTGGGCTGAATTGAAGGTGGTCGAGTTGGAGATGGTCGAGTTGGAGATGGTCGAGTTGGAGATGGTCGAGTTGGAGATGGTCGAGTCAGAGGGAGTTGAATTGGTGTAGATCATATCAGCATCAATGGAATCGGCCCCAAAGCTCCAGTCCAGCCTGGCCTCAATTCCTCCCGCTCCTACAGGCAAATCCAGATAATAGTAATCCCACTGATTTCCAGTCAGGCTTCCCGAGCCCCGCCCCCTTCCCTGAGAGAGGGGCAGGGGCTCTGCCACCGTCAGAGTGACGGGAATACTCAGGAGCCTCTTTCCGGAGTCGGTGATATCCAGCAATCCGGTGTAATCTCCAGGATCTGCACCCTCTGGCACCTGGATGGATGCAGCAAAGACCTGCTGGCTGTTGGATGATATGCGCTCAGGAAGGGGCTGCAGGCTGATCCAGTCTGCTATCTCCCCCCGGGGGGAGATAGAAAGCCCTTCTCTCTCCTGGTTGCTGAAGAAGACGAACCTGGTGTTCCAGTCGCGATCTCCGGGAGCAAGGGCATATAGCTTCTTCTGCGGCCGGTCGGCTCCCGTATCCAGGCCCACATAGACCCCCTCCCCGGAGGGCAGATAGGCCCACCTTCCAGGGGTCCATCGGTCGGGCACCACCCCGCTCATCCCCTCCCCCAGCTCCTGCAGGAGATGATAGGAATGGAGAGCATCCAGAAGGCCCGTTCCCTGATAGTACGGCTCATAGGAGACACCATGGCTGTTGTTTAGCTTTCGCGCTCCCCTGGTCATAGCCCCCTTGACCCCGGCGGGGGTGAGATCGCCCATCTCCTGCAAGAGAAGAGCAGCCAGGCCGGCAGCAATGGGAGTGGAAAGGCTCGTTCCCGACTCCCGGGCATAGTAGGTATCAACATAATCCGGCCCTTTCAGTCCTGCAGGCACAGTGGATATGATATCCATCCCCGGGGCGACGACATCCGGCTTGATCCTATCGTCCCTGGTCGGCCCGGAGCCGGAGAACTTGGCCATGCGGCCCTCAGCATCAGTTGAACCCAGGGTGATGACATTCACCCCGTCGCCTGGGGAGTCGATAAGGCCCGGAGGCAGGGCGAGGACGATGGGCACAAAAAGGAAGTAGACATCCTTGCCGCTCCCCCCGGCGCCGGAGAGCTCGACCGGGGAAGAGCCTCTCAGCTGGCTGGCCGATGCTCCTGATGGCTGATCCCTGTTCTTAGTGCTGTTGCGGTTGCCCGCAGCCACGCATACCACCGCTCCCTGATCAGCGGCATTATCTGCAGCCATGGTTATGGGTGGATTGGTCTCCCCCAGGTTTATCCCTCCCAGGCTGAGGCTCAGAACATCAGCACCATTGTAGATGGCCCACTCTATGCCGGCAATGATATCCGATACCCTGCCGTCGCCATTCTGGTCGATCACCTTGACATTGATCAGGCTTGCCCCGGGGGCGATTCCTTTATACTCTCCCTTCGAGCTGACGCCCGAGCCGGCGATGATGCCGGCGATCATTGTGCCATGGCCCAGGAGATCATCTGCTGTGACCTCATTGGCCAGGAAGTTCTTCTCTGCAATCACCTTGCCGATCAGGTCAGGATGGTTCTTATCGATGCCCGAGTCGATCACAGCGACATTGATGCCCTTCCCATCGATCCCCTTCTCCCACAGCCTCTCTGCATTGATGATCCGAGCAGGAGAGATGTACCCGTTTGATAGGGAATCGCCATTAACAGATGCATTCCCCTGTGCAGATGCCCTATCATCCCCTGGCGCTGATGCCCTATCATCCCCTGGCGCTGATGTCTTTGCAAAAGCATCGAAATAGATGGCAGATACACTATCGCTTTTGGCCATCTCCTGGATAGTCCGGCTGCTCGCCTCTCCCGCCAGGCCGGGGATGAGCCGATAGCTGTACTTGATCTCAAGGCCGCCGGGGTCCTGAGGCTGGCCATCCTTGAAGATCACAATCACCGGTATCCTCTCCCCCCTCCCGGCGTCGAGCATCTCTCTCAGATCGGCATCGATCTTATGATTGGCATCAGGCGACACATCCCCTGCTATCTGTGCTCCGGCCAGGGCCAGGAGAACGAGGCCCGCTGCACAAATTAAAATAAAAATATTTCTGCCCATGATCAACCAAACCTATAACTGGTACGGATCCAGCCCCACCAAGTTCATATCACGTGATGTAAGCAGATAATGCTAAATAAACCTGTGGTACTTTATGGTTGAATGATGTTGGACTGGCTGGCCTCCTACCTGCTCTGGATCAGCTTATTGTTTCTGCTTGTCTCAGCCCTGAGCAGAAAAAGCAGCATTGCCATACCGGGATGGGCTCTATTGGGCCTGTTCTGGCTGTACCAGCCGGGACGCTATCTGGCCAGCAATGATTACCTCAATGCCCTCCTCTTCACTGCCGCCGGCCTGATGTGCCTTTACATGGCGGGGATGCTGGCGAGAAGGAGCAGCCCCTCCAAAGCCCAGCTCTGGGCGAGCTATGCCGCTGCAGTCTGTGGAATGGTCTATTTTCCCTTTGCTGAGATCGAGCCCTTAAGAGAGGCCCTGATAGGATTTACCACCCTCATAACTGCACATGCCCTTCTCGCTCTATCCGTTCCAGTGAGCATGCCAAGCTGGAATATGGTGACCCTGAATGAGAGGTCGGTGGAGATCGTCCTCGCCTGCACCGCCATTGAGAGCATCTCCCTCTTTGCCGGACTGGTCATATCAGTCCAGGCACCAAGAGGGCGCAAGGCGATAGCTCTGGCCCTGTCCACCCTCTCCATCTATACCCTGAACATAGTGAGAAATGGGTTTGTGATCGTAGCCTACGGCTGGAGCTGGTTTGGCAGCGAGAGCTTCGAGGTTGCTCATAATATGATCGCCAAGATCGGGTCTGCTGCTACTCTTTTATTGATCTCATATCTGATATTCCTCCTCCTCCCCGAGCTTCTCCTGATCATCGATGAGCTGGCCGGAGACATAAGACACCCCAGGGGAGATGCCGCTTGAAGCTGGCCAGGAACTCCCGCCGCTGGATATCAGTGCCCATCATCCTGACTGCAGTCCTGGCCGTTGCCGGGAACTGGTACATATCCGCTGCTGCCTTCATGAGCCTGATCTTCATGGTGTTCTTTCACCGGGACCCTGATCGCCTGCCCCAAAGCGAGGGAATGCTCTCTCCGGCTGATGGAAGGATCATTCAGGCCACACCGGAGAAGGTCACTGTATTCATGGGCCTGGGCGATGTGCACGTCAACCGGGCGCCTTTGGACGGGACGATAATCAGCCTGGAGCACAGGAAAGGGACCCATCTTCCCGCCTTTCTCAACCGCGCCAGCCAGAACCAGCAGAGCAGGATGAGGATCGAGACTGAAGATGGAGAGATCCAGCTGTCCCAGATCACCGGGACCATTGTAAGAGAGATCGTCTGTTATGTCAAGCCAGGAGATCACGTCCTCCGGGGGGAGAGGATAGGCATGATCCGCTTTGGCTCCCGGGTTGAGACCAGCATTCCCAGAGGATATAAGCTGCAGGTGTCTTTGGGAGACAGCGTCCGGGCGGGGAAGACGGTGATCGCCGTCAAGCTTCATTCTGGAGCGTCAGGGGCTCTGGTGGCATCAGGCGAATCAGTGGAATCGAGAGCACCGGCATCGGAGATATCAGTGGCACCAGATGTGCCCGGAGCCTCCTCATGAACATCCTGCACGCCCTCCGGCCGCCGGACCTGTTCACCATCTTGAATATCTCTTTGGGATTTGCTGCCATTCTCCTCATCCATGAATCGCAATCTCAGGATGCTATAAAGCTCGCTGTACTTCTCATAATTATAGCTGCAGTAGCAGACGGCCTGGACGGATTTGTGGCTCGAAGAACTGGATCCGGCCCTCTGGGAGCAAACCTGGACTCCCTGGCAGACCTGATCTCATTTGGAGCAGCCCCCGCATTTCTTGTGGTTGGGGCCTTCAGCCCGCCCATGCATATCTGGCCGGCAGCGATCATCTTTCTCATCTGTGGAGCTCTCCGCTTGGCCAGGTTCAATATCTCAGGCAAGAGCGATCAACTCTTCGAGGGCCTGCCCATCCCTGCAGCAGGCATGGCTCTTTCCGTCAGCGTCCTTCTGGGGAAGCCCAGCCTGACCTTTCCGCTGATGTTGTTCCTGGCTCTGCTCATGATAAGCACCTTGCCTTATCCCAAGATCAGGGATATGAGAATCCTCTTGATACTGGGCCTGCTGGTCATAGCTGCTGCCTGGGCGGCCTTCCTTCAAAGCAACATCCTTTATGCCGCCATTATTTTGGGTGCGCTCGTAATTGCATATTTATTAAGTCCGGTGGTGATCTCACGCCTACAAAAAGGGAGATAGCGGCATTTGAGGCCGGAATTAAGCTGGGAGCACTTTATCACCAATTTGTGGGCTCTCCAGTAGGAATGAGGACTGCATCCAGCCTGGAGAGAGCTATGGAGGAGAGCATCTCCCTTCAGCCTTATGTCCGCAGGGTTGAGGTGAGGATAAACCGGGATATGCTAAAGGAGAACATCTTCGGCTACGGCGAGCTGGAGGGGAGGATGATCTGGGCCCAGGTGGAGATAGAATATGAGGGAGAGGTGATCTCCGCCCGGCTGGAGTATGACCAGGAGAGCTGCTATCCCCTCATGAGGCTGAGATAGAGCACTCCAGCCAGACGCCGGCCTCATCGCTCAACTGCTCTAAAGATTCCTTGTCTGACTACTCGAACTCTATTGTGCCCGGGGGCTTGGGGGTCAGATCGTAGACCACTCTGCAGACTGCAGGTATCTCCCCGGTGATCCGGCTGCTGATGCGTCTGAGCGCCTCCCAGGGAAGCTCCATCGCCTCTGCTGTCATGGCATCCTGGCTGGAGACAGCACGCACGGCGATCACATAGCCGTAGATCCGGTCGCCTTCCTTGACTCCAGTCGCCTTGCCCAGGAGGGCGGCAAGTGCCTGCCAGGGATTGAATTCCTTCAACTCCTCCTCCACAATGGCATTTGCCCTTCTGACCACATCCAGCTTATCGCTGGTGACCTCGCCTGCCACTCTGACTGCCAGCCCGGGGCCGGGAAACGGCATCCTCTCGCTGATCTCTGCAGGGAGGCCCAGAGCCCGTGCCACCTGGCGGACATCCTCCTTGTACAGATCGCGCAGAGGCTCGACTATGCTCTTGAACTCCATCCGGCTGGGAAGGCCTCCCACATTGTGATGGGCCTTTATGCCCCCATCCGACTCGATCCTGTCCGGATAGATGGTGCCCTGGATCAGGCAATCGCTGCCTATCCTGCCTGCCTCCTCCTCGAAGATCCGGATGAAGGTCTCTCCCACCACCATCCTCTTCTCCTCGGGATCGGTGATGCCTCTCAAGGCCTCCAAAAAACGCTCCTGGGCGTTGACCCGCACCAGTCCAAGATCCTTGAACAGCTCCTCGATGCGCTCGGACTCAGACTCTCTCATCAGCCCCGAGTCCACATAGACAGATACCAGCCGCTCACCCAAAGCCCGGTGGGCGAGCACCGCACACACTGAGCTGTCCACCCCTCCAGACAGGCCGATAATTGCGCGGCCCTGGATATTGCGTTTGATCTCCGCAATGGCATCCTCTATGAAGCGCTCCACATTCATGGCCATAGCTAGCATGCTCGGCTTTCAAGATTTGAGGCTTGCGGTTATAACATTGGCCTCATAGGTCAAACCGGGTAGCATCAATGCTTTCAGATGATCTCAATATGAGAACTACATGAAAAATAAGACTTTAAATTATCAAAACCAGGATATACTGGTGGGATAGGAGAGTGGGATTCGCCATATCCTGCGGGAGGGCTCATCCCTCCAGCCCTCCCTGCGATCTGTGACGCTGCAGTGATCTGTGACGCTGCGATGATGATTCTCTTTTCATTCAGATCGCAGTTGCTTTATGCCAGCGAGGCGATGCTTCGGCTATCATGATTAGGAGAATAGAAGACATAAAAGAACGCATAAAGTGCGGACGGGCAGTGGTCCTCACCCAGCCGGAGATCTCCCGGATGCTTGAGGAGAGAGGAGAGGTCAGTCTGAAGGATGTTGATGTCGTCACCACTGCCACCCGAGCGGTGATGAGCGGCACATATGCTGTGCTATCCTTTCCCCTGGCAGCTCCGGGATCATTCATCCGCGCCAGCAGCGCCAGGATCAATGGCGTTCCCGCCTGGCCCGGACCCTGTCCCAATGAGAGGTTGGGGATGATCGATCTGATGGTATACGGCACCTCGCACAGCATATACCAGCCTGAGTATGGGGGAGGACACCTCTTCCGCGAACTGGTGGAGGGAGGAGAGGCGGTGGTGGAGGCGGAGTCTGAAGATGGAAAGGTCATCGAGAGGTCCATCCGCCTGGAGGAGATCCCCTATGCCCGTATATTCTCCACCCGCAATGCCTTCAAGAACTATGTGGCCTTCGTCAACCCCAGGAGCCTCCCTCTGAAGAGCATCTTCAGCCGCATCGAGTTTCCCCCCCATCTTGCTGCTGCCACGGTCTCTGGATGCGGCCAGATCAACCCGGTCAAGAACGATCCCTATCTGGAGACCATAGGCATCGGGACCCGCATTCTCCTCAATGGCGCTCAGGGCTTTGTGGTGGGCAAAGGCACTCGCTCCCTGCCCACCCGGCCCAATCTCCTCGGTCTGGCTGATATGCATCAGATGGATCCGGAGTACATGGGCGGCTTTCTGACCTCAGCCGGCCCGGAGTGCATAGGCTCATGGGCGGTGCCCATTCCGGTGCTCAATGAGACCATTCTCAATGCCATATTGCAGCAGGACAGGGATATTCCTCTCACCATAATGGATGTGAATGTCCGCCAGAAGATCGGCAAGAGCAGCTACGGGGATGTCTGGGATTCAGTCGATCTAAGGGTTAGGTTCGATCCGGAGAGGTGCAGAGGCTGCAGCGTATGCACTGCAGAGCCGGTCTGCCCCATGAGAGCGATCCTCATCGAGGATGGCCGGGTTATGCGCGATGAAGAGAGGTGCTTCAACTGCGGCCTGTGCGTCTCCCAGTGCAGCGGTGGGGCCTTCCAGGGAAGGCTGGGAGCCATTCATCTGGGGGAGAGGACAGTTCCCATCCAGCTCCGTCAGTCGGATAGAGCAAGGGCGGTGAAGCTGGCAGAGAGGCTGAAGGAGGAGATCCTGGATGGCTCATTCGGCCTGACTGAGATGGTGGAACGGCTGTGAGAGGAGAGGCCAGCAGAAGGACCAAAGCCGGATGAAGATGAAAAATGGAGGACTTCGGAGACCGATACGGCTGCCGTTTTGCAAAGCTGGTGGACAGCCGGGGCAGTGGAAAGGAGTTTGAGTTCGATCCGGGAATGGACTTTGTGCCTGCAGTGTCATGCTGATGGCTTTTCGGCAGGGGACAGTCTGGCCGGGGAGAGGGGCTGGCACAAGCATCCTCTCGCATATCTTGGCGCGCCTCAGCAGCTCTTCAGGCGCGCCGCACAGACCGCCTCTTAGTGAGACGATGAAACCTATTTATCGGCTGGGCTTCAAGGATGGTCGATGACCATGGGGAATCCTCATGAATTCCGATCGGCTTAAACGCTATCAAGAGAAGAGGGACTTCACTGTCACTTCTGAGCCCAATCCATCCTTATTGGCGGAGAAGGGAGAAGCCTCAGGCGGCCATACTCCAAGCAGCCATACCCAAGGCAGCCATACCCCAAGCGGCCAGATCTTTGTAGTGCAGGAGCACCATTCCCGCCAACTGCACTATGACCTCCGCCTGGAGGTGGAGGGCGTCTTGAAATCCTGGGCTGTGCCCAAAGGGCCTTCCATGAATCCAAGGGATAAGCGACTGGCAGTCCAGACCGAAGACCATCCAGTGGAGTATGCCTCATTTGAGGGCACAATTCCCGAGGGGCAATACGGAGCGGGAACGGTGGCCATCTGGGATTCGGGCAGCTACAGGAACCTCTCGAATAAGGATGGCCGGGAGATTCCCCTCTCCCGGGCCCTGGAAAGCGGCCATGCCTCATTCTGGCTGGAGGGCAGGAGGCTGCAGGGCGGCTTCGCCCTCACCAGGACTCCTCGCGGCTGGCTGCTGGTCAAGATGAGGGATGAGAAGGCGGAATCATAGAATGCTCTTATCTCCTGCTATGAAAACGATACAGCTATTGATTCATCAAAGAGCATTTTTTTTCAAGAGATCGGATTAAGGGCCAATGAAAAATAGGGGGAGAATGGCATCCGTCCACAGGAATGATGGACCAGCATAAGCGAGAGAGGAGGCGGGCTCTTGGGGCAGTGATCGGCTGCTCAGCGGCCATCTTCTGGCCGGGGGCTCTCACCTTCGGCTTTCCCGGTGTGATGGCCCCGGCATGGCGGGAGATGTTCCAGGTCGGCAGCGGGGCCACTGGAGCAGCTCTGTTCTTCATGCTGGCAGCAGTGGGCATCAACATGTTCCTGGTGGGCCGCTGGCAGGAGCGGTATGGAATCAGAAGGATGATCTTTCTGGGGATTCTCCTCACTGCCTGCGGTTGCATCCTGGCGGCATATGCAGAATCGATTTTTATGGTCTATGCCTGGTCTTTTCTCAACGGAACTGCCTCATGCTTTGTTTACATCCCCGCCCTCACTCTGGTGCAGCATTGGTATCCCCACCGGAAGGGGCTGGTCTCAGGGACGGTGAGCATGGTCTTCGGGCTCGCCGCTGCCATCATGTCTCCTGTATTCGGGATGATGCTGCAATCCCTGGGCTACAGGAGTCTGGGCCTGGTCCTGGCTGCCCTTACCCTGGCTTCAGGCTTTATGGGCGCATACCTCGCCCGGGAGCCGGATTATACAGCCGGCTGGCAGTGGGGGAAGGGAGCCGGCACGGGAAGTGAGGAGAGGAATCGATCTTTGACAGTGAAGGAGACTCTTCACACCCGGAGCTTCTGGTTTCTCTGGATGACCTGGACCCTGGCCGGGGCGGCGGGTATCTCCATGACCGTCCTCTCCATAGGCTATGGATTATCCCTGGGCCTTCCCCTGGAGTCCTCAGTCCTCATCCTCACCGCCTTCAATCTGACCAATGGCACCGGCCGCCTGGCGAGCGGTTATCTCTCCGATCAATGGGGAAGAGCAAGGGTCATGAGCTTGGCCTTCCTGGCTGCAGCCCTGGCCTATTTTCTCTTTCCCCTGGCAGATGATCTGCCCTCATCTGCAATCCTGGCGGCAGTGGTGGGATTTGCCTTCGGCACACTGTTTTCAGTATCAGCCCCCCTGGTGGCAGACTGCTTCGGCCTGGATCATTTCGGAGCCATATTCGGCCTTACCTTTGCCGCCTACGGATTTATCGCCGGGCCGCTGGGTCCCGCCCTCGCTGGACATCTGCTGGATCTGAATGGAGGCGACTTCGTCCCCGTCTTCCTCTATCTGGGAGCCTTCAGCCTGCTTGCCGCCCTCTCCATCAGGCAGGTGGTGCCCCCGCAGGATTATTGATGCAGAACGAGGATCAGGATCAGAACCGCACATCCACCTCCACCAGCTTTGCCCCCTGTTTTAAGGCCTCCTTGACTGATTCTTCATCCTTCATCAGGAAGATGCGCCACTCATCATTCTCAATTCGGGCTAAGGAGTTCTTCAGCACCCAGGAGTATCTGCTCTTGCGGCTCAATTTTACCACATAACCGCGAGAGTCCTCTATCGCTTTGACTGCAAATCCCCTTCTCTCCAGGAGCTTTGCCACCAGATTCCTCTCCCCAGGGGTCTTGAGAATGAATCGAAACTCATTCCGGTCATAGTAGCTGGCAAGCTCTCGAAATGTCTCTTTGTCCTCGAAGAAATGCTTGAAAGCCCAGTAACTGCCCGCCCTTATTATGGTGATCTCTCTCTTTGAAGCGGCAGGCAGGTCTCTCCTGCTCAAGGCTCGGGCTCCGATATGTCTATCATATCTGTCTACCACCACACCAGGCTGCCATATCTGTCTATCCACTGGGCTGCCGCATCTGTCTGATCCTCTTCCAGCCGGCAGAAGGTGCAGCTATGATGCCAGATCGGCTCGACACAGATCTGGATGGGGTTCTCGCTGGCATAATTGCCTTCAGTGATATCCTGGATGAACCTGCGCACCTCATCTGAGGACATCCCCCGGGGCCTGATCCTTCCCACCTCACGGCCGTGGACACCTTGATGCCCCTCAGTCTTGTCCACAGTGGCGGCGGCATATTCGGGATCTTCCTCACTATCTCCATCTCCCAGAAAGAGATGGTTTCCATGGTAGAAGCCATAGCAAATAGGCCAATGATGGTTGGTCATAGCCTCCACCAGATCGTCCTCAGCTTCCAGTTCCTTGAATGAGAATATGCGGTCGGGATGCTTCATAATCTTCACCTCCCTGGGCAATGATAGCCCGGCATTAAATAGTTTCTCAGGGCAGGAAGGCTGCAATTATTGCAGATACTGCTCCTGAATGTGGAATGGAACTCTCGAAGCAATGAACAGGGCGCCCGGCGGCTGTCGCGCCTCGATATGCCGTTCCATCCAGGGCGCCATTGCTGATCAGCCAGATCGCTTTGCTGCTCTCTCTCCTTCCATCTAGGCCTTCACCGTCTCCTCAAACTCCTTCATCTCAAGATGCCGCGGCTGGTAGTCTATTCCCTGGCTGTGAAGATCGGTCACATAAGAGCGGAGGTGCTTTCTTGAGCCGGCCAGGAGTCCCTGATACATGGTCCTGACATCCTCGCTCTCAGCTACTGCCAGCTCAGTCTCCAGGTCCATGATGCTTATCTCCTCAAATTCTGCTGCCGCCTTCAGCGCCCCCTCAATGGAGGCTGATCCCTCTGCCAAAAGGCGGTCGTGGATCTCCTGCAGTGTCTTGTTTTCGAACAATCCCGGCACATCTTCTGGAAGGGCAAGGCCATGCTTATCGATCACCGCCTTAGCCTGGTCCATGTGGCTCTGCTCTGATCTGGTCAGGTCCAGGAAGATGGTGAGATTGTTCTTCTCGTACAGAGATGAGTAGATGTCTCTTGCTGCCTTCTCCTCCTCCCAGATGAATACAAGCCCCTCTATCTCTCTTGGGCTGAGCCCTCCCAGGACAGAAGCAGCTGCCGCCTCGCCCTGACTGGTCAGGGTGAGGATGCCCTCGCCATAGGCCACATTGTGCTTCTGGCTGATGTCAGGATTGTCAGAGAGCGCCCATATGATGGAGATCGCCTGTCCTGGGGAGAAGGACTTGTCGAACCGGTCAGAGGTCTTGAGCTTTCTTTTCAGCTCGATTATGGTTCTTCCGTCCGATTCCCTTCCCGCATACTCCTCTATATCGTCAGTGCCGCCCAGCATAGTATCCTCGATATGAGGGCCGTAGTTGCCTGTGCAATACTCGTCCAGCACCACGGCCCGGCCATTGTCCACTGAGGCCAGGATTATGTCTGAGTCCTTCATCCACTCCAAAGGCTCAAATCCCAGAGCTATCCAGCCGGTGGTGCTGCCGTTCAGGGCGAGATAGAGATACTCATCATCATTCCTCCAGGAGATCTGCATATTCCCGCCGCTATAACCCTGTCTGGGCGGGGCCTGGAGGAGCATGCTGCGGCTGTATTCCCCCTCGCTGACTATTCCATCGGCCTTCCATTCCATTGTGGCATCCTGCTCTGAGACCACTGGGGCCTCCGGGCGCTCGATGCAGCCCGAAAGGAGCAGAAGGAAAAGCAGGAAAAACGGGAAGATGATAACATTGATCGCCTTCATACTCAAACACCATTAAGGACTGGTGCACTGCAAACTATATCAGGCTATTCTACTCGGGTCCTCCGCCCAATGGCAAACCCAGTGGCAAGCAAAACATAGATATACAAAAACATCATTATTAATAGTTGTGATTCCACATGATAAGGCTCGTCATTGCATTCATTCTCTTATGGCTGCTGGCCGCCTGGATTCTCGTCTGGCCGAGAAGAGCAACCAATGCATAATCCATTCAGAAGGCCAACATATGGGCTCTGGATGAGAGCAACTGTAGCGCTTCTCATCTCCCTCCTCCTCTTCACCTTCCGCTCTCTAGCCCCTCCCTTCTCCTTTCTACCACCTCCCTTCTCCCTTTCTGCTTTCTTCTCCCTGCCCCTCCTCTCTGCCTCTCCTCTCTGCCTCTCCTCTCTGCCCCTCATCTCTTCCATCTCCCTTCTGTCTCCTCCCATCTCCCTCTCCCTTTCTGCTTTCTTCCCTCCACCTCTCCTCTCTGCCTTCCCCGTTCTTCTCTTTGCCTTCTCCCTTCACGAGGCAAAGGGTTTTACTATACAGAGAGCAGATTTTCGCCCATGATATTGTATTCATCTGGAAGCTGCTATCTGGAGCAGATGATAAGCAGTGCAGCGGTTGAGATTGCTCGCGCCTCTATCCGGATGGCGAGGAGGATCCCGGATGGCCTTCCAGGTGGATTGATCATAGAGCACTCAAATCCTTTTCTTTCCGAGCGGCAGATGGCATTCAGGGCATTTTAGATCACTGGTGGTTGGACTGCATTGTCAGCTCCGGATAAGAGGATGAACATCCTTCTGCTGGGCTTTGTCAGCTTTCTTAACGACATCAGCAGCGAGATCATCCAGCCCATCCTTCCTCTCTTTATCGCCCAGCTGGGAGGAGGCAGCATGGCAGTGGGCCTGATCGGCGGGGTGAGCGATGGCTTGCCCAGCATACTCAAGCTCCTCTCAGGATGCTACTCCGATCGTTTGGGCAGGAGAAAGCCGCTGGTGGTGGCCGGTTATGCCCTCTCGGCAGCAGGCAAGATCTTCCTTCCCTTTTCCTCCGCCTGGCAGCATGTCTTCCTGCTCAAGACAGTGGAGAGGAGCGGCAAAGGGGTGAGGTCCGCCCCCAGGGATGCCATGATATCCGAGTCCGCAGATGAGAAGAACAAGGGGCGAGGCTTCGGCCTGCACCGGGCTATGGATTCGGCAGGCGCTGTCGTCGGCTCGCTTCTGGCCTATCTCCTCTGGCAGGGAGGATACAGCTACCCCTCCATTCTGATGCTGGCAGGGATTCTCTCAATAGTGGCATTGATCCCTTTTATCAAGGTGAAAGAGAGCTTCTCAGGTTCTGAATGCAGCATTAGACTGAATCTCTCCGCCCTATCCCCTGAGCTTAAGGCCTTCCTTTTCATAGCCTGCCTCTTCGCCCTGGGCAACTTCAGCTATATGTTCTTCATCCTCCGCGCTCAGGCCCATTTCACAGGGTCTATGGCTGTGGCTGCGCCCATTCTCCTCTATCTGCTCTTCAATCTGGTCTATGCCCTCCTGGCCATGCCAGCGGGGATATGGTCGGATCGGGTGGGAAGAAGAAGGGTCCTCTTCCTGGGGTACTCCCTTTTTGCCCTTACCGCCATCGGATTTGCTTCTATCTCCAGCCTCTGGGGCCTGATCGTCCTCTTCGCCCTTTACGGCCTGGTATATGCCCTGGTGGACGGCTCAGAGAGGGCCTATATCTCCGACCTCTGCCCAGCCGGGCTGAGAGGAAGCTCTTTAGGGATATACTACGGTTTGGTGGGGGTGGCATCCATCATCTCCAGCCTGCTCGCTGGGGCCCTGTGGTCCCTCTGGGGTGCTGAGGCCTCGTTTCTTTATGGCGCCGCTGCTGCAGCACTGGCGGCGGGGGGGATGATGGTGATGATGAGAAGGGAGCGATGATCATCTGTCTGAGATGCGCAAGCTGGGCTGCATTGCATTATCTCTCTGCAGGCAGCTCTCACATCCACTGCCCCTCCCGCCTTCCACTTCTGGCTATGGCTGGCGGCGATCACTGCCCAGGTGCAGGTCATAGAGGGCTGTAGCCGCAGTCTGCAAGCCATGAAGCAGATCTAGTGCCATGCCGTAGCGCCGGATGGGAGCCTGTACCTTCACGATGGCGAGCAAGCCGCTGAGGATGCGGGGCAGAGGCGGGAGCGGCTCGGTGGAGATGATGGGCGATGGGGGCCTGTAAAGCCAGACAGATCGGAATGATCCGTTGGCGGTGATGGTTTCGGGATGCGATATATTAATGCGAAGATTCTCCGGGTGGGCGCGGTTGAAGGTTGGAATAATGTTCAGGAGATCCAGGCTGTTATCGAGGCTGATTCGAAACCATGAAGGCTGTCTTTTTCTGGGCGCCGCGGGTCGCTCCTCCGGGATGCTGATGAAGGGGCCCCACGAAGCCAGACAGATCGGAATGAGGATGTCGATGGTTTTAGGTTGCGATATATTAATGCAAGAATTCTTCAGGCGGGCCCGGCTGAAGGTTGGAATAATATTTTAGGAGATCCAGGCTGTCATCGAGGTTGATTCGAAACCATGAAGGCTGTCTTTTTCTGGGCGCCGCGAGTCGGCTCTTCGGGGTGCTGGTGAAGGGGGCCCACGAAACCAGACAGATCAGAATGAGGATGTTGATGGTTTTGGGTTGCGATATATTAATGCAAAAATTCTCCAGGCGGGCCTGACCGAAGGTTTGAATAATATTTAGAAGATCCTTGCTGTCATCGAGGCTGATTCGAAACCATGAAGGCTGTCTTTTTTGGGCGCCGCGAGTCGGCCCTTCGGGATGCTGTTGAAGGGGCCCCATATAGCCAGACAGATCGGAATGAGGATGTTGATGGTTTTAGGTTGCGATATATTAATGCAAAAATTCTTCGGGCGGGCCCGGCTGAAGGTTGGAATAATATTTAAGAGATCCTGGCTGTCATCGAGGCTGATTCGAGGCCATACAGACTGTTTTTTCTGGGCGCCGCGAGTCGGCTCTTCGGGATGCTGGTGAAGGGGCCTCATAAAGCCCGATAGATCGGAATGAGGATGTTGATGGTTTTGGGTTGGGATATATTACTACAAGAATTCTCCAGGCGGGCCCGGCTGAAAGCTTGAATAATGTTCAGGAGATCCAGGCTGTTATCGAGGCTGATTCAAAACGATGCGGGCTGTCTTTTTCTGGGCTCCGCGAGTCGGCCCTCCGGGCCTCCCGCGCTAATGCCCTGGGCCCCCTCAACGCCGGGGAGGCTTGGATACAATCGAAGCTGGCCGTTGATCGGTTAGAAATGTAATAATATAAACATTAATTGTATGTAAAATGAACGTGCAATGTGAAAATTGATGAGAAGATATAATGCTTGCACATTTTATAATTAGTATTAAATTTGTAAGGCGGACCGGGCCACGTCCTTTCAGACATGGATACTGTTTTCGCAATTATTGTCTTGATTCCATTAGCAATGTCTCAATTGGGCCACGACTTTTCAGCCATGGATACGGCACAACAAAAGTTGTGGCTTGCCTCCAGCCTAAGATGTTTCAATTGGGCCATGACTTTTCAGCCATGGATACTCCCCGCGAATACGGGGGGGTGAAGAATAATAAGGTTTCAATTGGGCCACGACTTTTCAGCCATGGATACGGCAGTGGTGACGGATCCAGTGTTGCCGATTTCATAGTTTCAATTGGGCCACGACTTTTCAGCCATGGATACATTATAAGGAGGTGAAAAAGGTGAAAAAAATGGGAGTTTCAATTGGGCCACGACTTTTCAGCCATGGATACTGGGTCTACCAAACGGGAATTAATAAACTGACAGTATACGTTTCAATTGGGCCACGACTTTTCAGCCATGGATACAGGTGGAAAGGGACCTGTTTATCAAGGAGTTTATCAAGTTTCAATTGGGCCACGACTTTTCAGCCATGGATACAGCCGCCATATTTCGGCCTTTACTGCTATCGAAAAAAAGCCGATTTTCACGAACCTCCTTGACTTACACCTATATCTTAATGGAGTTGACCTTGTCAAAGAGGCTTTTTCGATATGCTCTGACGTTTCACGCACCTCCCAGGGTTTCAGACACCACCCAGGTGCGTGAAACAGGGACGTTCTCCGTCCCAGAAATCCATCCGTCTGGCCCGGATGGCCCTGCTGGGCAGGGGGCCTGCTCCCAAATTAAGCAGTTTTATTCTTATTTCTTAATGTTTAAATCTGTTACGGTTGCTTTTTCTGACGATCAGACGACAGTCGCTCCTCGTTCCGATTCTTGCGGAGTGACTCCGATAGATCCGGCTCTGCCCATAACCATACCATCCTCCGGCCCAAGGTCAATAATCATAATCCTATCCTGATCGTGTCTTATTAACTCAAACAGTGCAGCCTCCGTCTCACCGGTGAGGGCCGATCATCCCGATATCACCACAGGGAAAACAATGGCACATTTGCTGGAAATAAGGTGCCTGGAGCTGGAACTTAAGTATTATAACTCGTAAAACCTCAGAAAATATCGCATATTGATGGTTTCAGGGTTGTTATATATTAATACAAAAATTCTCTGGACGGGCCTGGCTGAAAACTTGAATAATATTTTAGAAAACTTCGAAAAACCTTTTTAATCGATAACTATAAACATTATTATTAGTATATAATATTTTATGAGAAGCCTCACTGATTTTGCCCTTCGTCTGGAATACGAACGGGTCAAAGATCTTGGAGATAAGCTGGTCGATATTGGGGGTAGATTGAATTGGGAAGAGTTCAGAGCGCTGCTTGAAGCTATGTACAAGAACAATACCGAACGCGGCGGCCGACCACATCTCGATGTGATCGTGATGCTCAAGTCACTTTTCATTCAACAGCTTTACAGCCTATCCGATGAGCAGCTTGAACGGGAAATTGCCGATCGCATCTCATTTAGAGTGTTTCTTGGCACAACGGAGATTGTTCCAGATTCCACAACAATATGGAAGTTCAGAGAACGCCTTGCTGAAATCGGTACAGACCAGAAAATATGGACTGAGATGCAAAGGTAGCTTGATGCCATGAAACTCAAGGTGCATAAGGGAATCATGCAGGATGGCACATTCATAACCGCTGATCCTGGCTATGCCAAAGCAGATACTCCTCGTGGCGATGAAGCCAAGACCAGACGAAGTATGGAGCGTGGGCAAAGAAAGGAGCCAAATCCTTTTTCGGCTACAAGCTGCATGATGCCATGGACGAAAAATTTGGTTTGGTTGGAAGGATTGAGGTCACAGCTGCCGATGTCCATGATAGTCAAGCGGATTTAGCTGAAGAAGGCGAAGTTCGATATGCTGATAAAGCATATTTCTGAGCCAAGACAAAGGGATATGATGCAGCAATGAAAAAGGCAACGAGGGGCCATCCTTTGAGTTACAAAGATGAAATGCGCAACAAGCGGATCTCCAGAAAAAGATCGCCTGTCGAGAGGTTCTATGCTTTCATCAAGCGTGTCTGCAAGGCAGAACATGTCACTGTTACTGTGATTCCAAAGATTAGAGTCAAGATGGTAATCACAGGTATCGTTTTCAATGCTTATCATTCGGCTTCGGCCAAATGCAAATTTCAGGCGTAGCGAAAGCTATCGAAAAATTATGAAAAAACCGATGAGAATGAGAAATTCCGGTAGCGTGTCATAATTGCTGTAAATTCGCAGTGGCCCCGTATCCTGATTCTACTCACTCCTCCAAAGATAAATACCTATTACCTGTTATCCAATCCTCATTGATATCCATCATGATACAAACCGCTACTCTCAGGAGCGATTGATCATTCGAATATGCTCCCGATACGCGACTTCTTCGTTTCAGTTCCTTGTTGATCCTTTCCAGGCCGTTAGTAGTCCGAATCCGCCTCCAGTGCTGCCTAGGAAACGATTTGTAGTTCCAAAGATCAAATCTGAAGCTATCAATCGTGTCTGTTGACTTTTTGGCTCCTCTATCATCAAGAATGACTGCCAGCTCCTGCATCTTGCACTCATCCTCAAAAGAATCCTTCAGCATATAAGCAACCTCTTTTTTATCTTTCTTGGGTATGTTCTTGAGCACGGCTCTCATGAAATGAACATTACACATTTGCCAGGAAGCTCCTAAAAATTCTTTCTGCACAGCTGCCTGTATCCCTTTGTGACCATCGGATGTCACTAATTTGACACCTTTAAGCCCTCTCGCCCTCAAGCTTTCAAAACAATTTTCCCAAAAAGATGCATCTTCGCTTGCGGCGACTTCAGCACTTAGAATCTCGCGATAACCATCATCATGAATACCAGTAACGATAAGCAGTGCCTTGTTTACATACCGTCCCTCATCCCTGACTTTGAAATAGCTTGCATCCAGGAACAAGTACGGTACTGGTCCTTCGATTGCCCTGTTTAAAAATTCCTGTACCTGTTTATCTAAATTTTTCGAGATTCTTGATACTTCAGAAGGTGAGATATTTTCTAATCCGAATTCAGAAAACACTTTTTCGACTTTTCTTGTTGCCACTCCCGCGAGATAAGATTCAGCAACAGCGACTCTAACAGATTCTTCTACTCGAGAATATCTCTCGAAGACTTCGCCGTGAATAGTCTTGAGCTTTCGCGGCCGTGTTCCATTCCTGTGCGCCTTTCTCTTGCCAGTGCGTTCATAGGGGCGGGCCTGGATCTGGTTCTCTGCTTCCTGCTGCATTACCTCATTTAAGAGCGTGGTGGTTAGCTTCTTCATGCACTCTTTCCGATCTTTCACCTACGGGGAAAGAGTCCCGATCACAATCGGGACATCGACAAGATAATCATCTGCTAAGTCGATTATATTCATGGCTCTGTGTCCCGCCTGAGTTTTGCGACTTGGGGATACAGGGCCAATTATAATACCTCGTAGAATAACTTGTTGCTATCTCGCGGACAGCAAGTCGTTTTCCGCTACGGAATATTACTGAAAATTTTACAGCAAAATCGTCACGCTACGAGAGATCGGATTAAGAGATTTGATTAAGAGATTTGATTAAGAGATTGGATTAGGAGATTGGATTAAGAGATTGGATTAAGAGATTTGATTAAGAGATTGGAATAAGAGATTGGAATAAGAGATTGGAATAAGAGATTGGAATAAGATATTGGAATAAGAGATTGGATTAAGAGATTGGAATAAGAGTGTGAGATCGGAGCCTTCCTCCGCTCACCT
>MTKW01005530.1_pt1 | contig 50475 bp, 41 predicted proteins | sample 1042761 | NCBI WGS metagenome assembly MTKW01 (sample SAMN06205366, study PRJNA360243) | anaerobic digester metagenome | biome: Wastewater treatment plant; feature: Anaerobic digester sludge; material: sludge; isolation source: anaerobic digester fed with sludge from wastewater treatment plant ... | reverse complement strand
GCGAAGGAGCGTGGTTTTGCCGCAACCCGAAGGTCCGGAGAGCACCACATATTCGCCTTCCTCAATGGATAGTGAAAAGCGGTCCACCGCACGCTGCCGGGCATGGGGATAAGCAAAGCTCAGCTCTTCAAACCGTACGAGCGCCATATGACCGTCTCCTTTGCTTCCAAAAATGTGGGCAACGCCATGAGAAGACCGAACACGACAAACATCGTGACGCTTGGCGTTCCCATGACGGCCGCAGTCATGGCAGGGTAAAACTCCATATAGCCATGGCCGTATATTCTGCCCGCAAAGCATATGCCCGCAAGCGTCAGCATAAGCGCCAGCACCCGCGTGTCCCGTCCGTCAAAGCGGAACAGATGGAATGTGGTGCGCCGTTTTTCGCCGTATCCCCGCGCCTTCATGGAATCCGCGGTCCCAACCGCGCTCTCCATGCTCATTGTGAGAAGCACGGAGAGATTGCGCATGGCCGTGCCAAGCTTTTGAAAAAGGCGCGTGTCCTCGTTTCTGAGCATTTTCTGGGCGTTCCTTATCTCCCGCGCGTTTTGTTTAAGTTCAGGAACGAAGCGTAGTGTCATGGTGATAAGAAGTGCCGTGGCGGGCGCGAGCTTTCCGAATAAATAAAGAAATTTGTCGCTGGTCATAACCTCCTGATAGCAGGTGAACCACATAACTATCGCGCATAGCGTGCAGGCTGAAACAAGGCCGTAAAGTATCGCCTCAAGGGTTATCCATTGATCAAACAGCAGAAACAGCATCGTTACACCCCGGTGGTTAAAAAGCGGGTTTGCGATCGCTATGAACAAAAACATGGGCGCAATAAAGCGCAGGGTGGCAAAAAACGCCTTCTTCCCCCTAAGCCTGAAGCTGAAAGCCGCTGAGCCCATTAGCGACAGGCCTGCCATAACAGGATGAAAGCAAGCAAGCGTAAAGGCGAGCACAGTTATGAAATAGCTCATACTCACCGCCGGATGCAGATTGTTAAAATAGCGCATCCTCATATCACTCATGCGTATCCTTCCATTCCTGTGCACCTGCATACCATGTCGGGTCCAGGTCAAGCCCGAGATCGCAGGTGTAGTTCCATTCGATCCTGTCGCCGGGCTTTAGGAAATACACGCCGCAGCCATAGTTTGGATACCAATCATTCACACAGTACATCCATCCGCTCCAGCGCCCGCCGTCGAACTCATAAAGGTTATTGATGCCTTCCACATATGCGCCGCTGCCGGATCCGCCGGAGTATTCCATATGCAACTTGAATTTGTCACGCGCCATTTTCAACACATCAAGCACGGTATCGCCGTCTTTTATCTCAAATGTTGTGGTGTCAAGTATGCAGCCTGATGCGGGAACTATGCCCGCCCACTTGGCCTCAAGGTGCATTCCGTTGGCTACCGCCGTATCGCAGCGTATGTGCATGGTAACGGTGTCCTTCTTGGGTTCTGCCGTCTGGACAGGCGCGGGTGTTATAGAGGCCTGCGGCTCGTGGATTTGCTTTCCGTCCGGCTTTTCGGTTTTGGGTTTTGGTGCGAAGGGAGTGACCGCCGCGCTTGACTCAGGTACGGGTGTATTGTCGCTCCTTTGTGGGCGCCCGTCAGGCGCTGTGCCCAGCTCGTAAAATTCCTTTACATTGTCGGGAGCAGAGCTTGGTGTTTGCGCAGCAGGCCTATCCACGCTTGGCACGTTGCCGAAGCTGAACGCGTCCTTAATCCACACATACCATGGTCTTTTGCTAGCCTCAGGCGCGTTTGCCGCCGCGTTTTCGTTTTCTATGTAATCAAGCTCAAGCTGTTCGTCGTCGCTTGACGCCACTGTATCCCATTGGGCGCAGGCGGCCATGGCGAAAAGCGCAGCCAGAACCATAATAAGTGCAAGTGCCTTTTTTACTCCTAGCATGTCGCATTCTCCTTTTTATTCTGCGTGGCGGGCTTTGCCTCGCTCTCCTGCTGCTGCTCCTGTTCCCTGGCAGCTGTTACGGCATCCGGCCCGCCATCCAGGCGCAGAACACAGAAGCCACCTTCAGCAGACATATCCACAAAGGCTTCTCCCTGCGTAAGATCGAAAACTACATACTCCTGCGGGCTTACATTTGCCTGCTTTTTTTCTCCGGTAGAGTCAGCAGATGATCCGCTAGAGTGCCGAGCTTGAAGGATGATGCTTGTCTGTGTGTTCTCTTCCAGCCTAACGCAGTTCGTTTCGCCCAGAGACAACGTGACGGTGGAGGCGTTCAGTGTTTCTATCCTATCGCCGTCCCTGATATTGACATCGTTCTTAAGCGAGTAGGATATGCCTGCGCGCTCAATACTGACGCTACCTGATTTGCCGCTGGAGATAAATGTCAGCTGCTCGTTCTCCGGCTTATCGAACCAGCCCTGCAAACTGCCTATATTGAGTACGACTGCAATAATTATGGCAACGATCGCCACTACCATTATGAGATTGAGTAGCTTTTTCTTTTTTAAGGAGTTCATCCTTCCATCTACCTCTAAAATATAAAAAAAGCTGTGACGAGAAAATCATCACAGCCATATGTCTGTATATCTATTTGCTCCCAATTAAAGGGTACGCAAACACCTCTTGTAGGTCTTCTGACTTACGCTTTCTAAAGAAATAATTTCCTTAAGTGACCATGCTCTGCCTTCTCAAGATCCTCTTGCACTTTCAGATCCCAATGACTGATTTTCATCAACGAGCACGGCACAGGCGCTTACAGCGGCGGATACCGTCCGGGACTTGCACCCGGTTCCCTTGTCCATCTCCGAAGTCTCGTCCGCTTCGGAGCCACAAAAGACGAATATTTACTTGTCAATTAGCACACGGACATTTGTCTAAATATCACTATAAAAGCTCTGGATAATTATGTCAATAGATAGTCTAGACTTATTGTAGCATACTTTGGGCTTGGCAGGGCTTGGCAAAACCAAGGACCAATTTGTAGCCACGAACCAAATCTATTTATTGGACACTACCCGGTAGCGCCTTCGTTAAAAAAATAATTATCTTTATGCTTCAAAATGTTAGATCTTAACGAAGACAATTGATACAAGGGTATATATTCAGGCAAATATGTTTCGCGCTTCTATAATTTCAGAGATAAAATGCAAATTTCGTAAAAACTCGCTCTAAAAATGTGCACCAAAAGCAAAAACTCACTCTAAAAATGTGTAAACATGATCTAAAGTCCCTCATTTTTTGTGAAATGATTGGTTTCTGAATCCTTTACCGCTATAATGAAAACAAGGGTGGTAAAATGTATGCTTTATTTAAAACGAAAAATCGATACTTTCTTAAAAGAGTGGAAAGCAAATCCGGACAGAAAACCTTTGATTATCAAAGGTCCCCGGCAGGTTGGCAAGACCGAATCTATCAGAAGGTTCGGCAATGTAAATTATAAGAGCGTTGTCTATATAAATTTTGTAGAAGAACCAAAGTACAAGCTGATTACAACAGACGGATATGGCGCGGAGGATATTGTCAAAAACATTTCCAGAATGGATCCCTCCAAGCAATTTATCGCGGGGGAGACATTAATAATCTTTGACGAACTGCAGGAGTTTCCGGATATAACGACGGCGCTGAAATTTTTTAAAACCGACGGCAGATTTGATATCATCTGTAGCGGCTCTATGCTGGGCATAAATTATCGTAGAATCGAAAGTAACAGCGTTGGCTATAAATCGGATTACGAGATGTACTCTATGGATTTTGAAGAATTCCTGTGGGCAAAGGGCTACGAGAACACCTTTATCGCAGATATGCTCAATCATATGAAGAGCCTCACACCNNGCCTCACACCGTTTAATGAAGTCGAAATGTCGGTTTGCAGCGAGCTTTTTCTCGACTACTGTATCTTGGGAGGAATGCCTGCGGTTGTTCGCGAGTTCATTGAAAGGGGTACTTTTGAGGGCTCGCTCAAACTGCAAAGACAGCTGATTATCGACTATAAAGAAGATATCCGCAAATATGCCGAGGGCATGGATCAAACGAGAATACTAAATGTGTTCAATCACATTCCGGTCCAGCTTGCTAAGGACAACAAGAAATTTCAAATTTCCAAGGTCGCACCCGGTGCACGTTTTCGTGATTATCGAGGGTGTATAGAATGGTTGGACGATGCCGGAATTGTTAACCTTTGCTATTGCTTAAACTTTCCCGAATTACCGCTTAGCGGAAACTACGACGATACTAAATATAAAATCTACTTCGCAGACAGCGGTATGCTTGTGGCTATGCTCGACGAAGAGGCTCAAGAAGATATGAGAGCCAATAGGAACTTAGGCGTCTACAAAGGCGCACTCTATGAGAATATTGTCGGGGAAGCCCTAATCAAGGGTGGATACAGGCTTTATTACTACAAGCGAAGCGATTCTTCCCTGAAGCAGGACTTCTTCGTTAGGACAGCGGAATCGCTTATACCAATCGAGGTGAAGGCAAAAGGGGGAACTTCCAAATCGATGAGAACTTTGATTGACGGGGGAAAATACTCAGATATTCATTATGGGATTAAATTTACCGGCGGCAATATCGGCTATAGCGACGAGATCTATACCTTTCCTTATTTTTGCGCTTTCTTGTTAAAGAGATATCTATCCGAACAGAATGTCATGTCCCCACGGTTGGTCACTTAGTTTCTGCATATGACGTGTAAAGAACTTGTGGGAGCCTGGTATTATAGATTAATTAGAAGTGGCTGGAGGTGTTGCCGATGAGAAGAAAAGACCGCGAAGTTACGGAGGTCAGGGATATCCTGAATATTGTCGGAAGGGCGAAGATTTTGCATTTGGGTCTTTTTGATCAGGAATATCCTTATATCGTGCCGCTCCATTATGGTTATGAACTTGTTGACGGGACACTTGTCTTTTTTATGCACAGCGCTGAATCAGGACAAAAATTGGCTTTGATAAGAAATAATGCAAATGTTTGTATTGAGCTGGACTGTGATATCGAGCTCATCTCCGGCGGCGATAACCCTTGTGAATACGGATCGGCATTTGCGTCGGTGATTGGCTGGGGAAGAGCGGAGATTGTCTCGGATGAAGAGGAGAAAATCAAGGGCTTAAGGCTGTTAATGGAGAATCAGACCGGTCGCGATTTTGAGATTGATAGCAGCATGGCCTCCTCGGTCGCAGTCATAAAAGTCGTTGTTTCTGAATTCATGGCAAAATCAAGACCAATGCCGCACTTGGATTAATAGTTTTCTAAGAATTGAGCCGCTGTGATGCAATGAGGTTGTTCTAATTCCAGAACAAGAAAATCTTTATCGCCTGTGATTAGTAAGTCGACATTGGCAAGTATAGCTGCATTCAGGATTGGTTGATTTTTTGGATCTCGAATGAGCTTTTCAGCATAGTAAGAGTCTGGAATCAGTTCGTAAGCAAGCTCTACGAGCAACACTTCTACATCTTGGGAATATTCCGGTTCCTTTCGTCTAATGACCTCCCTCAGCTCTCTAAGATTCTGCTCACAAAGCACCAGCTCGTGCTCTTCGGATACTTTGAGAAGGGCTTCGGCCGGTTTGGAAGCGGGAAAAAGAATAGCCGAAATTAGTATGTTGGTATCGACAAGTATTTTCACTTCCCGTACCGTACTTCATTGACCAAAGCCTGAACATCCTCTTCATTTGTGACTCCTATTTTTTCAGCCACACCTTCAAAAGCAGTCTGTGCCTTGTAAATGGCCTGAGCTGAAGCATTGTCGATGGTGATTTGTCCCTTTTCGTTTCGCATGAAAAGAACTTTATCACCGGGTTTTAGACCAAGTTCTCGACGCACTTCAAGCGGTACTGTGATTTGGCCATTGGATGAAATCTTTGCTAAATTCATCGCCCTACTCCCTTCTATATTCAATAAAATAAAGAAATACAAGTTTTCTTGATTTTATCATAGGGCAGATGGGAAATAAAGAACAACAAATGGCTCTTAGTTTTCAATGAGCGGTAACGATATTTAATTATTCTGCAACTGAAGCGTTTTGTCGCCGTTTTACGGGTATAGTTATGAGAAGAGGCTTTCAGGCTTTCCTTTGGTGCCTTTGCAGTACAATGGGATTATGCGGTAAAGCTTGGTTGCTGTTGGCCTTTTACGGGAGGGATGGCTTATGAGATCGGAACAACTCCATGATGCGATCGGCCGGGTGGACGATAAGCTCGTAGCGGCGACAGAACGGTTGATCGATAGAAAACCGGGGCGGATGCCCGTCCGGCTCAGAGTTGTGGCGGCCATGATCGCTGTCTGTCTGGTCGGCGGCGGCGTTTTCCTGTGGAGCAAAGCCGGGCGGACCGATGCGGTTACGGTGCTCGCCGAGCCGGTCTATCCCGAGCGGGCTAGAAGGCCCTTGTATCCCTGGGTTGAAGGATCCGAACAAGCTCACTCGGACGAGGAATCCCCCGATGTTGCGGAACCCGGACAAGTTAACCCGGATGAGGGATCAGCCGATTCGGACGAAGAGAAGTGGGAGCAATATGAGAAACAATACGATATCTGGCTGGAGGACCATTCCCGGCGGATAAAATCAGTGCCGCCCGTAGACGATGAGCTGATGGCCTTCACCGAACGGATGAATCTGCAAATACTCGCCGCCGATGACGGCAGAAACCATTTGTATTCGCCGGCAAATCTCTATCTGGCTCTGGCCATGGTGGCCGAATCCGCCGCCGGTGCATCCCGTGAGGAAATCCTGGCGGCTCTGGATGTAAAATCGATGGAGGAACTGCGCGCCAAGGCGGCCAATCTCTGGAATTCGCAGTATGTAGATGACGGCTCTGCCAAGAGTGTGCTCGGCAGTTCGATCTGGATTGATGATGAAGTCAAGGTAAAAAAAGATGCGATGGCAGTATTGGCTGAGATCTACAGGACATTTTCTTTTCAGGGCGATCTGCAAAAGCCGGAATTGATAACAAAGCTCAGATCCTGGCTGAATGAGATGACCGGCGGCCTGCTGCAAGACAGTGTCAATGAATTTGCATTTTCTGAACTCGACAAGCTGGTTTTAACGACAACTATTTTCCTGAAAGCAACCTGGGGTGAGAAGTTTAATAAGCAAATGACTGCCAAAGGCGAGTTCCATGCGCCGGCCGGAGATATTGAGGTCGACTTTATGTCCGAAACTGCAGACATACCATATTATTGGGGAGGATGTTTTAGTGCGATCGGCAAAAGTCTGATTGATGTGGGTCATGTCTGGTTTATTCTTCCTGACGAAGGCGTAAAGGTTAGCTCACTGCTCTCTGACCCGCAGATCAAATCCCTGCTTCGTACGAACTATCTGCAACCGTACCCTCAACAAAAAACTGTGACGGTTAATCTGAAAATACCTAAATTCGATCTGGCGAGTGATAATAATATGCCGCTCCGGGAGGCCATGCAAAAGCTGGGTGTGAAAAAGGTGTTTTCTCCTGAGGAAGCGGATCTTTCAACGATTACCGACTATAAGCCTATTTTTGTTGAAGATATTTTCCATTCGGCGCGGCTGACGATTGACGAAGACGGCGTCACAGGCGCGGCTTATACAATTATTCCTGATCCTATGGCATTGCCACCGCCCGGCGATAAAGTGGACATGGTCTTTGATCGCCCGTTCCTGGTAGTAGTCCAGGGCGCCGGCAATGTGCCGCTCTTCGTCGGCATCGTCAACCAGCCCTGAAGCGACAGCGCAGCGAGGGCGGCATCAGCAGCCTGCTCCACCGCGCCAGGGAGAAGCTCCGCTCCGAGCTGATCAGCGCCGGCTGGCTTGGTGATGAGGATAGTTCCTAATTAAAGAATCGGTATAACATTGAGTTGCTTTGTCCTAGGAAGATCCCGGATTAAAAAATCGGATTCGGCTATGGCAGCCGGGTGAACTGCCACCGGTAGACTTTATCGTGAGGAAGATTTCTGATCCTGTTAAATAAAAACGAGACAAAACATGATTTGCCGGATGCTCTGAATGTACACGATAATCATTGAAAAGCCGCCCTGTTTCTTGTTGAGTCAGCAGGGCGGCTTCTTTAGTTGTATGGTGTTAAATAGAGGGGGCCTCCAGACTAACACCTGATTAACTTACAAAATGGCAAGCAGTACGAAGTTGAGAATAAACAATACTACGGACACCCACAGGATTGGATGGACGTCTTTTGCCTCGCGCTTGCAGAGCTTTGTGATCACATAGAAAATAAAGCCTGCGGCAATACCGTATGAGATGCTGTAGCACAGAGCCATAAATACGCCGGCAAAGAATGCGGGTACAGCTTCCGTAAGCTCAGACCAATTGATCTCATTAAAGGAAGACATCATCATGATGCCGACGACAACCAATGCGGGCGCTGTAGCCGCAGACGGGATCGCGCTTACAAATGTTGCCAGAAACGCGCTTAAGGCAAAGCAGATGGCAACAACGACACTGGTGAGGCCGGTACGTCCGCCGGCGGCAATGCCGGCGGCGCTCTCCACATAAGTGGTTGTGTTGGAGGTACCGAAGATAGCGCCGATGGAAGTTGCCGTAGCGTCCGCAAACAGAGCTTTATCCATTTTGGACTTGAAGCCGGCGCTGCTCTCCATGGCTTTCTCGTCTTCCTCGCTGAAGATGCCAGAGCGGCGGCCGGTTCCAATGAAGGTTCCGATGGTATCAAATGTATCGGACAGACTCAAAGCGAAAATCGTGATCAGAACGAGAGGGATTTTGCCGGCATCGGAGAATAAGGATCCGAGGCCATCGCCTGTGAAGATAACGCCGAAGGTCGTAGGAAGCGCTGCGACTGCTTCGGTAAAGCTTATCGTGTCTCCTGTTGCGGTTAGTCCCATGGGAATGCCGATAATTGCCGTAACGATTATGCTGAAGAGTATCGCGCCCTTGAATTTCAGAAGTGTCAGTACAACTGTCAGCACCAAACCGATCAGGAACAACCACAGAGCAGGTTTGTCAAGGATTGAAATCGCCGGTACGCCGGCATCAAAATTAATGAAGCCAACGTTGAGTAACCCGATATAGGCGACGAAGATGCCGATGCCTCCGCCGATGGCGTTCTGCAAGCTGACCGGAATGGACTTTATGATGTGTTTGCGGAGTTTGGTAACCGTTATGATAATGTTAATTACACCGCATATAAATACCATCGACAGAGCCTGCTGCCATGTGAACTTTAGCGCAAAGCATACTGTATAAACAAAAAATGCGTTGAGTCCCATTCCGGGAGCCTGGGCATAGGGCACATTTGCGACAAGACCCATTACAAGAGTGCCGATGATCGAAGAAATTATGGTAGCGAGGAATACTGCGCCCCACTCCATACCGGTTTGACTGAGAATTGACGGGTTAACAACAATAATGTATGCCATAGCAAAGAATGTTGTTAAACCGGCCATAATCTCAGTAGAAACTGCCGTGCCATTTTCTTTTAGTTTGAACATCTTCTGTCTCCTTTTTTGACCATTTGTCGATAGCACTGTGGTCGAGAATGGTGAAATACAAATTAGACAATAAATTGCACAATATGCCTTTATTGCCTATATTGCATTTCTATAGTTATGCGGCGGTTGCTGTTCAGCAGAGACCCAGAACCCATCACGCTCAGAATTATACCGAAAATATGCCGAAAATGCTATATCAACTATGATAAATTTTGTCTGAATCTTGGCCGGCGGGACGACCCGGGGGCGCCTTCGTCTAAAAATCTGCGATGGTGGTGGCTTTACTGAACAATGTCGGTATGCTGAGGCTAAAATCAATAATAGTACCTCTGTTAACACCTCGTACCATTACATACATATTCTATGATGTAACTGATAAACCCCGTTTTTGTTTGGCTTTTATCAGTTATATCTGACATATTAGAGTTTTTAGCCTCGTTTTTCAATCGTAACTGTGATATGCTGTGATCAGCCGCAAGAAAGGGGGCTATGCGATTCATGATTAAACGCGAAATGTATATGAGCCGCATTCGTCCGTTCATCGGATCTGAGCTGATTAAAGTCATGACCGGTATTCGACGTTGCGGTAAGTCGGTCATGTTGGAATTGATTAAACAAGAGCTTACGGAGTCCGGCATTAGTCCGTCTCAGTTCATCTCTGTTAACTTTGAAAATATGGCATATGCCCATCTGCAAACTGCGAAAGCTTTGCACGATGAGATTATCAGGAGAACTGCTGGGATCGGCGACAAGGTCTATCTGTTCTTCGATGAGATTCAGGAAGTGCAGGATTGGGAGAAGTGCGTCAATTCTTTACGTGTCACTCTGGATTGCGATATCTATATCACCGGTTCTAATGCCAAGCTGCTGTCCGGTGAGCTGGCGACCTATCTGGGTGGGCGTTATGTGGAGTTTGTTATCTATCCGTTCTCTTTTGCTGAGTTTATAGAGCTGTACCGTCCCATAGCGCCGGAGGAGCCTATTCAAGAGTTTTTTCAGAAATACCTTCTGTCCGGCGGTATGCCATATCTTGCTAATATCCGCTATGCGGCTGAGCCTTCTAAGCAATATCTTCATGATCTATTTAATTCTGTTCAGCTGAAGGATATCGTGAAGCGAAATAGAATTCGTGATGTGGATTTGCTGGAGCGCATCATCGCCTATGTTATGGCCAATGTGGGAACTACCTTTTCCGCCAACTCTCTGGCGAAATTTCTCAAGAGCGAGAAGCGTACCGTAGCACCGGAAACGATCCTGAACTACATCAAATACTGCTGTGATGCTTATCTGTTCTATCAGGTTAAGCGTGAGGATTTGCAGGGCAAACAGATTCTCGCTTCCAATGAGAAATACTATATTGCGGACCACGGCATCCGTGAGGCTATCTTTGGCGGCAATACAAGGGATATCAATCTCATCCTTGAGAACATCGCCTACCTTGAACTGTTGCGCAGGGGCTATGAGGTAACTGTTGGCAGAAGCGGGGACAAGGAGATCGACTTTGTATGCAACAAGAGTGGAGAGAAGCTTTATGTTCAGGTTGTCTATCTGCTGGCAGCGAAGGAAACTATTGCTCGTGAGTTTGGAGCGTATGATAACATTCGTGACAACTTCCCGAAGTATGTGGTTTCGCTGGATGAGTTTGACATGAGCCGTGCCGGTATTAAGCACCACAATATTCGGGATTTCCTTCTGATGGAGGAATGGAACTGATCGGCCGGTAATTGGGGCATTAGTTAGCTGGGAGACTTCTAACACCATCGTATGTACACCTAATTTCATCGCTATATTCTTTAACTAATTGCGTTGCGAGATATCCCACACCACCGTAAGTACACCTGTTCATTCCGAGCCGCTTCCGATCTTACATCTGAGGGGTACTTGTACCAGCGTCGGGCTAATCTAAGGCAGGCGGGGCGACCCGGGGGCGCCTTCGTATGAAAATCTGCGGCGGTTAGTTCATTACCTTCAGCTAAAAATACAATTGTTTATAGGGTATAATCTTTATTCGGTAGTTAGATGTATTTTGAGCCGGAGGCAGGATTGAAATGAAACCGGATTATGGCAAGATAGCTTTGGCGCGGCATGAGGAGTGGCGCGGCAAATTTGAGATCAAGACGCGGGTGCCCGTGGCTAATGAAGAGGACTTGGCGATTGCCTATACGCCGGGCGTGGCGGCGCCTTGTCTGGAGATTCAGCGTGATGTCGACCGCAGCTATGATCTGACCAGACGCTGGAATTTGTGCCTGGTGGTGACGGACGGCAGCGCTGTGCTCGGCCTGGGCGATATCGGGCCGGAGGCGGGTATGCCGGTGATGGAGGGCAAATGCGCTCTGTTCAAGGCTTTTGGCGGTGTCGATGCCTTCCCGCTCTGTATCAAAACGCAGGATGTAGATCAGATTGTTGATACGATCTACAATATTTCCGGCAGTTTCGGCGGGATCAATCTCGAGGATATTGCGGCGCCGCGCTGTTTTGAGATTGAGCGCCGGCTTAAGGAGCGCTGCGATATTCCGATTTTTCATGACGATCAGCACGGGACGGCGATCGTGACTTTTGCCGGCCTGATCAATGCTTTGCGGCTGGTGGACAAGAAGCTCTCCGAGGTGAGGATTGTCTTCAACGGCGCCGGGGCTGCCGCTACGGCGGTGGCGCGGCTGTTGCTCTCGGCCGGCGCCGGTCATATCACGATCTGCGATCTTTACGGGTCCGTGTATCCGGGGCGCCGGGAGGATATGAATCCGGACAAAGAGGCGATCGCCGCGGTTACCAATCCGGAGCGGAGAGTGGGCTCATTAGCGGAAATACTGGTCGGCGCCGATGTCTTTATCGGACTGTCCGGGCCGGACGCTGTCAGCCGCGGGATGGTTGCCTCAATGGCGGAGCGGGCCATTGTCTTTGCCTGCGCCAATCCGGTGCCGGAAATCTATCCGGAAGAGGCTTTGGCCGGCGGCGCGGAAGTAGTGGCTACGGGACGTTCTGATTATCCCAATCAGATTAACAATGTGCTGGCTTTCCCTGGCGTATTCCGCGGCGCCTTTGACGTGCGCGCCGGCGATATCAATGAGGCGATGAATATTGCGGCGGCTCATGCTCTGGCTGATCTGGTGCCGGAGGATGAGCTGACTGCGGAGAATATCCTGCCCCAGGCTTTCGATCCGCGTGTGCGTGACGCCGTGGGCAGCGCGGTGGCCGAGGCGGCCAGAGCATCAGGGGTGGCCAGAATCTAGTTGAATATCAGTCAGGGATTGTTGTGAGTGTGGACCGTAGGCGGGTTACGGGCAGAAGCTGCGCAAGGGTCAGAACTAACCGGAAGCAGGTATAGTGTTGATAATCTGAACGCAGCCCGCGATGTCCCGACATTAGCCGACGACGATGCCCTGTATTGGAGCGAAGAGGAGTTATTATCAGTCAATGAGGAAGAGTACTGTAGGCCGCTTTATTTCTTATTACCGGCCATATAAATTTACACTGTTTCTGGACCTGCTCAGCGCAGCTGTTATCGGTCTGGCCGGGGTTATTTTCCCTTTTATCCTGCGCCACCTGACCGGCCATGTTTTTCTCTTGCCTGATAGCGCGGAAATGATGCGCCAGCTCTGGTATTACTGCGGCGCGCTTCTGATTCTCTATATTGTCCAGTCTAGCGCCCAGTATTATATGGCGACTTACGGCCATATTATGGGAGCGAGGATGGAGACGGATATGCGCGATGACCTGTTTACACATCTGGAGAAACTCTCTTTCTCCTTCTTCGACCGCACGAACACCGGTCAGATGATGTCGCGCATTATCTCAGATCTGGCTGATGTGACCGAGCTGGCCCATCACGGTCCGGAGAATCTCTTCATTGCCACGGTCAAAATTGTCGGCGCTTTCCTGGTTCTGTTTTTTATCCATATCCCGACCACTCTGGTCTTACTGGCGGCGACGATCGCCATGTTTGTTTTCACTATGATCCAAAGGCGGCGGATGCAACGCACTTTCATGGAGAATCGGCGCCGGATCGCCGATGTCAATGCCATAGTTCAGGACAGTCTGGCCGGTATCAGGACAGTCCAATCTTTCTCCAATGAAGATATAGAGGCGGAAAAATTCGGCGAAGGCAATCAGCGTTTTCTTGACTCCAAGATCGATAATTATCTGGTTATGGGGCAGTTTGTGTCTGTCAATGGCTTCATGCAGGGAATGATGTATCTGTCCGTGATCCTGACCGGCGGCTACTTCGTCACTACAGGCGATATCCTGGCAGTTGATGTCATTCTCTATGTCCTGTATATCAGTATGTTCCTGGATCCGATCAAGATGCTGATCAGCTTCACCGAACAATTTCAGAAAGGCATGACCGGTTTTACCAGGATGCTGGAAATCCTCGATACCGAGCCGGAAGTCAAAGACCGCCCCGGCGCGATCGAAGTGGGCGCATTGTCCGGGCGGATTGACTTCGAAGATGTGTCCTTTCATTACGAAGAGAATGAGCCTGTGCTTAAAAATATCAATGCCTCAATCTACAGCGGCTCTACAGTAGCCTTGGTCGGCCCGTCCGGTGCCGGTAAATCGACATTTGTTTCCATGATTCCCCGTTTCTATGATGTGGTCTCCGGCTCGGTGAAGATCGATGGTATTGATGTGCGCGACCTGACCCTGAAATCCCTGCGCGCCAATATTGGCGTAGTCCAGCAGGATGTCTATATCTTCAATTGCAGTGTGCGCGACAATATCGCCTACGGTCTCCCCGGCGCCGGCGACGAAGAAATCATCGCCGCCGCCAGGCAAGCCAATATTCATGACTTTATCATGACCTTGCCCCAGGGTTACGATACCATGCTGGGCGAGCGCGGCATCAGATTCTCCGGCGGCCAGAAACAGAGGATCTCAATTGCCCGCGTCTTCCTTAAGAATCCATCCATCCTGATTCTGGACGAAGCTACCTCTTCACTCGACAACGAGAGCGAGCTCTTCATCCAGTCTGCGCTGGACGAGCTGTCCCGCAACCGCACTACCCTGGTCATAGCTCACCGCCTCTCCACGATTAAGAACGCCGATCATATTCTGGTTCTGACCGAGGACGGAATCGCCGAACAGGGCAATCACGAAGATCTGCTGGCCAGGGGCGGTCTCTACTCTTATCTGTACAATCTCCAATTCCAGGACAAAGCCGGGGATAGTTAACTGCCGGACTGACTTAGCCCTAATCTACCCGGTCTGCGATAACTGAACCAATTACCGATCCAATTTATATCAATTTTATATAAATTTCAGCCTGTCATGCTTTTCTGACGAAGGCGCCACAGGGTCATCCGCAACAATGAGTATAGTCGTTACTTGAACCAAAAGTCGCCTGGTCTGGGGTCGGCTCTGTGTGCCGGTTTACTCCGAGAATTTCGGTTTTCAAAAGAGCCGGGAAGCTGCGAATATGGCTATTCCCGCCAGGACACAAGGAGCGAAAGCGATACTATCTTGACGGCTTTTCTTACCACTTATCAGCAATATCAGCGCCAGGACAAAGGAAACCGCAAAAGAATACAGCAGAGCTGTACCGGCTTCCTGCCAGCCCAGGAAGAAGCCGAGCAAAGCAAAGAGCTTGACATCACCCAGGCCCAGTCGATAACGGCTGATTACCGCCAGCAGCAAAAACAGACCACCCAGACCTAATCCCGCCAGCAGATCCGAACCCAGACATGCCAGCCCCGCTCTCGCGTACTCCGCCGCGGTGCCTTTGCCGTCTGAGCAGACTCCGGAACCAAGTATCTCCGGCACATAGCAAAGGAGTCTGACCCCGGCGGCTATTAGCAACAAGTGATTCGGAATAATTCTCTGTTGCCAATCCACCACGGCAATGGGGATTAGCATAATTAACAACAACAGCAGCTTGAGCTCCATATCACCACCGGTTTTCCATCCTCAGCGCCGTAATAGTACTAACATACGCTGCAGTCACGAGCCCAGCTTAAATGTCGCGCGCAATAAATTTTCAACTGCCATCTGTCAATTATCTTGACTGCTATCTCTTACCCGACAAAACCCAAGAAATATGTCATTTTAAATAATATCGTTGTGATATAATCGGGCTGCAGCTTAGTAATGAAATTACACTGCAAAATGAGAGAATTGGCTATATGCCACGAGGGCAAACTGCTCGACGGCGTAATCACTTTGAATATGCCGATGACGGTCTACACTTTAGAAAAGAATTAATTTCTCGGCGTAATGATTTCCTGGATTATGTAGATCCTCCGGCAGCTATCGAGATATAGGAGGAAAGACCATGGCTGATTATCTGAAGCGTATCGCCAGACTGAAAGAACGTCTGTTAACAATAAAACCGGAGATGGATCTGGAAAATGCCAGGATCCTGACCGAGGGTTTTATCGAGTACGCCAATATGCCGCTGATTCTGAAGAAAGCTTATGCTTTCCGCAAACAATGTCAGGAAAAGACCATCTTTATCGCGGAGGACGAGCTTATCGTCGGCAATTCCGGATCTAAAGTGCGTGGCGGCATTCTCTGTGCCGACTGCTGCTGGTCGGTTCTTGATGACGAGCTGGAAACGATCAGCGACCGTCGCTATGACCCTTTCCATCTTCGCGCCGAAGACAAAGAATTATTCCTTGATGTAGTCAAACCTTACTGGCGCGGCAAATCTAATTTTGAGCAATGGCGCCGTCAGATCCCGGAGGATCTGCGCCTGCTTCGCGATAATGGCGTCGTATTCATTGACCGTAAGGGTGTCCGCGGTTTCGGCGAAACGACCGCCGGCTATGAATGGTTGCTGAATGCCGGTCTTAAAGGCATTAGAACGACGATCACGGAACGCAAATCCAGACTGAATCTGGCCAGACCGGGCGATTTGGAAAAAGATAATTTCCTGGAAGCATTGCTGCTGGTCTGCGAGGGTATTGCCGCTATGGCTCAGCGCTACTCTGCGCTGGCAGCTGATATGGCTTCCCGGGAGAAAGATATCGTGCGCAAAGCAGAGCTGCTCATGATCGCGGATATCTGCAGCCGAGTGCCGGAGAACCCGGCGACAACTTTCCACGAAGCGCTGCAGTCTTTCTATTTTTATCATACCTCGATCTTTATGGAGCAAAATGCCGCTTCCTACAACCCCGGCCGCATGGACCAGTACCTCCTGCCTTTCTACCGCGCGGATCGCGAAGCGGGCAGGATTGATCAGGATCAGGCTCAGGAGTTGCTGGACTGCCTCTGGATTAAATTCAGCGAACCTTGTCTGTTCCAGGATGCGGTAACCGCCGAATTCGCCGCCGGCTACCCCATGTTCCAGAATGTCTGCGTCGGCGGCGTGGATGAAACCGGCCGCGATGCCGTCAATGAGCTGTCATATATGATCTTGCAGGCCTCGATGGATGTCCGGCTCTATCAGCCCTCACTCTCTGTCCGCTACAATATGGCGAAAAATCCCAACCAATTCCTGCGCAAAGTAGTGGAGCTGATCCGGCTCGGCACCGGTTTTCCCGCCTTCCACAATGATGAAGTCGGCATCCGTATGCTGCTGAACAAAGGCGTTCCCCTGCGCGAAGCCTGGGACTGGAATCCCTGCGGCTGTGTCGAGACCAATCTGGAGGGCAGGATGCGCCAGTATACCGCCCTGGCCGATATAAATCTCGGCAGTCTTGTCGAATTGGCGTTAAATGACGGAGTCAACCGCAAGAGCGGCGAGCGGATCTCTGTCAGTACAGGCGATCCCGCCGCTTTCGAGTCCTTTGAGGATTTTACGAAGGCGCTGAAAGATCATATTGATCATACGATCCATGCCACGGTAGTCGGCAGCCACCTCCTGGACGAGATCTGCCTGGAGCGGCCGGTGCCCGCACTGTCGCTGACTTTTAAAGAATGCATCGAAAATGGCACCGACTATTCGGCCGGCGGCGCCAAGTACAATGTCGGCAACGGCATTATTCTGATTGGCGTTGCTGATCTGGTCAACAGCCTGGCGGCTGTACGCCAGCTGGTCTATGAAGATCGCAGCGTCACGATGGAAGAACTTCTGGCAGCTCTGGCCGCAAACTTTGAGGGTTATGAGCATGTACGGGAGCTATGCCTGGCGGCGCCGAAATACGGCAATGACGATAAACGGGTTGACAACCTTGCCGCTGAAATCTTCACTTATATCGCCGATGAAATCGAACAGTACGAGAGCAAATTCGGCCGCATGACCCCGGGTATTCTGCCGGTCTCGGGCAATACTCCGTTCGGGCTTGAAGTCGGTGCCCTGCCCTCAGGCAGAAAAGCCTGGAAGCCACTGGCCGACGGTGTCAGCCCCAGCGGCGGTACTGATCTGGGCGGACCGACCGCAGTCCTGAAGTCTGTTTCCCATCTGCCGCACGACAGATTTACCCAGGGCACTCTGCTCAATATGAAAGTCGAAGATGATCTCTTGAATTCAGAAAACGGCATTCGCCAGATGATGGCCTTGCTCAAGAGCATGTGCAGTCTGGGTATTTTTCATGTCCAGTTCAATGTTATCGATCAGGCGAAATTGCTGGCTGCCCAGAAGAACCCGGAACAGTACAAAGGTCTGCTGATCCGGGTAGCAGGCTATACGGCATATTTCGTCGAATTGGGCAAAGATGTGCAAGATGAAATAATAGCCCGCACCGTTCAAACTCGAATTCAATAAAGCATGAAAAGAGCGGGCCGGGTTTGAAGCAGATAATAGCGCAGCAAAGGACAATCAGCGGGTGAGACAGACGAGCAGCGGAACAATTCTGCGTCTTGAGCGCTCTTCGATTCATGACGGAGAGGGGCTGCGCACTGTGATTTTTCTCAAAGGATGTCCTCTGCGCTGTGCCTGGTGCTCTACTCCCGAGGGCTGGCTGCCCGGCATTACGGAAACGGAGACTGCCAGCTATGGCTATATCATGACCGCCGACGAATTGCTGGCCGAGATAGTAAAGGACGAGATTTTTTTCTTTCATTCCGATGGCGGCATTACTTTTTCCGGCGGTGAACCGCTATGCCAGGCTGAATTTGTAACGGATGTCGCAGCCGGAGCGCGCAAATTGGGCATATCTACAGCTATGGAATCCAGTCTATGCTATCCCTGGCAGGCGGTAGAAAAAGTTCTGCCGCATCTGGATGCCCTCTATGCCGATCTCAAACATATCGACCCGGAGCAGCATAAGTTCTATACCGGACAGGATAATCGGCGAATCCTGGAGAATATCCGCAGGGTTTCGGACAGCGATCTGCCACTGCAACTGATCATCCGCATGGTCTTGGTTCCGGGAATCAATGATGACGAAGCCACTCTGCGCCAAACGGGGGAATTCCTGCAATCACTGCATAATCTGACCAGGGTAGAGCTACTGCCTTATCACAGACTGGGGGTAGGCACTTATGCCAAATTAGGTTTGCGGTATCGTCTGCCGGAGACCAAAGCGCCGTCACAGCCGGAACTGCAAAGAGGCAAAGCTATATTGAGCCAATACATAAACAACATCAAATAAAACAGCAGATTATAAGAGTCCATGACCGCTGCGAATTTGTTTTTGCTAACCGATATTATAAAAGCCGGCCCGTTCTTCTAATAACAGGCCGGCTTGTTTTTAGATATAAGATCTGGCTGAATTAAATATTAGACGCGGTCGGGATATACCTTCAGAGCCTTATCCAGAATCTCAACTGCGCGTTTCAGATCATCCGTTTTCAATACATAGGCAACACGCACTTCATCGACGCCCATACCCGGTGTCTGGTAGAAGTTTTCGACCGGAGCGACCATAACGGTTTCATTATTGTCGTTGAAATCAGTCAGCATCCATTTGGCGAAGTCTTCCGCATTCTTGACAGGCAGTTTGGCAATAGCGTAGAAAGCGCCCATCGGCTTCTTGCACAGGACGCCGTCAATAGCGGCCAGACCATCACACAGGACATCACGACGGTTCTGGTAGCGCTCGCGGATCGGATCAAAGTAGGATGGATCCAGCTGGTAGAGAGCGGTAGAGCCGATCATTTCCAGCGTCGGGGCACACAGTCTGCTCTGGCCGAGCTTCAGGATCTGCTCCGGCAGCTCCTTATTTTTAGTGGCCAGAGAACCGATACGCGCGCCGCAGGCGGAGAAGCGTTTGGATACGCTGTCAACAATGATCACACGGTCAAGAATGTCGGTCATCTCACCAAAGCTGGTAGCTTTCAGTCCCTCATAAGTGAACTCGCGATACACTTCGTCAGCGATGATAAAGAGATCGTGCTCCTTGGCGATTTTGGCCAGCATTTCCACTTCCTCGCGGGTGTAGACCACGCCGGTGGGGTTGCCCGGATTGGACAGAGCAATGGCACGGGTCTTGTCAGTCAACTTGGACACGATTTCCGCCTCGGAGGGCAGCGCGAAACCATTCTCGGCATAAGTAGTCAGAGGCTTGATATTGACAGCATAGGGAGCAGCGAAGCTGCGATAGTTGGTATAGAAGGGCTCAGGAACCAGGATATCTTCATCAACATCCGCAACAGCGATAAAAGCCCACATCAGAGCCTCACTGCCGCCGTTGGTGATAATGATGTCTTCGGGTTCATAGGGAAGACCGATTCTCTTATAGTAGTCGGATGTAGCCTTGACCAACTGAGGATCTCCCTTTGAGTTGGCATAAGCCAGGACTTTGATCTCGGCATTGCGGATGGCATCCATAAACTCAGGCGGTGTCTCGATATCGGGTTGTCCGACATTAAGTCCATAGACTTTGATGCCGCGTTTTCTGGCAGCGTCGGCAAAAGGTACCAGACGTCTGATGGGTGATGCCTGCATGGCCATCATTCTGTTTGAAATTTTCATTGTAACCTCCAGCTAAAATATCGTTTTTGACTAATTAGATCATAAAAAAATTACCAACTAATAGTATAGCGAATAATCAGACAATATCCAATCTCAATCTCCGGTCGACCCGATCAAGGCGCGAAGGCAAGATATATTCTCAAGGCAAAACAAGAGGGGAGCACCTTCCATGCTGTCTTGACTAATTTGTCCGACTCTTTCAAATGCCGGGAGCAGAATCCTGAGGTGGATTTTCACTTTTTTCGAAATTGTTTTTTAGTTTATTCTCACGCTCAAATAGTTCAACTTCCAGATAAGCCTCCGCCCGTTCCAAGATCCTGGTCTTAGCCGTCAAAGACAGATGATCAAATACATCGATCAGCCGGCGTTTCATCTCCAGCTCACCGACTTTGTTGACATTTACACCCTGATGGTAAGGAGAATCCGTATATATATAGGGCATATGAGGATCCTTGCCGTCTTTAGTTTTAGAATGGGGCGCCAATATCTGATCGAGACTGGCGCCAAAGTAATCGGCTAATTTGCGCGCTGTTTTGACATCAGGAAAATTACGACCGCTTTCCCATTGACTGACTGAAGTTTGGGTGACGTTCAGCTTTTCCGCAAGCTGAGCCTGTGTAATATGATGTTGCTTCCTTAGTTGACGAATATAGCTCATATAGTTCTCCCGTTCATTATTGATTTTTACCATTTTTTTAGTATATCACTTTGTAATTAAGCGTTCAATGAGTTTGGGTTTAGAATCGTAACTAAATTTAGTATCGATAGTAAAAGTCGGCGCAATCAACATTTCATCCATTATTAGTCACAAGACATAACTGCAAGCAGACATTGACTAATGTTATATTTCTTTTGTCGGATCGGTATAAGCAACAGCTTTTATGCTATATGCATAGGCGGTAAACAAAGATAAGACAACGATATTTTAATATCTCTTCATATTGTATACAATGCCGGAATAGTTCGAGAAATACCGGATTATTAATATAATCAAGGGGGGCCTTATTCGGGATCGTATTATCGCGCCAAGATTGCATTTTGATGCGGGGAAAACCGTGATACATCGCGTAAAAATGCCCGCGAAACAAAACTAAAACCCTGCAGCTAAAATCTCTAAAAACTTGACAGCATACTGCCTCTGGGCTATGCTGAATCTAAGTTCCCATAGATATAAATTATAGGGAACTTGCCCATCAGTTGCCGGGTAACCGAGCGAATATGAACCTTGACAGACTGCAAGCTGAATGGCGCTTGGCCATATCGTGATCGTAAGCAATAAGTGATCTAAAATTACGCAGCATTCTGCCGGCAATAAAAGATTTGCTTGGCTTACCACCTCTGTCGTCTCAATCTGCCCTGTTCACGGGAATGACGCAGCAGGCAAAAGATCTGATCTGGGCAAAAGAAGGGAGGAAGTACTGTTTTGGAAGTACACCTCGACGAAACGGGCAGCTAAAGCTCCGATATTATCTACTTAGTGACAGCATGAATTGGCATCTATATCGGATACTGCCCGTTTCGCATGTCATGAGATAAATTACCGCCTATAATCTGTTGCAGATTTGTACCATTTGTATCACTATGCTAGTCCGTATAATTACTGCAGTAATTTTCCCCGATTTTAGTTAAAATAGACAGGGCTAAGATTTAAATTGTCATTTTGCACAATTAGCTCTCTATTATACTGGCAGGATATAGTGAAAGGTAGTGATGATATGATTACATATCACGGATTGAGGAAGTATTGCTCTAGGTTGATGGCCTTGATCTTGGTTATGGTATTAATGCTGACGGTGGTTGCCTGTAGCAACGGGAAATCTCAGGGGGATGCTACTGTAAACGATACGGGTACCGGATCTGAGACAGCGGATGAAGGAAGCGAGATTGCCGGGATAGCGCCTTCGACAAATACTGATGCGGAAACTGTGACATCCGATGCTCCTGTTGATAAAGTGAAGCTCCGTGTTGGTGTGCTTAAAGGTCCTACCGGCATGGGAGTAGTTCAGATCATGGAACGCCGGGAGCAGGGTGATACTGAATTGGATTACGAGTTTACAATTGCCGGCGCTCCTGTGGATATGGCCGGTCTGATCACATCCGGCAACCTGGATATTGCGCTGCTGCCGACTAATATGGCGGCCGCTTTGTACAATAAGACGGAAGGCAAGGTCAAGCTGATCCATATCAATACTCTGGGTGTTATGAGCATTGTCGGGTCAGACAGCGAGACCTTCGCGGATATTAAGGATCTCAGGGGCAAGACAATTATCGCGGCCGGACAAGGTGCCGCGCCTGAATTTGTGCTCAACTTTATCTTGGAACAAAATGGCCTGGATCCCAAAGCGGATGTGACGATTGATTTCAAGAGTGAGCATACAGAGGTAGCGTCTTTACTGCTTAGTAAGAAAAATGATCTCGTCCTGCTGGCTGAGCCATTTACTACTTCCGTACTGATGCAGGATAATACAAATAAGATTGTCTTTGATTTGACTGGGGAATGGGAGAAGGTGGCTGAGAATAATGCCAAATTGGTGATGGGTGCCGCCGTTGTCAGGACTGAATTCCTGGCTGAGTATCCTGAGGCCGTGGAGATTTTCCTGCGTGATTTTGATGCTTCGCAGCAGTTTGTCAATGCCGATCCGGAAGCGGCTGCACAGCTGATTGAGAAATTTGATATTTTCAAGGCCGCAGTGGCAGCGAAGGCTATTCCCCGAAGTTATATTGTTTCGCTGACCGGAGCGGAAATGAAAGGAGATGCCTCGGTATTTCTGAAAGTCCTGTTTGATAACAATCCTAAATCAATCGGGGGGAAACTTCCGGAGGAGGACTTCTATTATCTGGGTCCATGAGGTTTAGACGCAGACAACAGAAAATATTTGCCGTTCTGTTCTGGCTGGCCGTGTGGGGGTTATTTGCCCTTCTGGTAGGTCAGGAATTGCTGGTGCCGCAGCCTTACTTGGTATTGGAGAGGCTGTGGCTTCTGGCTGGCAGGAGCAGTTTCTATTTGAATCTCCTCCATTCTCTTTACCGCATCTGCTTGGGTTTCTTGTTGGGAACGGTGCTGGGGGCTATCCTGGCTTATCTGACGACTGCCAATCCTTGGGCAGGCGCTATTATTGAGCCTTTGATGAGTGTAATCCGTTCAACTCCAATCGCTTCTATTATTATTTTGCTCTTGATCTGGCTTTCGCCTACCGGCGTTGTGATCAGTTGTGTGGTCCTGATCGTGCTGCCGGTGATGTGGAGCAATTTTGTGGCGGGTATCAATTATCGCGATCCCCAGTTGGAAGAAGTGGCCGATCTGTTTGGCTTCAGCCGTTGGAAGCGGTGGCGCTATCTCAGGGTGCCGGCTATCCTGCCTTTCTTTTTCGCTGCTGTTCAAACGGGGCTGGGCTTCGCTTGGAAAGCCGGGGTAGCGGCGGAGGTGTTAAGCATACCGCGCCATGCCATTGGCACTCGACTTTATGATGCCAAGATTTATCTGGAAACGGCCGATCTGTTTGCCTGGACATTCGTTGTCATCCTTTTGAGTATTGCCTTAGAGAAGTCAATTCTGATGACCGTAAGAAGAGCGGGCAGATATTTGGACAGGGTAAAATAATGGGCATTATTATCCGCAATTTATCCAAGGCTTACGGGGACAAGAAAGTGCTGTGCGCACTTAATGCCGAAATGCCGGATACCGGATATGTAGCCATCCTGGGTTCATCCGGTGTCGGGAAAACAAGTCTGCTGCGACTGATCGCCGGTCTGGAAGAGCCGGATGAGGGCGAAATTATCTTTACTTATTCCGAAACGCCCAAGATCAGCATGGTCTTCCAGGAAGACAGGCTATTCCCTCATCTCAGCGCCAGAGAGAATGTGGCTCTGGTTGGAGATGATAGGGCAAATGACCTAAAGCAAGCGGATATTCTGCTGACACAATTGGGCTTGGGCGATTGTATCTATCAAAGGGCGGCGGAACTGTCCGGCGGTATGAAGCGCCGGGTGGCTCTGGCTCGCTCACTGCTCTACGGCGGTCAGATCTATCTGCTGGACGAATTGTTTACAGGCCTTGACGATCAGACTCTATGCCAGGTGACTAAAACTTTGGATCCTTTGTCCGAAGCGGCCCTGGTTATATTTGTTTCGCACGATACCCGGCTTCTGACTGACCGGGTTAAGCAAATCATACGGATAGAGCCGGCTTAAGAGCGAGGTCAGTCGCTGCAGTGCCGCGATGTATCATTTATAATGCCTGCGGAACTAGTCTGGAAACTTGATTTTCCGGCCTCTTTCAGGTATAATTTTTCGCATAGAATAATGATGTTTTAATAAGAATTTTGGGGTGATAATATTGATCGAAAAATCGGACCTGAGGATTTGCCGTACCGGCCTGGAAGAGCGCATCGGGCGCAAAATCTGGCTAAAATCCAAAGGCGGTAGAAAGCGTACTATTATTCATGAAGGTTATCTGGATACTTGTTCGTCAAATGTTTTTACAGTTCGTTGCCCGGTCTCGCCGGCCTATGATGAATATGTATCCTTCAGTTATGTAGATGTGCTGACAAAAGTTGTAGAAATCCGTTTCGACCGGGATACGGACTGCGCGGATAGCGCCGCGAAGGCACAAACTGTTTCATAACAGGATGGCTTGTGAGCTGGTAACAGTTCGGACTCAGGCGGCCGCGAAAGTAAATCTGTCCCTGGACGTACTTGAGCGTCGGGCGGACGGATATCATAATATCGATAGTATTATGCAGGCGATTTCGCTGGCAGATGGCGTCACTATCAAAGTGGCGCCTTTGTTTCGCAATTGTATGACCGCGGCCGAAAAAGCAGGAGCTTTCGGGACGGAGGGGGAAATTACTGTCGGAAATGAGGTCACGGGCAGCGCCAAGCCTTGCAGGATTAGTCTGACCAGTAATGTCGCAATTCCTGTGGATGAGACGAATACTGCTCTGAGGGCTGCTAAAATCTGGTGTGAAAAAACTGCTGCCTCAGGACTGGATCTGCTAATTGAGCTCAACAAACAAATACCGCTGGGAGCAGGTTTAGGCGGCGGTAGCACTGATGCGGCATCCGTTCTGCGCTCTCTGAATCTGTTAGCAACCACAGGCATTATTGAAGTCAAACCGTTGTCGGAACAAGAACTTTTACAAACGGCGGCTCTGATCGGAGCGGATGTTCCGTTCTGTCTGATCGGTGGCACTGCCAGATGCAGGGGTATTGGCGAACAAATTGAAGCACTTGATACTTTGCCCGCCTGGCCGCTGCTATTGGCGCTGCCGGAAGCTCAAGTCTCAACCGCCGGCGCCTACCGGCAACTGGATCAGTTGCCGCAACCGTGGCAAAGACCTAATACCGAACGTGTGATACAGGCGATTGCGGCTCATGATCTGCCGCTTCTGGGGCAAAACGCCCACAATGTATTTGCCAATCTTCGCACCGGTCTGCACCTTAAGCTGCGCAGACTGGAACAAGCACTGCAGGCCACCGGCGCCGCTATGGTGCAGATGACAGGCTCCGGCCCGGTAATTTTTGCGGTGTATGAGGACGAAGGACTGCGGGATCTTGCTCTGCGGGAGCTTGCAACCGGAACCTATGACAAGACCGGATTCCTGGCAGCATATTTCACTGGTCCCCCGTCACCGCCTGATATCGCGTGCTTGTCCGCTACGGATAAGGGACTCTGATTACTAAAACCCGTCCGATTAACAAATCAAGTACCCGATTATTCCCGGCTACGGACAGACGGTCTAAAGTTCATCTGTATCCAGCCAAATTGTAAAGGGCCCCTGATTGACCAGATGGACATCCATCATGGCACCGAATTCGCCTGTTGCTACCCTGTCCGGCAGACTGGCCCGGGCCAGGGCTACAAATTGCTCATATAGAGATTCGCTTTGATCTGGCGGCGCAGCCTCGTACAAACTAGGCCGGTTTCCTTTCCTGCAGTTGGCAAAAAGCGTGAACTGAGAGACAATCAGCACCTCTCCCTGTACTTGTTCCAAATCCAGATTGGCTTTGCCGTCTTCATCCTCAAAGATTCGTAGATTCTCAATCTTATGCCAGAGCTTGGCACAGGCGCGGCTGTCATCATTGCGGCCGACGCCTAGCAGAATCAGATAGCCCTTGCCGATACTGCCTGTAATGCGTTTATCTACTTGGACATAGGCGGAAGAGACACGCTGGATCAGTGCTCTCATGCCCAGATTACCTCATAACCCTCTTTGACTAAAGGCAGGATTCCGGCATGCCCGTTCATATCATTGAGCAGCGGCAGTCCGGTCGCTTTATTAAAGTCCAGGACTTCCAACTGGATGGAACAGGCAAAACAGATTCCGGCCAGCAAACCTTTGTCACGGGCTTGGAGATACAGTTTATTGGCTTCCAGAGCTAAGTCAGACGGCAGTTTGACAGATTCGCCCTCGAATATGATCTTAACTTCGTGTCCGGCTTCACTTAATTGCAAGGCATTCAACAGCACGTGCATAAAGCACATCTTATTGCCCTGCATGGCGTAAAATAAATATTTTTTCATTCCTATCACCCCACGATATTTTATTAGCTTTTCCAGCGTTTATCACGACTGTGATTTTGTGACTGGTATGACCCGATCTTATTGTCATTACTCTGCAAGAAGTGGGATAATATGATAGTCGATGCATATTAGGATGCCCACAGCTTGATCAAAGGCCACAAAACCATTATAAACTATCGTCGCTTGTATTTTGAAAGATTAAATGTAAATAGGTAAGCTTTGAGTAGTTGCCTTGCGAAAGAAGAAGAGAGGGAATACGGAGAAGATGTCTGAAGAAAGAAAAACTGTTCCGCGCCGGGCGGTCAGGGTCAGCATGTTGCTATATGTTATAGCTACCGCTATCGTTGTACTTAGCTTTTATTCGGCAGAACTCAAATTCTTGATCTGGGTAGGGCTGGCTGTCTTTTTGGTGGGTTTCTATGTGCGGCTGAAATTCTGTTCCTGTCCTTACTGCCACAGCGCTATGGCATCCAAAATGGCCAGGCTTGACGGCAAAGCTTTTATCTGTCCGAATTGTGAACAAGAAATCGGACAAAAATGATATCTGCCCGCGCAGTGGGTAGCGGCGAATCCGGATGCGGATGCAAGGGATTGCCTGTGGAAAATCCAAAGCCTGATGCGGCAGCCATGATGCTATTGCCAAAGTCTGCAACACAATTGACGGACGGGATCTGACAGTTAATTAGAAGGTGGTTGATTATGATTGAAATTATTAGAGTCAAAGATTATGAAACTATGAGTTTGTATGCGGCCCGTCTGGTGGCGGCACAAGTTCGGTTGGTGCCGGATTCTGTACTGGGTCTGGCTACCGGTTCTACGCCTCTGGGAATGTATCGGGAGCTGGTGCGTCAGCACCGGGAGGAGGGACTGGATTTTTCCCAAGTTACAACGATAAATTTGGACGAGTATTGCGGTTTGCCGGGTACGAATGAACAAAGCTACCGCTACTACATGGACAGCAATTTTTTCAGCAAGATCAATATCGATCCGGACTTGACCTTTATTCCGGATGGCATGACAACAGATATCGATGCCTGCTGTGAAATGTATGATGAACTGATCGACTTTCTGGGCGGAACGGATATTCAGGTTCTGGGAGTAGGAGAGAACGGACATATTGCTTTTAATGAGCCTCATGGGTACTGTTTTACGGCCAAAACACATAAAGCGGAGCTGACAGAAAACACAATGGAAGTAAATTCCCGCTTTTTCGATGACCCGGCTGAAATCCCGCGTTATGCGATCTCCATGGGTATGCGCGGTATCATGAGCTCTAAATGCATTCTGATAATGATTTCCGGAGCACAGAAAGCGGATGCGGTCTATGGCCTTTTGCGTGGTGAAGTTACCCCTCGCTGCCCGGTTTCTATTCTGCAGTTGCACCCGAATGTAAAATTGATAGTGACGGATGATGCCTTCGGCAAAATAAAAGATTGAAAAAGTTATATAATCAATTTTCCTGGTTTTTGCGCGATTTCGGCAAAACCTATATCTTAGCTACACTGTCTGTTGTTCTGAACAATGTTCTGATGCTGATACCGCCGTGGGCAATCGGCTATTTAGCTGATCTGATCGTAACCGGCCGGATTCGCCTTGATACTTTTTACAGTTATATAATGGTTCTGATCGTAGTGATCGGCTTGCTCTACCTGCTTAACTATATATGGCAGTACCTGATTTTTTTGGGCGGCGATGAGATAGGCCGGGCCGCCCGGCGCTTATTGGTGACTAAGTATCTGCGGCAGAGCCCGCCTTTTTTCACCAAGAATTCAACCGGCAGTCTGATGGGCAAGGCCACCAATGATGTGGATGCCATCTCCGAGATGGCCGGTTACGGGATGATGACGCTGCTGGACTCAACTTTGTATCCTTTGGCCCTGATCCTGATTATGGTTATCGCTATCTCATGGAAGCTGACGCTGGCAGCAGTTTTGCCTCTGACTTTGCTTATCTACTTTTCCAAGCTGATTGGCAAGGCTCTTTACAGCCGTTTCTATGCTGCCCAGCAAGCCTTTGATGAGATGAATGATAAAGTGCTGGAAAATGTGGCCGGTGTGCGTGTGGTCCGCGCTTTTGACAAAGGCGAAGAAGAGATCGCCGGCTTCGTGCGGACGGCACAGAATCTGTACAGTAAGAATATGTCTCTGGTACGGATGAGTGCTTTATTCGGGCCGGTCTCTCGCGCAGTTTCAGGTATCAGCCATACCGTAGCCTTAGCTTATGGCGCTTATCTGATTTCCGTACGGGAGCTCAGTCCGGGCAGCCTGGTTTCTTTTCTTTTTTATCTTGATATGCTGAACTGGCCGATGCTGGCTGTAGGCGAATTCATCAATGTTTCCCAGCAAGCTTCAGCTTCAATGGAAAGAATACAAGAACTGCTGTCCTATAGCGAAGATATCGTATTCGACCCTGAGGCCGCGGACTATCCTGGTGGCGGCGGGATCAGATTTGAGCAAGTCAGCTTTACCTATCCCGATGAAGAGCAACCGGCATTGCAACAGCTTGATTTTGAGCTGGCTGCCGGAGAAACTCTGGGCGTGGTTGGTAAAGTAGGCAGCGGGAAAACTACTTTGCTCAAGCAGCTCTTGCGCTTTTATCCGCGGAAAGGCGGACGGATTTTGCTGGGAGGTCAACCTCTGGAAGCATATTCCCGGCGCAGCATCCGGGCTGCGATCGGCTATGTGCCGCAGCAACCTTTCCTCTTTTCGCGCACAATCAGAGCCAATATTGAGCTTGGCGCTCCTGAGGGTGCCGTCTTGTCAGCTGAGCCGGAGCAAGCGGCGCGGATTTCTTACCGTCCGGTCATCGATCCTGACAATACCCTGGGCTATTCAGCTCTGGAACCGGAGTTGGCTACTGCCCCGGATTTTGTCGCTGCAGCTGATACAGCGACCGGGATTTCCCTGGAAGAAGCCATTGATCTGGCGGATTTCCGCAAGGATCTGGCTCAGTTGCCGGATGGCCTGGACACTCTGGCGGGCGAAAAGGGCATTGCGCTTTCCGGCGGACAGAAACAACGTATTACTATTGCTCGCGCCCTTATGAAAGATCCGGAGATCCTAATCCTGGATGACTGTCTGTCGGCAGTGGATGCCAATACGGAAGAAACTGTCTTGAAAGCGCTAAAAGAAAAGAGAGCAGGGCGGATTACCCTGATCAGTTCGCACCGGATCTCCACGATTATGCATTCTGATCTGATTCTGGTGCTGGATGAGGGACGGATTGTTGAGTGTGGCACGCATGAGGAGCTGTTAGCTGCCGGCGGTTGGTATAGAAGGCAATATGAGAGACAGAAATTGGAAAAAGAAAAACAAATTCCGTCTCCGGCAGCAAAGGTGGATCCCGGACAGGAAGGAGGGTTATGCTTTGAAACAGACTAAGTCACAAAAAAAGCGGGAGCAATCCCGGCAAAGCCGTCTGCTCAAATACAGCTTAAGCGCTAAAACAACTCTCCTGCAGGGGCTTTTCGTAACCGGGTTAACCGTTGCCAGCAGTCTGTTGGCTCCGTATCTGGTTAAGTATCTGCTCGATAATGAACTGAGTACAGGAGCCGGACTCAGGGTTAACTTTCTGATCTTGGTTCTGGCTTCCTATCTGGGAACGATTCTGATTTCGGCGGTCATGCGCTATTTCAGCACTTTGCTGCTGCATAAGGCAGCTAATAAAATAGCTATGCGGATGCAGCTGGACGCCTTCGCGCATGTGCAAAAACTGCCCATAAAGTTCTTTGATCAGTTGCCGGCAGGTCAGGTTGTGTCACGCATAACAAATGATACGAAAGCGGTTCGGGTTCTGTATCAGGTAGTATTGGCCCAGTTAATGTTAGCTGGCATCTATGCGCTCGGCATCTATATCGGTCTGGCTCTGATCGATCCTTTCCTGATCCTGATAGCTTTGACATCTGTTCCGGTCATGTATTTACTCTTTCGGGACTTCAAGGGCAAGTCGGCTAAATACAACCGGATTTACCGCAGTAAGCTGAGTGAGCTGAACGGCAATCTCAATGAGAATATCCAGGCGATGGAGGTTATCTCCAGTCTGGGCAAGGAAAAGCAGATCTACCGGGAGTTTAGCGTCATTTCCGACCAGGTGTATGAACAGTCCCGGAATATGACCAGGTTGTTTAGCTACAGCGCTTTCAATGCTACTCAGACAATACAGTATCTGCTGCTGGCCGCGGTCCTGCTGTACTTTGGTTTCGGACATTTGACCGCAGCTTATTGGGTGCCGATCGGAACGCTCTATGTTTTTGTCGATTATATGTTGATCCTATTCAATCAGCTCAACAATGCCATGACCAGAGTCGGTGATCTGGAGAGAGCGCGCAGTGCGGCCGACCACATTTTTGAACTGCTGGATCTGGAAACGGTCCGCGAGGGAACCAGGATGGCTCCTGTCTCTACGGGAAGAATTGCTTTTGAGAATGTCACCTTTGCCTATGACGAAGAGGCTGTTCTTAAAGATATCAATTTCGAAGTCGCTCCCGGACAGACAGTTGCCTTCGTGGGTCAGACCGGTTCCGGCAAAAGTACAATCATGAATCTGCTCTTTGCTTTCTACCAGCCGCAGCAGGGCAGGATTCTGTTTGAGGGTGAACCGCTGGCAGAACTGGATTATAAGAGTTTCCGACGTCAGATGGCAATCGTATTGCAGGACCCCTTTCTGTTCACGGGCACGATCTTGTCCAATATCACTTTGGACCGGGCGCATATAAGCCGCGCGGATGCCGAAAGAGCTTTGCGCGAAGTTGGCGGCGGTCAGTTCCTGGAGCGATTGGAACATGGCCTTGATACCGAAGTAATTGAAAAAGGCGCCGGTTTTTCCTCAGGTGAGCGCCAGTTGATTTCGTTCGCCCGCGCTCTGGCTCACAATCCTCGCATTCTCGTCCTGGACGAAGCCACTTCCAGTATTGACTCCGAGACCGAGAGCGCCATACAAAGTGCCATGCGCCGTCTGGAAGAGGGGCGAACCACTTTGATTATCGCCCATCGCCTCTCAACCATCCGCCATGCTGATCAGATTATCGTCCTTGACCAAGGCCGTATCGCGGAACAGGGTGTCCATGACGAATTGATCGCCATGAACGGCATTTACCGCTCTATGTACGAAGCTCAGTCCCAAGAGATTTACTCCTAGCGGTTTAAGTCAATCTCAGCTATAATTCTTTGAATCGGCATTCGGACAAAAATATGGATTTAGGATAGGATATTCACGACAGCAGTATGAACAATTCAAATCAAGACAAAGTCACGAAACAGAAAAAACCTTATCTGCATTTATTTTTGCTTGTCATTACGGCAGTAATCTGGGGCGCGTCCTTTATTGCGCAGAAAACAGGCATGGATTATGTCGGCCCCTTTACTTACAACGGGGTGCGGATGCTCTTGGGCGGCACGGTTTTGCTGCCCGTGATTTACTTTATGCGCAAAACCGGCCACACCAGCAAAATTGGTATGGATGAATTGCTGGAAATTCGCGGGGTCAGCCGAATTGAAGATTTGCCTTGGTATGATCGCAAACCTCAGCTGTACGGCGGTATCTTTGCCGGCCTGATGCTCTTTGTAGCCAGCAGCCTGCAACAGCATGGCGTTCAGTACACAACTACCGGCAAAGCCGGCTTTATTACGGCGATGTATGTGATACTGGTTCCTGTGGTCGGAATTTTTCTGCGCCACAAAACCAGGATTGCCGACTGGCTGTCGGTTTTTCTGGCGGTATCAGGCTTTTATTTTCTGAGCATAACAGAAGATATTACTATTGCTAAAGGAGACCTGTATCTGCTACTGGGAGCCTTTTGCTATTCATTCCATATTCTGATTCTCAATCATTATTCGCCGATTGTGGATGGTGTGACGCTGGCTTCAACGCAGTTTCTTGTGACCGGTCTGCTTTCGATGGTGCCGATGTTTATCTTCGAGTCGCCTAATCTCAACGCCATCGCTGATGCTGCTCTGCCGATTTTTTACTCAGGAGCCTTGTCTTCCGGCGTCGGATTTACGCTGCAAGTTATCGGCCTGCAGAAAGTGCCGCCCACACAGGCTTCTCTGATTACATCCCAGGAATCTACCTTGTCCGTCATTTTCGGCTGGCTGATTCTGGGAGAAGTTATGTCCGGACGGGAAATTTTCGGTTGTCTTCTTATGTTGGCGGGCATCCTGATTTCCCAGCTCACCCCGACCAAGGACTACGACAAGCTTCACTCCTAGCCTACCGATAATTTACATCCTGTGATTTGTACTGCAAGTTTTAGTGTGCTAGAATTTCGACTTAGATAAGAGTTAATTAGCCGGACAAATTTGATAGGCTGAAGGCATATGCAGGGTGAGCTAAATTACGCTAAATCTCGTACGCCGGATAGGTGCCTTCTTGATGCCCGTATCTTAGTCTTAAGTTCAATCTCCCTGCCTTGTCAAACTATGCCGGCCAGAGTCAACTGACCTCAGTCTGCCCCTGCGCATAATACATTAAGGGGATATCTGCGGCCGGCGTCAGTTGACTGAGCAGAGGAAGGAGCCGATATATGTATTGTAGTAAGTGTGGCTTTAACAATGAAGACGGCATGCGTTTTTGCATCAATTGCGGACAGCAACTGGATCAAGAGATGCCACGGCAGTCCCCGGTCCGGCAGCCCGAACAGCCACAGACTTTGACCGGGCGGCAGGCTGCACCGCCTCAGAGCGCTGAGCCGGGTATGATGCCGCCGCTGCAGGCCGGGCAGGCACCTCCGCCGCAGGCTGGGCAGGTATCTCCGCTGCAGGCCGGGCAGGCACCTCCGCCGCAGGCTGGGCAGGTATCTCCGCCGCAGGCTGGGCAGGTATCTCCGCCGCAGGCCGGGCAGGCACCTCCGCCGCAGTGGGGACAGGTACCACAACAAGCCCCCGGCCCGGGCATGGCTCCTCCCCCGCCATTTCCGGGACAGGCAGCCCCGCCGCAGTGGGGACAGGTACCACAACAAGCCCCCGGCCAGGGCATGCCCCCACCCCCGCCATTCCCGGGACAAGCAGTGCCGCCAATTTGGGCCGGACAGCAAGCACCCCCTCCTCGGCCGGCTAAGAAAAAGAAAAAAGGCCTCATTATCACGCTATCAATAGTAAGTGTATTGGTATTGTTAATCGCCGGATTCCTTATTTATTCTTTACCGTTGAAGCCGGTGATCATCCTTGACGGTACGCGACAGACGCTGAATGGCAGTATTGATGATCTGTCCCTGTCGGTTAAGACTAATCAGTTGATCAAAGAGGTCCGTTATGCCTTAGATCCCGAAGATCCTGAAGACCCCGATGCCTATACAGTATTAGAAGATATTGAAGGCGGCATTTTCAGCAAGGAGGGCAAACTGCCCAAGCTCAGCCTTGACAAGGCTATTAATGAATCATCTAAAGAGCGGGGGCCTTGGCAGCGCACAAATGCCAATGCCAGACTAGGCAACCACACGCTGTATATTACAGTTAAGACTATGTTCGGCACCTCCAAACCGATGCCCTTCAATTTGCTCTATGCTTCGGGTATTTCTGCCCTGCCTGACAGAACCAAGATCAGAAAGATTACAGACGGCGAAGTATCCGCTGATGCCCTGATAAATGAACTGCTTGTGTCGCTTGACATGGGTGCCGACCGCTCAATCGCCGAGGCTTTGGCAGCAGAAACGGGCGGCAAGATTGTTGGCGAAATCCCGGCAATCTCCCGCTACCAAATCCGCTACGACAAGGCGAGTGAAGATGAGATAGCTGCTATCTTGGAGGATCTGCAAGCCAGGCCGGAGGTTCTGACGGCACAGTACAATTATGTTTATGATCGATCCGAAATCCAGCTCTATCCCAATGATGCTCAATTCGACTCATGGGATATTGACAATCCCGACGGCAATAACTGGGGTCTGGAAGTTATCCGCGCTCCTCTCGTCTGGAAAGATATAGATTCGCTTACACCGATCTCCGTTGGCGTAGCTGACGGCGGTCTTGAGTATGGTCATGAGGACCTCAATATTGACCGTTCAAATATCTATCTCTTTCCCACATATACACTGGAAAGCTTGGATGATATGGAGCTGTATTACGCTAAGTCGGACAAATCGCCGGGCTCTGACTACTATAGTGGTAAGGAGCACGGAACACATGTCACCGGCATCATTTCAGCTCAGGGCGATAATGATATCGGCTGCGCAGGCGTAAATTGGCAGACAAAACCCTACTTTTTCCATTACTGGCATATGGAAGTGAATGAAGATACGGGCGAGCTGGATCTCTGGAATGTGACGACCTCATTCGAGCTGGAGGTAACATTAACTACACTGGTTGAACAGGGCTGCCGCGTTATTAACTACAGCGTCGGCGATTCCGTACCCTCGGCACCCGGCAGCAAGCACGAGTATATTGAGACGCAGGCTTACGGTGACCTCTGTCTGCGTCTTGAAAGCTTGGGCTATGATTTCCTTGTCTTCAAGGCAGCCGGCAATGAAACTGAAGATGCCTCAGCTTTTGCTATGAACAGGATCATGACAGGCACCGATGAGGCCCGCCGCCATACGGTAATCGTCGGGGCTATTGAGAATACGCCGATTGAATATGATGATGATGTAGATGAGCGTATCAAATATGCTTATCAGCTCAGCGGCTATTCGAATTATGGCAGCCTCGTTGATGTAGCTGCGCCCGGCACGGATATCTTCAGTACTGTGCCCGATAATGGTTATGTGAATATGCCGGGCACCTCTATGGCTTCGCCGATGGCTGCCGGTGTTGCCTCCTTGATCTACGGCGCCCATCCTGAATATACTGCTTCCCAGGTCAAAGCTATCTTAAAAGAAGAAACTGACACCTTTACTACGGACGGTACCAATCTTATCCCTGTAGTCAATGCAGCCCTGGCTTCGGACTATGCCAAGACGGGTGAACTGCCGGAGATGCCGCCGGGCGAAGTAATTCCTGATCCCGGTTTTACGCCCTACCCCGGACCTCCGACGCCCAGCGCGCCGAGCCCGACGCCGACACCGGACATAACAGAACCGACACCGGACATAACAGAACCGACACCGGACATAACAGAACCGACACCGGAGCCTAAGCCCGTCAAACCGGATCCGGGCAATGATGTGATTAATATACCCGGTCATACGCCCTTCGCTCCACAAGAGGGCCGGTGCGGCTTTACTGCCTTCGTCTACGATGCTGTGACAAAGCAGCCCGTATCCTCCTTCCGTCTTGAGAACATAATCTGGCTGACCGGTAGTCGGGGTGATCCCCAAATTTTCGATTGGCCTTATCCGGATAACTTTTTGGCCAAGATAGAAGGGGAGTTCATAATTTGGGCAAAAATGTCCGATGATAATCCTGATACGGATACGATGCAAGCCTTTGATATCGTGGCTGACGGTTATGAGACTTACCATATATCAGCTTTCCCTGTCGAGGAGCGCGCTGTTACGGATCTGGGCATTATCTATCTGACACCTACAGGCGCCAATCAGCCGCCCTCAGGGATGGGCCAGATCGCTGTCATCTTGGACTGGGGCGCAAAGCCCGCCGATCTGGATTTACATGCTACAGCTCCTCTTACTGACGGTGATAAGAGGTTCCACATCTTTGCCTATGATTCAAACCTCAATTTTGGCAGCGGCGGGGACTATCCCGATGCTTTGATGACGTCGCAAAGCGATAGTAGCTACGGCACGGAAAGCATCACAATCTTCACCCCGCGGCCCGGTGTGCCCTACACCTTCTATGTCCATGACTTTACCAATACGGCCAAAAAGAGTGATGCCTGGGACCTGGCTAATTCAGGGGCTGAGGTGAGAGTTTACTTAAATGCCCTCGACGACCAGCCCATTGTTTTTAATGTGCCTAATCAAGAGGGTACACTATGGGAGGTCTGTACGATCCTGGATGGCGAAGTTAGTTCCACTCACAGTATGAGCTATGAGGGACGACCTTTAAATATCGGTGTCTCTGATTAATAAATAAGCGTATTCTGTGGTGAGAATTCGGGCATTGGATAGTCAATGGGCAGAAGCTATATAAGCTAGACTCTCAACTGAGATTGGTAAAAATAAAACCCCGCCGGATCGAACCGTGCGGGGTTTTATTGTGCGCCGGCAGCGGTAATTCTTCGCTATTGTCCAGACTTACCGCTCTGTTGGCAGATCGCAGTCTTTTACGCCTCTGCAACCGTTGATGCCTAATAGCTTGCTACTCATAGCTGACTGTTTTCAGGGCGCGGCCGTCGACGACGATAATCCAGGTCAAACCCGGGTTCAAGACCAGTTCCTCACCTTCCAGATAATAAATGATGGGGTCGGTGTGGGAGGCCTTGCTCCAGGTAATGGTATATTTTTTGCCTCCGGTCAGATAGGTAGCTTCGCCTTTGTCAATCCAGTTGATCTTGTTGTGAACGCCGTTCGGCATCAGATCGTGCGGCCGGTGCAGGACAATAATATTTGCGACTTTCAGGTCCTTTTTGGTTTGCTCATCAACCAGGACTTTACCGTCATTGTATTTGCGGTAAGTCTGACTTTTAGCATCATAAGTGAAAGCTTCTTTTGTCTTGGAGAACTGATACTTGATCTTAGTTGCCGTTTCCCCCCCGGCCGGCAGCAGGAATTCACTTCGGACATAGAGGCCGCGCACGGGTTCTGACGGAGCGATGTCGCCGTATATCTTTCCGGCTCTTTTGTAGGCGGCTTCCATAGTCGTATAGAGATTATGCGGAGATTTGCGGTGTTCCGTGCGATAATACATGCCGTAATGGCCATGGAGCGCATCGAGACTTCGAATGTTATTCTTGACCGGACTGGCTTCAATGACCTTGTAATTGCCGGCGTGAACATAAAATGCCCGGTGCTGCGCCACCAGATCCAGATAGGCCGGCCGGGCGCTTCTTACCGGGCCGATGACTCCTTCAGTAGCGTCGATCAGCATCAACAGCCTGGTAGTCCTGGCCTCGGTCATCATCTGATAGATAAGCTTGGCCTTTGAGAGGCCCGATTGCGGCCTGGCTGCAGCTTTGTTATTAATCATTGCCGCTATCGGATAGCGGTCCGGGAACAGTAGTTCGACATCACCGCCCGGTAAAGGTGGTTCAGTTTCGGTTGGCTCTGTCTCTGTTACTGTTGGTGCTGATATTTCAGTTGCGGGCAAATTCGTGGCAGTCGCTTCTGTCGCTGTTTCACTGCTTGTTTGTACCTGCTCCGTGCCTGTCGTTTCGGAAAGATCCGTTTCTTCCGCTTTTTTCTTGCAGCCGATAAAGCCGAATGCCAGGAAAACCACCAGCAGAATGATCAGATATTTTTTCATATAATCTATAGGCACCGTTCAAGCACGAGGGCAGACAGTACCTTCCCTCCTGTATGTTCTCTATTTGTTGCCTTTATTCTATCACGCTTTGTTGCCTGCTCTGCCGCGGCACTGTCTGAGTCGTATTAAGATCTTATTTCAAAGTTATTTCCGGTCAGGGGGATTAGCGTATCCGGCGGTGTTCCGTGAAGATTGCAAAATTCGCTGAAAGCGGCAAAAGCTATGGCAGCGGTTGGCTCAGCCTTCAGTCCGTAACGGTGGAGGTCCTGCCCTGCTTGTTCGATTGCCTGCTCGCTCACTTGCTGCCAGCTGATATGGTATTTCCCGGTCAGAGCCAACAGTTCGCGCCCGCGGGCGGGGCGGGCTATGGCGATACCTTCAGCCAATGTTGGCCTGGCGCTGATTGGATAAGGCGAATTCTCTTTTCTCTCCCAAGCAGTAGCGAGAGGGGCGCAGTTGGCGCTCTGAACGGCAATGAGCTGGGGGAAATTGGTTAGAAGCCCGGCGGCGCGCAGATCCTCCAGCCCCTGAATCAACCCCAGCAACAGAGTGCCGTTGCCGACAGGCAAGAAAATATGCTGCGGCATTTTCCGTCTTTGCTCAAAAAGCTCATATACGATGGTTTTGACGCCCTGGATAAACAGAGGCTGGTAGACATGGCTGGCATAAAACGGACGGGAGTGGTTGGAGTTGGCTGTGGTGTCAGTGGCATCGAGTCGTGCCCGCAAAACTTCAGCGCAGTGATCACGCGAGCCGGGGACTATATGTACGGCAGCGCCCGCAGCTTCAATCTTCGCGATCTTGCCCGGACTGGCGTTCTCCGGTACATAGATCTCACAGGGCAGGCCGGCTTTGGCGGCATAGGCTGCTACACTAAGGCCGGCATTGCCGCTGCTGTCCTGGACGATACTCGTGGCTCCCCTTTGCAGGGCGAAGGCTATCACTGCCCATGCTCCGCGATCTTTGAAGGAGCCATGGGGCAATGCGGATTCGTTTTTGACGCATAGATCCGGCGTCAGTTGCAACAAAGGCGTCTGAGTCTCTTGCTGGCTGAGACGAATTAATGTATCTGCCGGCAGTGGCAAAAAAGGGGCGTATCTGGCTAATCCGGGATTGTTGCGCTGGATCCGGCCCGGGCTGAATGGCTCGATAGCATCGGTATCCCCTGCAGACGCAAGTTGCCAAAGGCCGCCGCAGTTACAGCGGTAGCTGGCCCTGTCGGCGGCGACCTGTTGCAAACAATTGCTGCAAATGAAGTCAATCATAGCCCAATTCTAGCAAAAAGCACCAATGAATAATTGGAAAAGACGACTTGATGGCGCCTTCGTCAAAACATTACCGGTATGATCGGGAGAGTAGCCTAGAGATAGTCCAGGATGACAGACCAATCCGCGATCAGGGCAGCCAGTGATTTGACGGCATTGGCCGGGGAAGTGCTGGGCATTTTCCTGACCTTTATCTGCGGGCGCGCCGGCTGGTATTTCTTGTAATATTGATATGCTGCGGCGCCGTTGCAGAAGACCTGGCTGATTCCGGTCGCGGCAAAGATCTGTTCGAAGTCATTTGGCACTACATTGCGAATCGAGCTGTCACTGCTGCCTATGATCTCACAGGCGCCGATACTGTCCCAGATAGCGATGCCGCTGGCCAGCATGATCTTTGCGGTGCGTTCCGGATCAGCTGCCGCGAGTGGCGGCACGATCTGCAGCAGAGCGGACATCATCGGTCAGAAACGGTTCTGCGGATGTCCGTAGAAAAAGCCTGCCTCTCTGGTTTTGATCGAAGGGAAGCTGCCGAGGATCAAGATACGGCTGTGCTCGTCATACAGTGGCGGCAAGGGATGTTCAATGAATTGGTGTCCGGGATCTTCCTTAGCCATGACTATACAATTTAGCTGTACAGTTTGCCGACTACCCAATTGGTGAGGCGGAGCGGCAACAGTTTGTAGAGCAAGCTGAGCAGCTTATAGGAGAAACCGACGACCGTCTGAGGCGGAGGATTCGGATGATGGGCGAGGCGCCAGATTACCTTGGCTACTGAAAGCGGCGGCTTGCCTTTGCGTTCATCTGCCTCCATTTTGGCTACGGAAGTGCGGACTTTGCTGCCGTAGCAATCGGGATCGGCCTGATTATGGATGCGGTTATCCGTAAAAGGAGTGGCGGTATCTCCCGGCAATACGGTCAAAGCTCGCACGCCGGTCGGCCTGAGCTCATTGTCAAGGGCCAGAAAGGAGGATAGAAGCGCGGCTTTGGAGGCGCTGTACCAGGATTGATAGGGAATGGCGATTCTGCCGGCCACAGACGAGACGGCGATCAGACGTCCCTGGCTTGCCCGCAATGCAGGAAGAGCAGCTTGGGCCAGGCGCAGGGCTCCGTGTAAATTAATCTCCAGCTGGCGCTTAGCGTCCTGATCAGTTGTTCCCTCCAGGCTGCCGGCAATACCGATGCCGGCATTGGCGACGCAGACATCGATTCTGCCTGCTTCCTGCGTGACCAATTCGATGGCGCTTCTGACCTGGTCTTCGGAGCTGACATCGCAGGCTATATGGCGGCAAATCTCTGCCGGCGCGCCGCCGCGGCGCGACAGATCATAGACCAGGAAACCGCGTTCGGCAAAATAGCTTGCAGTAGCAAGGCCTATCCCGCTTGAGCCGCCGGATATAACCAGAACTTTCTTCTCCATCAATTATCTTCCTCCATTCCCGATTCAGACATATCTTACCATGAGTCGGGAAACCGCGGCTGATTATCGTAACGCCCTGTTTTGTGTTTAATTTTGAATATTTTCCCTATTAATACTCATATTCTCGCAATATACTCTGTAGAAAAGGGCGCTTTTTTTGTATAATATAGTTGTTTCCGAGTGACAGCAGAATATTTAAGATCGAAATTCCGCATCAGCGGATAAAACTAAAATCCGGAAGCCAAATCCGGAGATTCGCTTCAAAGACTGCGATAAAAGGAGGTACACATGAAGATTTTAATGACAGCATTTGATCCCTTTGGCGGCGAAAGTGTCAATCCGGCTCAAGAGGCCGTCAAGCATGTCGATGTAACAGGCCTTGGGGCAGAAGTAATCAAGATCGAAATTCCGACTGTGTTCGGCAAGGCCATCGAAGTGGTGGCGGAAGCGATGCGCCGCGAGCGGCCGGATGTCGTAGTGGCAGTCGGTCAGGCAGGCGGCCGCTTTGAGATCACTCCCGAGCGGGTCGCAATCAATGTTGACGACGCCAGAATTGCCGACAATGAGGGCAATCAGCCGATTGATCAGCCTATCTTCGCCGACGGCCCGGCGGCCTATTTTGCTACTATTCCTATCAAGGCGATGGTGAAGGCGATTCAGGACATCGGTATCCCGGCCGCTGTTTCGAATACGGCGGGCACTTTCGTCTGCAATCATCTTATGTACGGAATTCTGTATCTGATTGACAAAGAACTGCCTCAGGCGCGCGGGGGCTTTATCCACGTTCCGTTCATACCGGAGCAGGCGGTCTCGCGCCGCGAAGCGCCATCGATGTCGATGGAGGATATCAGCAGAGCTCTGCGGGCATCCCTCGAAGCAATCATCAAATATGAAGATGATATCGAGCTGGTAGGCGGGGCTGAGCACTAGACTCAAGTTTCCTTGACGAAGGCGCACCGGACCCATACAGCGCGCCTTCGTCACATTCGCTCAATTTGTGCTCGCAGTCTGACTGAAGGACTGTAGCCCTGGAAGTCGGTGCGGGGGCTGACTTGCGGCTGATCCGGCCGCTTATAGAGCCAAGGTATTGTGATATAATCACTTTATAAGTCAATAAGCCTTAATTTACCTGACAGAAGAGGGATTTATGGATCTAAAAATACTAGTTGTTGATGATGAGCCCAATATTGTCGATATCCTGGAAGAAAATTTATCGCGCGAGGGCTATACAATTCTGAAAGCCTATGATGGAGCTGCCGCGCTGCAACTGGCATTGGATGAAGATCCGGACCTGATTTTGCTGGATTGCATGTTGCCGCGCCTGGACGGATTTGAGGTCTGCAAGCGCATCAGGCTTAAGTCCTCGGTGCCGATTATTATGCTGACGGCCAAGAGCGAAGAGATCGATAAAGTATTGGGTCTGGAGCTGGGCGCGGACGACTATATCACTAAGCCGTTCAGTGTGCGGGAAGTGCTGGCGCGGGTGAAGGCTTTGATCAGGCGAGTCCAGTACAGCGAAAATGAGCAGGTCGATTCCGATCAGGTGCTGGTATTCGGCGATCTCGAGATCGATCAGGCCGGTTACCAGGTGTCCTATCAGGGCAAGCCGATCGAGCTGACTTTGCGCGAGTTCGAGTTGGTTCGTTTCCTGGCCAGACATGAGGGGCAGGTCTTCTCGCGCGAGGAGCTGCTGGAAAAAGTCTGGGGCTATGAATACTACGGCGATGTGAGGACTGTGGATGTTACGGTGCGGCGCACCAGGGAGAAGCTGGAGCCGGACCAGAGTCAATACCAGTATCTGCTGACGAAACGCGGAGTGGGCTATTATTTCTCCAAGGATCACAGCAGATGAGCCGGCTTACCGCTTGAGCATTTGCGCAGAGGCAGGGGGAGATCCGGTCGCCGCCGGTGATCTGAAAAGCTGAACAGACACGAAGGCGAAATCGGGCTTGACAGAGCCGGGCGGAAATTCAAAAACGAGTATGAATACTGCTGGAATCATAGTAGTAACAGCTATCCTGACGACAGCGATCTGTATGATCGCTGTCTTTGTGTGGGAACATTTCCGCCGCCGAACCAGAGATGACCATATGATGAACGTAATTAATCAAGTTCGTCATGAGCGCTTTGAATCGCAGGCGATATTGGCGGCACTGGATTTGGGTATTGTGGCCTATGGCAGTGATGATCATCTTCTGACCGCAAATGAGATGGCCCGCACTGTGCTCAATGAGATTCCCGAGACTTTTGCGCAATTTTGTCAGGATTACGGCGAAGAAAATGGTATCCGGGCTTCGATCCTGCTGGGCAATGATTATGTGACCGGTGTTTATGTATCCGGCGACCGTTCCTATCGCATTACGATCCAGAGTCAGAAATTGGGCGGGAAAGCCAGCCGCCGCTACGGCCATATCGTGATGGTCCAGGATATTACAGCTCAGGAAAACGAGGAACGCCGGCGCAAAGAATTTGTAGCCAATGTCTCTCATGAGCTGAAAACACCGCTGACTACGATTAAGTCCTGGTCTGAGTCGCTCCTGGATTGGGGTGTGGATGAGAAAGATACGGCAGGAATCAAGGCTGATATACAGAGAATCTATGATGATTCTCTGCGCATGGAGCAACTGGTCTCTGACTTGTTGCTCTTGTCTTCGATTGACAGTCAGGGCGTCCATGTGGATATTCAGCCGATCAATCTCGATCAGATTGCGCGATCGATTACGGAACGGCTTTTACCCCAGGCCGAAGAGCGCAAACAAGAGCTCAGTTTCACCAGATTGGGCAAGCTGCCGTTGATTTACGGTGATCGCGTCGCTCTGGAACGTATCTTGTCCAATCTGATTACCAATGCCATAAAATATACGCCGGAAGGCGGTAAAATTTCTATCTATGCCAATAGTCTAATTGACGAGGTCTATGTTAAAGTAGTGGACAATGGCGAAGGCATCAAGAGTGAATACCATGAGGAAATCTTCAGCCGCTTTTTCCGTCTCGATACTACCGGCTCCAGAATGTACGGCGGCACCGGTCTCGGTTTGTCTATTGTGCGGGAGCTTACGCATCTGCACCGAGGGCGGATCGAGCTGAAAAGCGAAGTGGGGGAAGGATGCGAATTTATGGTATTGATTCCCTCCATGATGAAGGTGCGGCGTGATGTCTTGATCGACCTGGTAGCGAGAAATGTGATTGATGATGCCTGCGGCAAAGCGGCGGAGAGCGATATCCGCTCATTCCTGGCAGTAAAGGACGACCGCAAATGGCCGCCGCCCCTGACCATGAACGAAGCAGAGCTCATCCTGAAAGAGATGGGCCAAAAAGATGAAATTTATGAGGAAAATATTCTGCGGCAGCGCTAATGCTGCGGACAGAAATATTGAGGTCTTTAGTGTTTTGTTATAGCATCGAAGGCGGACACCGCCTCAGCGGCCAGATTGAAGTCAGCGGTTCTAAGAACGCTGCTCTTGCTATTATCGGCGCTGCCATAGCTCTTGACGGGCCATGCCTGATTCATAATTTGCCCAATGTCCGGGATGTATGTTTCTTCCTTGAAGTCTGCTCCGACATCGGAGCAAAGGTGGAAAAGCTTGGAGCGAACAAGGTGCGGATTGATCCCACTACCATTGCCGGCCCGGAAGCAATCTCACCGAAAGTCGCTATGTTGAGGGGCTCCTACTACCTGCTGGGGGCCTTGCAATCGCGTTTCGGCGCCTGCAAGGTTACCATGCCGGGCGGCTGCAATCTCGGTGTCCGACCGATTGATCTGCACCTTAAGGGCTTTATGGCCCTGGGATCAGAGGTGGATATTATCTACCGCAATATAAACCGCGAAGAGATCTGGTTTCACTATGACGGCGGCACCGGATCCCTGCCCGGCCAGGATGGACCTGATGCCTATACCTTGGAACCTGCCTTCATTCATTGTCAAAATCCCGCCGGCAAAATGAGACCGGCCAGTGTTTTCCTTGACACGGTCAGTGTCGGCGCCACTGTCAATATCATGATCGCTGCTGTCAAGGCCGATGGCATCACCGTGATCGACAATGCTGCCCGCGAACCGCATATCGTTGATGTCGCTAACTTCCTTAACACTATGGGCGCCGACATCCGTGGAGCCGGTACCGAAACCATCCGTATTAAGGGCAAACCTTATCTACCTGCCGACAAGGAATATACGATTATTCCCGATCAGATCGAAGCCGGTACTTATATGATGATGGCTCCGCTGACCGGCGGCGATATCACAGTCAACAATATCATTCCCACGCATATGGAGCCTTTGAGCGCTAAGTTGCTGGAGATGGGGGTCACAGTCGAAGAGGGCGAGGAGAGCATCCGTGTCAGTACCGAGCCGGGCCTGATCCTGAGGCCGACCAGTATCAAGACTATGCCCTATCCCGGTTTTCCAACTGATTTGCAGCCGCAGGTCACTACCTTGCTCTGTACGGCGGAGGGTACCAGCCGTGTAATAGAAACGGTCTGGGAAAACCGCTATGGCTATGTTGCGGAACTGACCAAGCTGGGCGCCAATGTTGTAACTTCCGGCCGCTTGGCCGTTATCACCGGGGGCGGCGAGCTTACCGGCACCAGAGTCCGGGCCTTGGATCTGCGTGGCGGCATGGCCGTCACTATGGCCGGGCTTGCCGCCCGCGGCGAAACCATAGTGGAAAATATCGGCGTAATTGAGCGCGGCTACGAAGACACTATTGATAAAATCAGCTCACTGGGCGGAGTTATTACCCGATACGAAGTTGATACAGGCAGTTACCGATGAGATATCTCAGATCCTGTGCTCTGCGCTCCGGTTCAAGCGGCAACGCGATTCTGCTTGCTTCCGAGCAGAGCTCCTTGCTGGTTGACGCAGGCATTACAGGCAGAGGACTGGCCTGTGCCTTGCAAGAGCTGGAAGAAGACCCGGCAAAGCTGAAAGGTATTCTGTTAACCCATGAGCATTGGGATCATATCTCCGGGTTAGGTGTTTTGCTCCGTCGTTACCGGGTTCCGCTCTATCTTAACCGCAAAACTCTGCAAGCCTGCCTTTCAGACTTGGGCAAAGTCGATCCCGACCTGATCAGGGTCATCTACGATTACGAGACAATCCGGATCGACGATTTCGAGATTAAACCGTTCCCGATTTCACATGATGCGGCGGATCCTGTCGGCTATACCGCAAAGACCGATCTGGGCATGATCGGCATCTGCACCGACTTGGGCTATACGGACGAATATGTCTACAAGGCTTTGGCAGGAACAGATATCTGCTATCTGGAGGCCAATTACGATCCGGGGATGCTGAAAGCCGGCAGCTATCCTCCGTATCTGAAAGAACGAATAGCCGGTCATCAGGGACATCTTTCAAATCATGACTGCGGTCGGGCCTGTGTGCAGTTGCTGGAACAGGGAACCGAACGAATCGTACTGTCTCATCTTTCGCTGGAGAATAATTTCCCGCCTCTCGCCCTCTTGACGGTCAATGATGCTCTGACAGCGGCGGGGGCTAAGGAAAGTCTGGATTATCAGCTGACTGCCGCCAGACGTTTCGATATCTCCGTGCCTCAAGGACTGACAGGTTGAATTTGAATACCATTTGCCAATATAGGACGATATCGGTTAATATTAACCGGTTATTAATTGTGTATAGATTGTACGAGGGGTAGCCGTGAGTTCATATCTGCTCGAGGGCGGTCAGCGCCTGGAGGGTGAAATTAAAATAAGCGGTTCCAAGAATGCCGCGCTGCCGGTGCTGGCGGCTACAGCTCTATTGGAGGGCTGCTACCGGATTGAGAATGTACCGTTGATTGACGACATCCGCACTTTGCTGGAGATTCTCAGATCACTGGGGGCGGAAGTTGAGTTTCTGCCGGAAGGCACCGTTCTGATCGACAGTTCCACTATCAATAATTGCACCGCGATTTCTGAACGGGTCGGCAAGCTTCGCGGCTCCTATTATCTGCTTGGTGCCTTGCTGGGGCGCTTTGGCGAAGTACAGCTGCGGCTGCCTGGTGGTTGCGATTTCGGCAGAAGGCCTATCGATCTGCATTTAAAAGGCTTGCGGCAATTAGGTGCCGAAATCATCGAGGAAGAGTGCGTTGTTTATTGCCGCTGCAGTGAACTTACGGGCAGCAATATTTTTCTGGATATTGTCAGTGTCGGAGCCACGGCCAATATTATGCTGGCTGCTGCCAGAGCCAAAGGCACGACCACAATTTACAATGCCGCCAGAGAGCCGCATATTGTAGACCTGGCGAATTTTCTTAATGCGATGGGGGCGAGGATTCAAGGCGCCGGCACTGATATTATCCGTATCCGGGGCAGAGCTGCCTTTAGGCCGACCGGGAGTTATTCTATTATCCCGGACCAGATCGAAGCCGGAACATATCTGGCGATGGCTGCTCTGACCGCAGGAGATATCGCCTTGCGGAATGTAATTCCCAGTCATCTCGATGCCTTGATCGCCAAGTTGAGAGAAATGGGCGTCGACTTTGAAATAGGCGAAGAGGAAGTTAGAGCTATGAGGGCTCCGCATACTGCCCTGACAGCGACCAATTTTGTTACGGCGCCCTATCCGGGCTTTCCGACTGATTTGCAGCCGCAGATGATGGTTCTCCTGACTCAGGCTGCGGGAGTGGGCAAGGTGACGGAGAATGTCTGGAACAATCGCTTCCAATATATTCCCGGTCTCAAGCAGCTGGGAGCCAGAATTGTCACTCAGGGCAGATCGGCTTTTGTCACCGGTCCGGTTCAATTTACCGGTTCCCGGGTTGCGGCGTATGATCTGAGGGCAGGTGCCGCTATGGTTATGGCGGGGCTTGTCTCGAGCGGTACCACGGAGATCGCCAATATTGAGTTAATCGAGCGCGGTTATGAGAATTTTGTCGCAAAGATGCTGCAGCTGGGCGCTAAAATTATTAAGCGTGAAGAGCCGATGACAAATATTACGGAAATTGATTTTGTAAGCTAGAGGCCACTTGAACGATCATCTGCCACGATTGAATTATTGATATGCGCCGGAAAAAGCCAGTACAAACTGGCTTATTTTTATGTCCGGACTGACAGGAGAGCGTGGCAACGGTGAACCAAACACTGAAATCAGCCTATCAGCCTATTTCCGTTTATTCCGGAATGATATAATGAAATGGAATATAGGCGGTCAAGAACCGCAAAGGATAGACCTAGTACACATACTGCGAACTTTAACCTCGGGTCAGACTCGGCGCGAGGCTAGTTGCGCGTCTTATTTGCAGAAACAAAGGAGCGGACATGGAACAATGCGCCATCGTTTTAGCGGCTTGGGAAGATAATCAAATGTGCTCGGCTGAGGCCAAAGTAATGCTGGAGGCCGCCGGCAAACCGGTTGTAACCTGGGTGAAAAAAGCCTTGGATCAGGCCGGTATTATTGACCAGATGTATATCGTCGGCCATCGTCAGGAAAAAGTCAGAGCCGAGCTGGGTGAAACAGTAGCTTTTGCTTTACAGGAAGTGCCGCTTGGCACCGGGCATGCAGTCAATCAGGCGGAATTGTTTCTCTATGAGAGAAAAGGGGCTACCATCGTCATGGCCGGCGACACTCCCTTGATCAGACCGGAAACGATTACCCGCCTGTTGGAGAGTTTCGCCGCCGGAAATTGGGGCGCTCTGGTAATGACAGCGGAAGTTGAAGATCCCGTCGGTTACGGGCGCATCCTGAGAGATGAAACCGGACGACTGATCGCCATTGTGGAAGAAGGCGAGGCCGATGCCGAGACCCGGGCGATCAGGGAAGTCAATGGCGGTATTTATTGCTTTGATACAGAACTGCTCAATCAAACAATCGTACAGATTGAAGAGCATGAAGAGGGGCGCATTCCGCTAACTGATGTGATTGAAATAATGTCTCAGATGGGTGTTGCTGTCGGCACACTTGAGATTGATCCGCAGGAGTTCTTCAAAGTCAATACTCGCCGGGATCTGGCGCTGGCCTCCCAGATACTTAACCGCAGAATTCTCGACCGCATCATGGTCGGCGGCGTCTCAATAACGGATCCCGATACCACCTGGATTGACGATGATGTCACAATCGGCAGCGATACGGTTATTTTGCCTCAGACAACAATCCTGAACAGTTGCGTGATCGGCCGGCGCTGCAAGATCGGTCCTGCCTCAACGCTTAACTTTACTTATGTCGGCGACGATTCAACAGTTAGCAGGACTGAGTCCAGCCAGGCTTTAATTGATAAGAATTGTCAGATCGGTCCCTGGGTTCGGCTGCGGCAAGGGGTAGAGATCGGAGAAAACTGTGTAATCGGCAGCTTCGTTGAAATTAATGATTCACGGCTGGGCGCTAATTGCCAAATCCAGTCACAAGTCGTCATCAATCAAGCTACTCTGGGTCACAATGTGACCGTAGATAGCCAGGTTTCTCTGGTCGGCGGCAGTAGCGGAGACCGGATGCGGGAAGAGATCTTCGTCGGCAACCACAGTTTTATCGGCAGCCATAGTTGTCTGGTCGCTCCGGCGCGGCTGGACAAGAACAGTTATGTGGCGACCGGGACTACTGTCACCGGGAATGTGCCCCGGAATGCGCTGGCTATAGGCCGCAGAGAGCTGAAAATTAAGGAGAACTGGGCACTGCACAGAAATGATGAGTTATGACTTGGTGGCAACAGATTAAAGACAAAGTCAGAGTGACTGATGCGGCTGAGCGCTGGTTAATCGTAGGTCTGGGCAATCCCGGCTCTAAGTACGAGCAGAGCTGGCATAATCTGGGATATATGGCTTTGGACCGTTTTGCCGCCAATGCCGGTATCAAGCTCGGGCGTCTTCGTTTCCGGGGTATCACCGGCGAAGGTGAAGTCAAGGGGAAAAAGGTTATACTGCTAAAGCCGCTGACCTATATGAATCTCAGCGGCCAAAGCGTTGCTGAGGCCAGTAAATTCTATCGGATACCGCCGGAGAGGATCATCGTTCTGGTCGATGATATTGATCTCCATGTGGGTGTAATCAGACTTAGAGCCCAGGGCAGCGCCGGTACGCATAAAGGCCTGAAATCGATTATCGCTCAGCTGGGCAGCTCTGATTTCAACCGCATCCGGATCGGTATGGGACCCAGGCCGGCCGGAGATCTGGCGGATATTGTACTTTCCAATATACCGGGCAAGCAAAGGCAAGCGGTAGATATTGCCCTGCAAGACGCGGTTTTGGCCTTGGAATTGCTGTTAAGCTCAGGTATTGAGGCGGCGCAAAGCGTCTACAATTAGAAATCGGAAAGATAATACAGCGGCAAATGTCAATTCAAAGCGAATCTGCAGAACACTCACCACCACTCCGAAATAATCCCGGATTTGAGGACGGCGAACAGATGCCCTTGTCCGACTGGCTTCTGAATGCCGGCGACGATAAGGGTTTTGCGGCCTTTTTAGAGTATCTGGATCAAGTTGCGGCGGGAACGGCGGGGAAAAGCTCCGTAAATCTGACCGGACTTTCCGATACTCAGAAATCCTTTGTTCAGAGCTTAATCTACAGCAAGGAGCAAAATCCCTTTTGGGTTTTAGTGGCTGATGAATTGCGGGCGCGCCTGGCCGCGCAGGAACTCAGGGCTTTTCTGGGTTCCGGCGTCTATGTGTTCAGCGCCCGCGATCTCCACCTGCTGGATGCCAGAGCCGCTTCCCGGGAACAGGAACGCAGACGGCTGGCTATCTTGCAGAAAGTCCGCAATCGCGATTATAAAGCCCTGGTTGTGCCGGCAGCGGCTTTGCTGGATTGTCTGCCGCCACCAGAAGTATTCGCGGGAGCAGAGCTCAACCTCAAGACGGGTGATCTGATCGAGCC
>MTKW01002723.1_pt1 | contig 50502 bp, 45 predicted proteins | sample 1042761 | NCBI WGS metagenome assembly MTKW01 (sample SAMN06205366, study PRJNA360243) | anaerobic digester metagenome | biome: Wastewater treatment plant; feature: Anaerobic digester sludge; material: sludge; isolation source: anaerobic digester fed with sludge from wastewater treatment plant ... | reverse complement strand
GGGATTAGATTGGGTCGGAGGGATTAGATTGGGTCGGAGGGATTAGATTGGGTCGGAGGGATGAGATTGAGGCGAGAGGATGAGATTGAGGCGAGAGGATGAGATTGAGGCGAGAGGATGAGATTGAGGCGAGAGGATGAGATTGAGGCGAGAGGATGAACGATGAGGCCAAGAGAAGGGTGGATGAGGGCCGCAGCTGTTCTATTGAATTATAAATACCTCTAAAAGGGTAATAAGGGATGGCACGAGATGCGAAAGGGAGTAGCAATGAAGGGGGTAATAAACGTCACCTCGTGCCGCGGATTCCTGCATTATCTGTATCATAATGCAGCTATCACTATTACGTATCTTCTCCTTTATTAAGTTTTAGGTACAAAAAAGAAATAACCGTTTTATAAATTTTTAATGATTATTATCTCTCAGCAACTCCTCCAACTGGGGAAGGGTGGCATCTGTCTTTATCCCCAGGCCAGTGAAATGGGTGCGAGAGGCCTTGTGGCCCAGAGACCTCAGCCCGGATATGATATCATCGATCCTGCCGGGGGTGATCCTGAGCTTTTCGCAGATCCTGTGATGGTCATAGTACATGGGCACATCCACCTCCTCAGAGCAGGTGGCAAGGATCTTCTCTGCTCTATTGCTCAGATCACCACCCTCAAGGGCACTTCTAATGACAGCAGGCTCCTGAATGCTGCCCAGCCATAAAGGTCCGGCCAGGGTGGTGGAGGAGAGGCAGTGGGGGCAAACCCCTGCCGGGCGCGGCTGGGCCAGGGGCTCAAAGCTGCCACAGAGATTGCAGTGCTCCACGTATCCCAGGGAGTGCAGAGAGCTGTCTGCAGCATCAGCACCCCTGATCAGGCGAAGGTAGATGCGCACATAGTGATCGGTGACATGGGTGAGCAATGGCTCTGTCCCCTTATCCCATCGGGCCAGCTCCCTGGCGGCCAATCCGAGGAGGATCCGGGCTCCCATCTCCCGGTGGTAGTCGGTGCGCAGGGGGCGGGCCATATACTTGCGGATGCCGCTCTTCAGATGGGCTCCGCAGAGGGGGGCAGTATCAGTGGCGGTGATGAACAGATAGGACCGGGCAGATCTGCTGGCTGCAGAGAGATAGGGGGAGGGGGATCCAAATGGGTCCAGATCTATGGCCTGGAAATGCTCCTGGTGCATCAGGACATTGGCATCTTTATCTGTGATCATGCAGTCCAGATCGTTTCTGGCCACATTCCTCTGCATCAGCTGCACCGCCCGGGGATCGAAATCATTGAGGGTCACCCTCTCCGTCCCTACCTCCCGGGCCACTCTCATCCCCCGGATGCCGCTGGCTGAGAGGGCATCCAGGTACTCATCGATGCCCAGAGCGCTGGTCATGGCCACTCCTATATCCCGACAGAGCATCATCTTGGGATTGTAAAAGGCCCCATTGGCCTCGAATACGATGGCGCCTTCTCTTTTCACAGTCATCTAAAAATAATTCTCTCCCTGGAAGGGCGAACGGCTCACATCTAAAGGCTCAAATTCCCCCCATTGGGGCGGAAGTCTGGGCCGGGGAGAGGAGATGACCATTATCCCCTCCTCCAGCTGTGCTGCTGGCTCTGCCTCCTCCTCATCGGGCAGGGTGGCATAACCCCGGACAAGCTCCTGGAGTTCTGCCGTCCCCATTCTCTCCTCATCTTTCCCGAGGGGGCGGAGCAGTGGCATGTAGTCTATGGACCTGGAGTGCGGACCGGGAATAGAATAGGGCTGCTCTCCTATGCCGTCTCCGTTCTCATCCTCTCCCTGGTAGTCACTGTAGCAGTTCCCAATAGTGGTGTTCCAGACGTTGCGGCTGAGGTTCTCATAGGCATTGATGTTGTTATTCAGGAAGCTGTTCCCAAAGATCAGGTTGTTTCGATTCTCATTCATCCTTATTCCGTGCTTGTTCCCAGAGGCATTATTGGCATAGGCGGCATTATACTGGCAGCCTTTGGAGATCTCCAGGCCATTGTAGTTGCCCCGGGCGACATTTCCAACAACCAGGTTGTGGCTGCTGTTCTCCTGCAGGGAGAGGCCGATGCCGAAGCCTGCTATGATCTCTCCCCTGCTGTTATCGATGAGAAGGTTGTCAGTTATATTATTATAACAGGACCAGTTTGTCACCAGGATGCCATAGTAGTTATGATCGACCCGGTTTCTTCTCACCTGATTGTGGGAGGCATTCCACAGAGAGAGGCCGAAGGTGCACCCCGATATCAGATTATCATCCACAGCTGCCCCTTCCCCCTCTCGGAAGAGGATCCCGACATTGGAGTTATTTATAATGCTGCAGTTTTTGACTGCTATATCCCCGGAGCACTCGATATCCAAGCCGAATTTCCGGCAGTCTATTATGCTGCAGCCTGAGACATCGAGGCCCCTTCCCTCATGAAGGAATAGGCCCGTATCGCAGCCGTCCAATATGCAGTCTTTGATGGTGATCCCATCAGCGTCCAGGGCATAAACCCCGGCCTGAGCTCGATGGACGCTGCTGTTCAGGAGAAGAAAGCCGTTTCCCTCCACCAGCACTGCTGCATTGGGCATATCCAGGCGCTGGCCCCTGGCAGCCTCCCGGTTTTTCATATAGTACTCGAACTTGGAGGCGGGGTCCTTTTCCACTCCGCGGATCTCAAAGCCTTCCAGGGTCACGCCATTGCTCTTCACTGTCACGGCCGGCTTTTGCAGGGCGGCATTCAGCACCGGCCTGCCCTCGCCGATCAAGCTCAGCGGCCGGTCGATGATGATTGGGGAGTAGCTTCCAGCGCCCACAGAGATGATCTCGCCCTCCTGGGCGGAGTCTATCGCCGCCTGGATATCCTGGCCGGAGCTGATGTGGCCGGCAGATGCTGGGCTGGAGAGAAGGGGGCTGAAGAGCAGCAGAGCAAGAAGGATAGAAATAAGAGCAAGAGGGCTTATGCATGCCCTATGCCCATGGCAGATTTCAGTGTCTGAAATGGCGCATGCCTGTGAAGACCATGGCCATATCATGCTCATCTGCGGCATCGATCACCTCAGAGTCCCGGATGGATCCGCCGGGATGAATTACCGCTGTCGCTCCTGCCTGGAAGGCCTGATCCAGGCCATCCCGGAAGGGGAAGAACGAGTCTGTGGCAGCGACAGTGCCCTTCGTGGACAGGCCATGCTCATCCGCCTTCTCCGCGCCAAAGCGGGCGGAGTCCACCCGGCTAACCTGGCCCGATCCTATGCCAATGGTCTGATTCTCAGTGGCATAGACCAGGGCATTGGACTTGACGTACTTTGCTATCTTCCAGGCAAAGCGAAGGGCGCGGGCCTCAGAGTCTGTAGGTGCTCTCTTGGTCACTACCCTCCACTCCTTGATGTCGCCGGTATCGTAATCCTGCAGCATCATGCCCCCGAAGATGGACTTCTGATAGTATCCCTGGTACAGATCCCTTCTCCTCTGCAGCAGGTCTCCAATGTCCAGTACCCGGCGATTGGGCTTGCTCTCAGTGAGCATCCGAAAAGCCTCGGGCTCATATCCCGGGGCGAGGAGGACCTCAACGAAGCTATCCCCAATGCTCTGCGCCGTCGAGAGGTCCACCGCCCTATTGAAGCCGATCACCCCGCCGAAGGCGGATTTGGGATCGGTGGCAAAAGAGAGCCTGTAGGCCTCATCCAGGCTTGAGCCATAGGCCACCCCACAGGGGTTGGCATGCTTGACGATCACTGAGAGGGGCCTGCCAAAGGCTCTTCCATCGTACTCCGAGAGATCGATGAGCATCTCCAGGACCGTCTCTGCATCGACCATATTGTTGTAGGACATCTCCCGCCCGTTCAGCTTCCTGGCGGCGGGCAGGCCCAGCTCCCGGAGGTTTGTATAAAGGGCCGCTCTCTGGTGCCAGTTCTCTCCATAACGCAGGTCCTGTACCTTCTCGTAGGCGCAGGCCACATATCGAGGCAGCCCCTCAGAGCGGGACTGAAGATCAGCCAGCCTCCGGGCATCCGCCTGCAGACACCTGTATAGCGCCCCTGCCTCCAGGAGATCTCTCGTCTCCCGGGAGAGCTCGCCCGTCCTTCTGATCTCCTCCAATATCTGGGGGCAGTTTGAGTTATGCAATAAGACCGGGCAGCCCTTTGCCAGCGCCTCCCTGATGAGGGCGGAGCCGCGCAGGCTCTGTGCATATTCCGGATCACAGACCAGTAGACAATCCTCTCCCTGATCCTGAGGAGAGAAGCTTTCGCACAATTGCAGGCCAAGCTGCTCTAAGCCTGAGGGGATGGAGCAATCAATGCCATTCTCGCCTGCCAGTACGACGACCTGTTTGATCTTCATCGAACCCCTCCCCCTTCATCGCTGGCGGTATTTTAACCTTTTCCCAAATGGCATCAGAGCAGAGTGCTCAGACTCCCTCCATCTTGCCATTGAGATCGATACTATTTAAGCTCTGAGAGCATAGTTATGGGCATGGATTCTGCTGATGCAATTGATACCCATCCCTCTGGGTGCGTCATCCGCTTTGAGGTGGTGCCCGGCTCCTCCCGCCTGGCCGTTCCCTCAGGCTACAACCCCTGGAGGAGGTCTTTGGAGGCCAGGCTGACTGAGGAGCCCAGCCGAGGACGGGCCAACCATCAGCTCGTCTGTGAGCTGGCCGGGGCCTTAGGCCTGCCAGCATCCCAGATCCGGGTGATCAAAGGGGAGAAGAGAAGTCGAAAGCTCCTGCTGGTGAAGGGAATCGAGAAGGATACGGCCGCCTCCATCCTCGAACCGGTGCTGGATAAGCACAGGGATGGTTGAGCTGGGCGAAGGGTGAAGGGTGTGGCCCGGAGTAGAGAGCAGAGGGAGGGCAGAGAGAAGGGGACCTACGATCTGGAGGCGTTGGAAGAGCTGCTGGCAGCCCTGATCGAGGCATCAGGCCAGGGGGCGGCGACGATTGTTGAGGGAAGGCGGGATCTTCTGGCCCTGCGCGCCCTGGGCCTCGCCGGTCCGGTGATCTTAGCCTCGCGCCGCTCGGCCCTCGATCTGGCCGAGGATGCCGCTCGTAGTTACCGGGAGATCATCCTCCTCACCGACTGGGACCGCAAAGGGGATGAGATGGCCAGGATCATCGGGCGGCATCTGAGGTCAGCGGGTGCACGCCCCGATGGGGAGATCCGCTCTCGCATCAAAAAGCTGGTCCGAAAGGAGATCAAGGATGTGGAGAGCCTGTACCATTACATGGAGAGGATGAGGTATCTGTATGGCCCCTAGGATAAGGGCACAGGCGGTGGAGGCCACAATGAGCAGCGATCCAGTGGTGTTTGGTGGATGAGCTGGATCGGGGCCGTCCGGCCACAGCATCGTCCCCGCAAGCGAAGAGGGTGATCGCCCCGCCCAAGCTCATGCTGGTGGCTTTCTGCTATCAATGGTTCAACCACCGCCCGGCATAGAGAGCTCGGAGCTCCTTTCAGGTGATGGACTTCAGCAAAGAGAACAGGGATTCCGGAGAGGAGGGATTGCCTGGGTATGAAGAAGGGATGACCCCTGCTCTGAATCGGGGAATGATGGAACGGGTCAATTCAGCCCCAGATCCAGGGCGATGCGGGCGGCCTCTTCTGCCTCTTGTTCGCGATGCAATGATCGATAGGCGACAGCAAGATTCTTCCAGGCGACGGCGTATTCTGGATCGATCTCGATCGCCTTCTGAAAGCACGCTACCGCCTCATCCTGCCGGCCGAGGATGGAGAGGGAGACCCCTTTGTTATTCCAGGCATAGAAGTCGAAGGGGCTGATCATTATCGCCTCCTCATAGCTCTCTATCGCCTCCTCATGCCGGCGCAGGTTGTCTAAGGCAGCCCCCCGATTGTTCCAGGCTCTCCTGCCATCCGGCCCAAGTGGATTCAGCTCAATGGCCCGCGCATAGCTCACCACAGCCTCCTCGTACCGGCCGAGTATATGCAGGGCAAAGCCTCTCACAATCCAGGTTCTGGGGTTATAAGGGTCGATGGCCAGGGCCTTCTGGCAGGATTTGAGGGCATCAGCTCCCCGGTCAAGCTGGTTCAGTGCCAAGGCATGATTTCTCCAGGCATCAGCATCCTCTGCATTCAGGGAGAGCGCCTGCTCAAAGGCGTGAACTGCCTCCTCATACCGGCCGAGCTTGCGCAGAGCCACCCCTTCCCGGTAGTAGTGCTCAAAGCCCTCCCTCTCGTATCCTGATTGCTCCCAGGCGGCAGCTGCACCCTCGCTCTCGCTCTTTGGGCCGGGGTTATCTGCGCCTGATCTCTTATCCTCTGACATAACAGCCTCTGATATAGACAGCACTGGATCTGCTGTATGGTATACATATGCCCGCTTATCCTTAAAAGCCCATCCTCTTGCCAGGAGGATGAGGATCTGCATAGGATGAGAATCTGTATAGGATGAGGATCTGCATAGGATGAGGATCTGCATATCTTCTGGATAGGTATTAGTAAGGTATATATATTATAAATATTACTAAAGTATTAGTAAATGTAAGGGAGCGGTGCAGGGGGAGGTTTCTACGAGACTGCAGCGATCTGAGATACAGGATAGGATGATGGATTTCCTCAATCTGGATAGCGATGGCCTGAGGAGGTTGGTCCTTGAGTCCATGGTCCAGTCGCAGGAGTTTACAATCATATCTCTTCATGAGGAGGTGTGCAAGGAGGTCGATGTATCCAGGAAGGTGGTGGCCTCCATGACCGGCTATATCAGCTCCCGTCTGGGGATATTGCGAGTGAACAAAAAGTCTTACCGGGCACCCAGGACCTATGCCCTGAGGGATGAGTATGCAGATATAGCCAGAGAGGTACTGGCAATCTCATGACCAATGTACTCAAGGCTCCAAGGACGGCCACCACATTAAAGGTCCGCTCTAAATCGGAGTATGCAATCAGCCGGTCAAGAGATCCGTATCATGAGCTTATGCTTCGCCTATTTCAGAAGGAGGAAACGGCAGAGAGAGGACAGAAGTTCCTGAGCATTGTGGAGGAGAGGCAGAAGAGAGGGGATCCATTGAAGACCAGTGAATGGAGGGACCTCCTGCAGGAGCTTGACGTCAGCCGATCTGCCTTTTATGCCATGCGGAACAAGCTGCTGGGCGCGGGGATGATCAGCCATAGGGGGGGAGAGTACAGGCTCTCGGGCATGTTCAGCCGAGATCTGATGGATATGGCCCGGTGGTGGTGGACGGCAGTGCTCTCCAACAGCCTGGAGAACCTATAGCCTTGGATAAAATAGCACTCACAGGCAGGCCTTCAAATCCCTTATCTGCTTCTCTATCGCCTCTACCACCTTGGCATTCTCCATATACTCCAGGCTTCCCTGGCAGAAGGGGCAGACGAAGTCAGCATCACTCGCTTCATCGAATACAAATCTGGCGCAGCCCTCAGTGCAGGCATAAAAGATGTTCTCCTTCTCGTAAACCAGCCTCTCTTCCAGCTTTCGCAACAGCCTCCTGGCCTCTGACTCCAGGGCTTTCTCGAAGTTCTCTGGACAGAGCTGCCACAGGTAGGTGAGCCAGCCGGAATCTGGATCCCGTTTGCGCCGGTAGATGGCCAGGCGATGCTCATACAGAAGATACAGAGTACGTCTGACGGTATTCAGGCTGATCCCAGTAAGCTCCGCCAGCCGCTCATCGGTTATCTCCTCTCCGGGAATGCATTCCACAATTCTTAGACCTTCTTCACCAACAAGCTTGTTCAGATAAGCCCGATGGATTGACTCTTCAATGACCGCCAATGAATCACTACCATGATATGCGATGTCTGATATAGGATTATTGCCGACCCCTAAAGCCGCATCCGATCTGACCCCCAGTTCATCTGGAAACGGCCTTGCCAATTGTTGCCATTCAAATTCTTGCATACTTCTTCCCGGGCAATGGAATACATCGGCCCCTGATCTACTTGATTAATATAGGCTCCTCCTTCTATATATCCTCATCGTGAAAGCGTTTTTTGTGTAGTTTAGGATAAGAAAGATAAATCCATCGGAGGCGCATTGCCCTTGGGCGATGAATCATTTAGGTTTTTATAAGAGGGTAAGGGGATAGGAAAAAAATAAGTGGCTCTATATCCGTCTCAGACCTATCCGGTATCGCTGAAAAGGGATTTAAGCCTCTGGATGGACCGCAATGCCTCATTGGCCTCGTTGAGCTTCTCCTGCTCGTAGTGCTGCAGGATCTCTTCAATGGGGGTCTTGAGGCGGTAGACCTTCATCGGCCTTCCGGTTCCATCGCTGCGGCAGATCTTCTCTTCAATCCAGTTGTTCTTGCGCAGAGTGCGAAGGGCAATGCTCACCTCTGGCTGGCGCAGGTCTGAGCCCCTCTCGATCTCACGTGAGGTGGCCTCTGTGCCATTGGCCAGGAAGGCGATCATATTGGAGACCTTCCTTGGCACCCCCAGGCTCTTCAGAGTCTCTACTACCTCGATATCCTTCTCGTCGAATCTCATTATGAATGATTCTTTCATTGCTATCTCCTTCTTAATTTTTTCCCCTTGTAATAATTGAAAGGGCTTATCCTATAAATAGTTTTTTAATGTAAATAAATTTTTTACTATTATGATTACATGCAGTAAAGAATTTATAAAAAATTACTTTAGTAAAATTTATAAAGATATTTCATTCTCGCTGTATCCTCTCCACAAACCTTCTCTTCTTCTCAACTGCCTCTCTTGCCGCCTTGTCCACCCTTCTTGTCATCTCCTCCACATCCCGCGCTGCCTCCTGGCCTATGGCCTTCTTGATGGGGGTGTAGGCCGCCTCCCGGAAGCGGGGGGAGAAATCCCTGAGCTGTCCATTGATATCAAGATAGGCCCCCTCTCCCTCCTCCACCCTGCCGATCACCCCTATCTTCACCCCAGCAGCCCGGATGGCGGAAGAGATCGCCTCCACCTCCTCCGGCGGGGCGATGATGAGCAGAGCATCTATGGAGACCCCCAGATAGTCTATCTCCAGTTGGTCGAGCATCTCCAGCACCCGGGGGTTGACCAGGCGGCGAACACTCTCCTCCTGGAAGATCAGCTTCACCCCTGCGGTATAGGAGATCTCCTTGGCATCGCCCCGAATGCCGCCATTGGTCACATCGGTCATAGCATGGATCCGGAGATCAGCTTTCAAGAGCGCCTCGCTCGCCTCCAGGAACTTGATGTTCAGTGTCTCATCCACCACCTCATGCCGGTCATAATACAGGGCAGCAGAGCAGACCGTCCCTCCTCCTGCCCCCTCGGTCATCAGGATCACATCCCCCGGCCGGGCGCTCTTTCGGGCGGTGAGGCTCTCTGAGACCCCGACTGCGCCCACGCAGCCGGTGAGCCGGTCCCCAATCACCATATCCCCGCCGATGCGCAGTGTGCTGCCGGTGATGAGAGGAACGCCGATCAGCTCCGAGACCGTGGCGATGCCGGCGATATGATCGAAGAGCTTGGAGATATCGCCATCATCGGCCAGATGGACATCGGAGAGAAGAGCCACCGGCCGGGCCCCCATCACATAGACATCGCGCAGGGCGGCGCGAGTGACATGAAAGCCAGCCAGGAAGGGGTAGTCGCTCAAGCGGGAGTGCATGCCGTCCACAGTGACAGTGATGTACTTGCCCCCGGCCTGGACCACTCCCGAGTCATCCAGTTGGCGGGAGTCGACAACTGCTTCTGTGCGGCCGATGACCTCGGCGATCTTGGTGTGGGTATAAAAGTCGCCCGAGCCGCGCGAGCCCACACCGAAGTCGCCCATGCTCACCCCCGCGCTCTTCAAAGAGAAGACCTCTCCTCGCGGATTGAGGGTCGCCCTGGCCTCTGCCAAGATCGCTTCCGCCAGGATGGCAGCCCGGTCGATTGGGATCTCCTTTACCTCTCTGATCAGATCAATGAGCTTGGACTCGATCTCCGGGTCATCTCTCCTCAGGCCCCGCTTGGCAAATCCTTCCAGATCCATGAGGAGTCAATTGGGCTGCCCATAGATATTATCATCTCCCATCACCGACCCCGTCATCTCCTATCGCCGACCCCATCATCTTCTGCCAAAGAGCCTCTCCAGCTGGCCATGATCCAGGGTGACCATCACCGGTCGGCCATGGGGGCAGGTCAGGGGGTTATTGCATTCCCCCAGATCATCCAGCAGCTGCTTCATCTGGAGCAATGTGAGCTCCTTTCCCGACTTTATCGAGCCCCGGCAGGCCAAGAGCTTTAGGATCTCATCCCGGCTGCTCGATTCCGCTGTCGGCCTTCCCCGCTGGAAGAGGTCTCTAAGCAGGTCATATACCGACTCGGCGCTCTCGATTCTCTCTCCCAGAGCAGGAACGGAACGGACGCTGTAGGCCCTTCCCCCAAAGGATGAGATCTCAAAGCCGATCTCCTCCAGGACATCCTTCCAGGAGGAGAGCATGACCTCCTCGCCCGCTGAGAGCTCGATCGTCACCGGCCAGGCCAGCTCCTGGCGGATCGACCTTTTCTGGTACTGCTCCGCCAGCCTCTCAAAACGGATCCGCTCTGCAGCAGCATGCTGATCGACCAGGACCAGCCCCTGCTCGCTCTCTGCCACAATATAGAGCCTATTGATCTGACCCAGGATCTTCAGGCTCGGGCGAATATCCCTGGAAGGAGTGCTCTCATCTCGGGGGGCTTCTCTCTCCTCCAGGGGAAGCGTCCTTTGCATAATGTTCTGCGCCAGCGTCTCCCCGCCGGCTCCTATCTCATCTCCCCGCTTCAGGCTTTCAGCAGCCACACTCCTGGCATGAGTGGAGAGGACCCGGGCCGCCTCCCTAGTGACAGCCAGGCAGATCTCGTTCTCATGCAGCAGCCTGATCTCCCTCTTCGCCGGATGAACGTTCACGTCCACTATCTCCGGACTGATCTCCAAGGAGAGGACAGCTATGGGGCTCTTGCCTGCTGGGATGATATTCCTGTAGGCCTCTCTCAGGGCAGCAGACAGGGGGCGGGAGATGACCGCCCTGCCGTTGACGAAGATGAATATCCTGTCCGGACTGGACCTCAGGCTGAAGACATCGCCGATCATCCCCTCCAGCCTCCATCCCCGGCCGGATGCCTGCATGGGGGCCATGCCGGCCGCCGCCTTCAGGCCGAAGACGCGGGTGAGGACATCCTCCCATGAGCGGGAACGGGCCGATTTGAAGTGGGTGCGCTGCCCAGAGAAGAGCTCAAAGGCGATATCATAATGGATGATGGCCAGCTCGGTTATGGTATTTATGATATGGACCAGCTCCGCTTCTGCCCCCTTGAGGTGCTTTCTTCTTGCCGGGATATTGTGAAAGAGATTCCAGACGGTGATCGATGTGCCTGTGGGGCAGCCTGTCTCCTTCGCCTCAGCCCTCCTCCCCTCCTCCAAGCGGAGATAGCTGCCCCAGGGCGCCTCGCGGGTCTTGGTCCGTACCTCGACTGCTCTTGAGACGCTGGCGATGCTGGCCAGGGCCTCGCCCCGAAATCCCAGGGTGCAGATCCTCTCCAGATCCTCCGCCCCGGAGATCTTGGAGGTGGCATGCTTCTGGAAGGCCAGGGGGAGGTCTAGCGGATCTATGCCGCAGCCATCATCTGTCACCCTGATGAAGCTCTTTCCCCCCTCCAAAACCTCGATCAGAATCCTGTGGGCGCCGGCATCGATGGAGTTTTCCACCAGCTCCTTTACCACTGAGGCCGGCCTCTCAATCACCTCGCCGGCAGCGATCTTGTTCACCGTCTCCTCATCCAGGGCTCTGATTCTATTCATCTCTCTTACCGATCCATCCTCTCCCTTTGCATCTGCTGATACTGGGCCAGGCGGCCCAGGGCCTCCACAGGGGTCATCCGATCCAAGTCCAGGGACATGATCTCCTCTATGATGGGATCAGGCCTCTTGCTCTCCTTCTCTCCGGCTGCCCTCTCCCCGTCATCGCCATCGAAGAATATGAGCTGGGTGTAGCGAGCAGCTCTCCTCTGTCTTCCTCTTCCCGATCCGGGTAAAACGACTGCCTCCCTCTCGATCTCCCTCAGGATCTCATCCGCCCGCCTCGTCACCATCCTGGGAACTCCCGCCAGGCGGGCGACATGCACCCCGTAGCTTCTGTCAGTCGCCCCCGGTACCACTGTGCGCAGGAAGGTGATGGTGCCCTTATCCTCCTTCACAGCAATGCTGTAGTTTCTCACCCCGGGAAGGATGCTCTCCAGCTCTGTGAGCTGGTGATAATGGGTGGCGAAGACGGACTTGCATTTGATGCTCTCGTGCAGGTATTCGGTTATGGCCCAGGCCAAGGAGAGGCCATCGAAGGTGCTGGTCCCCCGGCCCACCTCATCCAGGAGGACCAGGCTCCTTTTGGTGGCAGAGGTGAGGATATGGGCGATCTCCGTCATCTCCACCATAAATGTGCTCTGTCCGGCGGACAGGTCGTCATAAGCCCCCACCCGGGTGAAGATCCGGTCCACCAGGCAGAGTGAGGCATGGGCTGCGGGCACAAAGGAGCCGGACTGGGCCATGATCGCCGCCAGGGCTATCTGACGCATGAAGGTTGATTTTCCTGCCATATTCGGGCCGGTGAGGATGATCAGGCGGTTGGCATCCTGATCCAGGAGGATGTCGTTGGGCACAAAGCCCCCTCGCATCGCCCTGGCCAGAACTGGGTGGCGGCTGGCGCGCAGAGAGATCCTGCCCTCCTGGTTGAACTCCGGCCGGATCAGATCGTTCTCCTGGGCCACCTCTGCTAAGGAGAGGAGCACATCAAGCTCCGCCAGGGCCATAGCCCTCCCCTGGATGGCCCCTGCCTTGTCTGCCACCTCATCCCGTATCCGGGCGAAGAGCTCCTGCTCCAGGGATACTGACCTCTCCTGGGCGGAGAGGACGCGGGACTCCATATCTTTCAGCTCCGGGGTGACAAATCGCTCCCCGTTGGTCAGGGTCTGCTTGCGGATGTAATCCTGGGGAACCAGGTGCAGGTTAGGCCGTGAGACCTCGATGTAGTAGCCGAAGACATTATTGAAGGCTATCTTCAGCGATCTTATCCCCGTCCTCTCCCTCTCCGCCCCCTCCAGCCGGCTTATCCAGCCTCTCCCATCCCTTAAAAGCTCCCGGAGCTGGTCGAGCTCGGCATTGTAGCCCTCCCTGATCACCCCCCCATCCCGCAGAAGGAGGGGCGGGTCGGCTACGATCGATCTCTCTACCAGGGAGACGGTATCATCCAGGGGAGATAGCCGGGAGAGAATATCCTGCAGATAAGAAGAGCCAGCCTCCCCCAGGATCGCCTGCAGGCGGGGCAGCCTCTCCAGGGTGCCCTTCAGGGCGAAGAGATCCTTGGGGCTGGCAGATTTGCATGATATCCTTCCAAGCAGCCTCTCCAGGTCTGATGCCCCCTTGAGCTCCTCGGCCAGGCTGCGCTGCAGGAGGGACCGGCTGGCCAGCTCCTCTACCCCCCCCAGCCTGCGGTCTATCGCCTCCTCGCTCTGCAGGGGCATTTGAATCCAGCGGGCCAGGGTTCTCGCCCCCATAGCAGTCCGGGTCCGGTCCAGGAACTCCAGCAGTGTGCCCCGGCGGGAGCGATCGCGGATGTTTCTGGAGATCTCCAGGTTTCGCACTGTGACCTCATCTAAGACCATATAATCGGATCCCGAATAGATCTGAATATCCTTCAGATGATCGAGGAGATCGAAGCGTGAGGCGATAAGATAGGAGAGGACCGCCCCGCAGGCCCTCTGGGAGAGCTCTCTTCCCTCCAGGCGAAGCCTCTCCTTCCAATCCGGGCCGTAGCGATCTGCCAGGGCGAATGCAGCCTTTTCCAAAGAGAAGCTCTCCTCATCCAGTATCTGCTCTCTTGCCTCCTCCCAGTGCAGGGGGGCGGCAGAGAGGCACTCCGCCGGCTGGAAACGGGCCAGCTCAGTGGTGAGGCGGTGGGATGGAGCCTCTGTGGTCAGGAACTCTCCTGTGGAGACATCCACAAAGGCCAGGCCCACCCTGTCCTCCTCCTTTGCCACTGCTGCCAGGAAGTTATTTCTGCCCTCTTCCAGCATAGAGGGCTCGATGATCGTTCCCGGGGTAACCACCCGGGTGATGGCTCTCTTCACCAGACCACGGGACTGCTTTGGGTCCTCCACCTGATCGCAGATGGCCACCTTATGTCCCGCCCGGATCAGCCGGGCGAGGTAGGAATCCAGGGCATGATAAGGGACCCCGGCCAGGGGGATCTTCTCTCCCTGGCCATCCTTCTGCCTGGAGGTGAGGGTGATGTTCAGATCTCTGGCCACAGTGACAGCATCATCGCCAAAGGTCTCATAGAAATCGCCCACCCGAAAGAGGAGCAGAGCATCTGGATAGAGCTTCTTGTTCTGGTAGTACTGCTCCATCAGGGGAGAGAGCTTTGCTGGAGGCATCGTTATCTATTGGTCTTCTACTTCTGCCAAAAAGGCTTTGGTCCAGCACTGAAGATTTGCCAGATGTGAGGCCGGGAGAGGGGAAATAAAAAAGAAATTAAGATGAGATGCCGATCTCATATCATCGCCATCTAGGCGATCTTCACTCCTTCAAAGCTTCCCATCCAGGACTCTGCCCGAGCGGAGATGGCCCAAAAGCTTCCGCTGGCCACATCCCCGTCCAGATCAAGGGAGAGGATATAAAGATCGATGGGGTTTATGGTGATGATATCCAGCCTTGCTGTTCCGTCCTCGAAGAGCTGCCCCGAGGCAGCTGCATCGATGGTGCTGTTCTCCACCCTCATCTTGCCAGCGCCGAAGAGCTGCTTGTCCCTCTGGAAGAGGGTTAAAGCCATGCTCCTCGACAGGCTATCGTTCAGGACAAAGGACCAGCTCCCGCTCATTGAGGGCAGAGCAACCTGAGCTGGGGGGAGCTCTGTCGTCACTGCCGCAGCAGAGGCATTCTCCTTTGCTGATGCCTCAGCCGCTGTGCCCTCCTCCTTCACCTTTTCCAGGCTGGCCGCCTCTGCCTCAGCGCGGGAGGCCTTGGGATCCCTCGCCCCCTTGGAGAGGGTGCTTGGCATGCTCCAGTCCATGGCGCTCTCATTCTCTCTGAGCGCTCTGGCCTGTTGGGGGGTTGTCGGAGCCTTTGGGCTCTTCTCTATGCCGCTTATCAGCTCATCTGCACTCAGATGCTCCTGATTATCCCAATCGGCGCCAAGGGTCGTCACTGCCATGAAGGCGATGAAGGATAGGGATAATGCTATTGATAATTTGAAATTCATGTTATCTCGACCTTGTACTGAGATCCGGCATGCCATTTATAGTTGATAAGCTTAATGGTAGTACGACAAAACGCGTAGTGGAGATCTATCCAGTGGCGGGAGAAGTGGGGCCGTTTTGGTCAATCGGCTGGCCTATCCTTCCCATGGCTATGCCCTTCTGGGGGAGAAACCGGGCGCTATAGATGTGGTAGTCCCCATAGATGGATTTGCCGTTCTGGGTGAGGATGAGGCGGAAGAGGGATAGGTCATCGGATAGGACATCCAGATGGAGCTTATCTCCCAAGGTCGTGCCGCTGGCAGAGACGTTCTGCTCTTTCCCCTCCGCCAGGATCTTTCCCTTGCCGAAGATGGCATCACTGGACTGATACATATCCAGTTGGAGCCTTCTTTCTATACTGTCATCCAGCTCCAGCACCCAGTTGACTGAAGGGCTCAGGAGCCTGGCTTTGGGCCCTGTCGCCTCCTGGCCCACCCCCGCCTCGGCCACATTCTTTCCCATCAGGACGGGGGTGGCATTGCTCCTCTGGTCCTGCGAGGGCTTGGGATCCTGGGCGCTGCTGCCCGGAGCGAGCCCTCCTGCAGCCAGGACGACGAGAAGAATAACGATGGCAATAGGCCTTATAAGCCCCATTCAGATCCCGCCCGGCTCACCTCTATCCTATCTCCCTTCCTCATCCTCTTGATGATCCTCTTGGCCATCTCCGAGGACTTGGCGATGCGAATATCCCCCCTCCGCCCCACAGTGGCGGTGAAGGCCGGCTCATTTCCCACCTGAACATCCACCGACTCCCCGGCCATGCCCTCCAGCCAGAGGATGATGTGCTTGGACGTCTCCTCCATCCTCAGCTCGGGCACCGCCGGCTCGTCCTTTGCCCGGACATCGATACGCATCCCCAGGCTCCTCTCGATCTGATCGATGTTCCTTCCCGCCCTCCCTATCACCCTTGCCGCATCCTCTTGAGGCACATGGATCACTGCACTGGAGTCGGTGAGCATCTCCACCTTGAAGGGGCCCCGCACATGGTGAGAGATCTCCTTCTCGATCTCCCTGCTGGCCAGCCTCCAGGAGGGCTTCCTCTCCTCCCGGCTGACGGGCATCACCACAATCTCCTCTCCGTAGGAGTACATCTCATACTCCACCTGCCCGCCCTCGAAGTCCTTGACCACGATCACCGGCCGGGCAAGATCCGCCTCCACCATCCCTGAGGGGACCTTGACTGTGAACTCCACATCCAGGACCTTGGTCACCTCGCCCTTCTCGATGAAGACCACTGTATCCACCACCTGGGGGATCATGCCCAGCTCCACCCGGCCCAAGAGCCTCTGCAGGGCATCGATGGGCTTGTTGGCATGGACCACTCCGATCATGCCCACCCCGGCGAGCCTCATATCGGCAAAGACCTGGAAGTCGCGCGTCTTTCTCACCTCATCGTAGATGGTGTAGTCAGGCCGGACCAAGAGCAGTATATCAGCCGATGCCTCCATGCTCCCCTCCAGAGGGCCGTACTGGGTGATCTCCGGAGGGACCTGCAGATCGCGAGGAGACTCCATCGTCTTGACCACATAGTTGCAGTCCAGGAGATGCTGGGCCACCCCCGCGGCGAAGGTGGACTTGCCCGACCCCGGCGGACCGGCGATGAGAATACCCCTCTGCCCCTCGCGGAGGCGGGTCTTGAGCATAGAGCTGTGGCGATAGGAGTCGAAGCTCACCTTGGCTACCGGCCGGACGGCAGTGATCTCCAGGCCGTCGGAGAACGGTGGCTTGGTGATGGCGATTCTCATCGGCCCGATCTGGATTATCGCTGCCCCCATCCTCTCCATCTCCACATAGCCATCTGGATCGGCCTTGGCCCGCTCATATATCTCCCGGGACAGCTCCCTCAGCTCCCTCTCCGAGGTCGGCCTCTCGCCCAGCCGGACTAAGGAGAAGTCACCCACGTGCCCCCTCTTGGCCATGGGTATGGCGCTCTCCTTGAGGTGTACAGATAGAGTATCCTCTGTGAAGTACCTCTCCAGGGAGAGGGGCCGGATCGCCTCCCTCTGGGGGCGAACATACTCCACATCCAGGCCCATGGCCTCTGCCACCCGAGATTGAACCTGGTCGCTGGTGAGAAAGGACGCCCCCAGCTCCAGGGCGACATCCCTGATCATGGCATCGATCTCCCCCCCACCGGCGAGCTTGATCTGATCCAGGTTCGGCCTGATTCCCACATACTCCAGCTCGATCCTGCCGGCCTTGGCCAGCTCGGAGAGCTTTCTCAACTCCTCCAATCCCCTCAAGCCGATCTCCCGGCCGTGGTTGGCCTGGGCCTCCAGCTCCGCCACCACAGCCTCAGGCACTACAATTCTCCGGCCCTGGAGCTCTCCTGCCTTGATCTTGGCAGAGACTCTGCCATCTATTACCACACTGGTATCTGGCACTAGCGGTTGCGCCATTGTCGAAAACATCCTTTAATTATCAATTGTCGTCTAAATCAAAAATATAGCTAGAGATATACTATATCCATCTTTCGCTTTTTGGCGATCCAATCCAGTACATAGTCAATATCAAGCTGCCTTCTGATCTGCGGGCTGGCCTTGAGGGCCATGACTGGACCCTTCTTCAGAGCCTCGGATATCCTGCCGGAGGCCTCCTCTCCGAATCCCGGATCAAGCCTCCTTATGATAAACAGCCTGATGTCGTTGCAGGCAAATCCGCCATCTGTGTGGTGGCCAAACTGGATGCAGATGTTGCCCGGATTGGAGAGGAGGCGAAAGGCCACATTGTAGCTGGCAAACTTATGCCTGTCGTACAGCTTTCTATCGCAGAAGGCAGGCTTGAGGTCCTCCTCTACGATCTCCTGGCCCAGCCTCATCAGATCCTCTCTCTCCTGGCTTGAGTATTGGGGGCAGCCGGCCAGCTTCAATGTATTGATATTTTTTAAAGAGTTCTCCTTTTGATGGCAGTACTCATCGCTGTCCGCCTCCCAAAAGTCCCGGCTTAAGGGAAATGAGGCGGATGCATAGCTGTCGCAGTTCTTGCATTTCAATCCAATTACGACCTCTCTCTCCAGGAACGGGGCGATGCCTTCTATTATATCCATGGCCTCAGCGATGCGAAAGTCCACTCCCTCTCCGAGATGCCTCTTAGCCTCCCGGACGGCATTGAGTACCTCGTGCTCATTGTCCATAGGCTGTCCTTCAACTGCCAGGCACAGGCCTGGCCATACGAACCCTATCAAAGTAACCCATCTCAGATAAATAGATTGCCGAAGGTCCTCATCGGAGAGCGATCAGGTCCTGCTTTTCAGTGCATGGACAGCCCTAAGGGCAGCCTGGGGGCCAGCCAGCGTACAAACTCCTTATAAGACCTCCTGGCTGCAGGAATCTCAATATACCTGTCCAAAGCCTCATTATGCCGTTCCAGCACCCAGGAGAAGGCTTTGGGATGGCTATGCATGGCCCGGGAGAGGAGCAGGGCATATCTGAGCTCCTCGCCCAGCTCTCTGTTGCATCTCTTCTCATAGAACCGGGCTGCATCCCTCTCCTCCTTCTCTTCTATTGCCTCTGCTGCCATCCCTCCCGAGCGGAGGGCATAGTAGATTCCCTCGCCGGTGAAGGCATCAACCAGGCTGGCTGCATCCCCGGTCAAGAGCACCCTGCCCTGAGCGATGCGTCTTTTTCTTCCTCCCATTGGTATGGTATGGCCATGTAAGAGCTGATCCGGTTCGAATCCGTTCTCCAGAAGAAAACGCCTCATTATCTGACGGGGATGGCGAAGCTGGGATGCCAGGCCCCCTATGCCCACGGAGTAGTATCCCCGGTGGGGGAATATCCAGCCATAGCCCCCGCTTGCGATTCCGAAGTGAATGTCCAGAAGGCTGCCCAGCCGGGACTCGATCTCTCGATCATCAGCCTCGATCTCCGTCACCAGACAGATCCCGATATCATCCCTTGAGACCTTCCCTGATATCCCCTCTTTCAAAGCATCCTGACAGCCGGAGGCGATGACAAGAAATCGGGACCTATAGATCCGATCCCTTGTCCGGATAGATACATGATCCTCTCTTTCGCTATAGCTCAGAGCGCGGGAGAAGGAGATATCGGCTCCAGCCTCCTCTGCCTTCCGGAGGAGGAACTGGTCAAAAGCGCTCCTGGTGACCAGGGTGGTCAGCCTATAGCCTTTGCTCTTATCCTGAACCAGATCCCGGAAATGGATTCGAGCCCCGGTTATGGTCCTCTCACATATGGACTCGGGAAGGCGAAGCCCCAGACAGGATGCGGCGCGCTCAGTCAGGGCTCCCCCACAGGCCTTGTAACGGGGAAACACCCTCTTCTCCAGGACCAGGACCTTCATCCCCATTCCGGCTGCCATCCGGGCGGCATTCGAGCCCGCCGGTCCAGCGCCCACCACCACCAGATCATACACAGATATCAACCTATTATATTGCCAGTATATGGTTAATAGGTTTTCCCGGCCGGGACAGCCGCCCAATTAAGCTCCCTTGGTCCAGTATTTGGGGATGGGGCAGATCACTCTTAAATAGCCCTACATTGTCAGAGGATGCTGGTGAAGAGATGGGATTAATAGAAGATGCACGTGCAGGCAGACTGACGGAAGAGATGAGGATCGTGGCCGAGGAGGAGAGGAAGAGCCCTCAGTTTATACTCCGGGGCATAGCCAGCGGCAGGATAGTCATCCCCCGCAGCCCTTACCGTTATACCAGGCCAGTGGGAATAGGCAAGGGCCTGCGCACCAAGGTGAATGCCTCTATCGGCACCAGCAGCGATATTGTGGATGTAGACATGGAGGTGGCAAAGGCGCGCACAGCGGAGGAGAATGGCGCAGACACTCTGATGGAGCTCTCCACCGGCGGGGACTTCCTGGAGATCAGAAGACGGGTGATCGAGGCCACAACACTGAGCGTGGGCAGCGTCCCCCTTTACCAGGCTTTCATTGAGGCCATAAGAAAATATGGTGCCGGGGTGGACATGCCCGAGGACGACCTCTTCCGGGCGACAGAGGCGCAGGCGAAGATGGGGACCAACTTCATGGCCATCCACACCGGCATCAATAGCATCTGCATAGAGCGGCTCCGCGGCCAGGGGGGGCGGTTTGGAGGCGTATGCAGCCGGGGAGGAGCCTTCATGATCGGCTGGATGCTGCATAACCAGAAGGAGAATCCTCTCTACCGGGAGTTCGACTATCTCCTGGAGATCCTCAAAGAGCATGAGGTGACACTAAGCCTGGGCAATGGCCTTCGGGCGGGGGCGGTGCACGACTCCACCGACCGCGGTCAGATCCAGGAGCTGATAATCAACTCCGAGCTTGCAGACAGAGCCCATGCAGCAGGAGTTCAGACCATAGTGGAGGGGCCGGGGCATATCCCCATCGATGAGATAGAGGCCAACGTCCGGGTGATGAAGAGGATGACCTCCGAGAAGCCCTTCTATATGCTCGGCCCTCTGGTCACAGATATCGCCCCTGGTTATGATCATATCGTGGCTGCCATCGGGGCCAGCCTCTCCTCTGCCTATGGAGCGGACTTCATCTGCTATGTCACCCCGGCTGAGCACCTCGCCCTTCCCGATGTGGAGGATGTGAGGATGGGGGTCATCACCGCCAGGATAGCAGCTCATATCGGTGATATGATCAAGAACGATGATCGAGAGAAGGATCTGGAGATGGGAAGGGCGCGCCGGGATATGCTCTGGGAGAGGCAGTTTGAGCTGTCCATCGATCCCGAGACCGCCAAGCTGATCCGGGCGGATAGAATCCCCTCAGATGCAGAGGTCTGCACTATGTGCGGGGATTTCTGTGCTTTAAAAATAATAAAAGAGAATATCGACCTTGCCCGTTAGGTGAAGAGGACATCATAGCCGAACTGCAGGACAGGGGTGCTGGATAAAACGGCCTTTAATTTTGCCCTGGCGATCAGGTCATTCGCCTGGAAGGTGATCCGGCCGGCATCCCTCTCCTCTCCAAAAGCTGCTATCGGCTCCTTTGATAGTCTGATATTTTCTATTGCCTCTTCTGAGGCTCTGATGCTGATGGTGGGATCATTCCAGCCCCCCTCAATGCTCCTGTTTATTCGCGCCGATCTCATATCCAGGCCCACCCGGAAGGTGCTGGCATCATCCCGCGCCACCTCCAGATTGATCCTCTCATCACCCATAACGGCCTTCAGGATATCTGGGGCCCGATCGATCTTCCGGTTGTATGAGTCGATATGCTTTTGTGTCTCCGTCATGTCGATGACGAAGGCACCGGCTCCAAAGATCAGAAGCACAAGAGAGATCGCAGTGCATAAGATTGATCTTCTCATAGCCATCCATCGCCTCTTTTTTTAATAAATATTTTTTGGACAATTGATCCAGTGGCATTAGCCACAGAATCATTTAAGTACAATCTTTTCAAATAGTAAAGCATGGATGTCCTTGTGCTCTGCATAGACCGGGACAATGACCTGGGCCGAAAGGGTGGTGTCATAACCCCCGTTGTGGGCAGAGAGGCCAACATAAAGGCCGCCCTGAGTCTGGGCATGGCCGATCCAGAGGACTCGGATGTCAACACCATCTTCGGCGGGATCAAAGCACTGGATGAGATCATTGCATCAGGCAAGAGCGCTGAGATCGCTTCCATTGCCGGGGACCTTAAGGTGGGCCTGATCTCAGACAGAATGCTTGCTGCTCAACTGGATGATCTGCTCGATCGCCTGCATCCCCAGGGGGTGGTTGTGGTCTCAGATGGGGCAGAGGATGAGGCCATAATGCCCATCATAACCTCGAGGGTGAGGGTGGAAGGGGTGCGCCGGGTCTTGGTCAAGCAGAGCCCCAATCTGGAGAGCACCTACTACCTGCTAAAGCAGCTCTTCACCGATCCGAAGCTCAGCCATACCATATTCATCCCCCCGGCCCTGGCTCTGCTCATGTTCGCCTTCTTCAGCCTGATCGGCTACCCCAGTTGGGCGATTGTGGCCATCACCGGCTCGATAGGGCTGTATCTCTTATTCCGCGGACTGGGACTGGACGACTCCATGGAGGAGGTCAAGCAGACCCTCAAGAAATCTCTTTATGCCCGAAAGATCGCCTTTATAACCTATATCCTGGCGGCTATGCTCGTCGTAATCGCCACTGTCAACGGGGTGGCATACTTTTGGCAGTACCTGCATGAGCCCACCTTTCCTGGATACTTCACACTGATCATGATCTACCTTTACGAGAGCATCTGGTGGTATATGGCGGCGGCCTTATGTGTGAACCTGGGCAAGGTCATGGACATGTATCTGGAGGGGATAAGAGATGCTCGCACTATATCCTTCCTCTTCTTCATCCTGGCCACAGGCCTGATCATCTGGTCCGCCAGCAGCTTCATCCTGGCCAGCAATGCCGATCTGGAGTTTGGCATCGGCATGGTGGAGTCGGTGCAAAAGCTGGCTATCTCCTCCATCGGAGCCATCCTGATCACCGTTGTGGGGATCAATGTATCCAAACGCATAGCCACTGACGAGGCCTTCTTGCCCTTGAAGTGATCCTCAATGCTCAGGATCCAGGCTGCAGGGGAGAGGTGCCTTGGTGATAGCACCTTCGACTTTTACTGGCAGCATAAGGGCTCCAGGCTCGATCCTGATAAGAGCGTCGACGGCATCAGCCTCAGGCAGATTGTGCAGGCACTGCGCCGGGGAGAGAGGGTGATGATCAGCGGGGATGTGGGAAGCCGCCTGGGCTCCAGCCTGGGGGTGGACCTCCTCCGTCTGGGCGGAAGGGGCGGGCCGATCGAGGGCACGGGCAGCATAGTGGTGGAGGGAGACGTGGGGCGGCGCATGGGGATTAGCATGCTCAGAGGGGCGATTTATGTATCGGGCAGAATCGAGGAGCCCATGGGAAATGTGATCGAGGCTGAAAGCGATCTGGCTGGATACAGGAAGTTCATCTCCATCACCGAGGCCCTGGAGAAGAGCATCGATATCATCGAGCCGAACAGAATGGACGAGCAGGGGATGTTCATCGAGGATGGGATAATCCGGGATACTCTGGGGGCGAGAAATCCCACTGCCAAGGTGATCCACCTGGAGGGGGATGCGGGAATGAGCACCGGCATACTGATGCGCTCCGGCCAGATAATTGTGGAGGGATCCGCCCAGGAGAACACCGCCGTCCTCCTGCGCGGAGGGAGGATTGTGATAAGGGGCCGGACCGGGGATTTCACCGGGGCAGAGATGAGGGGAGGAGAGGTCTATATAGAAGGAGATGCCGGAAGCTTCACCTGCGCCAGGATGAGAGGGGGCATAATCTATGCCCGTCAGGCCCGGCCCCTGCCACCGGCGAGGATGTATCCCCTGAGCCCGAGAGAGAGGAGCCTTGTGGCCAGGGTGCTGGATCTGGGGCCGATGCAGACTCTGATGTACAGCCGCTTTGGCCTTCAGTAGATCTCTTCCAGATCCTCTATATGGGCAAAGGCATCATCGAGCTGCTTTCTGGCACGCAACCTCTTCTCCTTCTCCTCCTGCATTCCCCGTGCAGCCTGGGCATAGATCGATTCCAGCTCCGGTGCTGCTGCCAGGGTGAAGATGGAGAGCACCCTCGGCTGCCCCTTCTTGACCACGATCCCCTTGAAGACATGACCTGCACTGGCAGCGATCTTCTCCACCTCCTTGGTGATCTGATCCACATCCAGATGCTCTCGCGACCCCTGGATGATGACCATCGCCCGGGCGGCATCATTCGCCACATTCGCCGGATAGAGCAGGTTGTTGGGCTTCAGGCTGTTCTCTATGGCATCCTTGACTGAGGAGTTCTTTCCATCCGCCTGATAGAACCCCATGGTGCCTATGCGCAGCCCTCCATTCATGACCGTCTTGAAGTCCCCCAGATCCGTCACCGAGAGCATCTCACTGTCCAGGGACTCTATCAGGAAGAGCAATCTCTTGGCGATGGTGCTGTTGATCCTGTCATAGGCGCTGGCAATATCACCGCCGAGCCGCTTCATATACTGGTTGTCAGCAAGGATGATGCCCTCTGCATCCAGCTCCATAAGCTCCCTCATGCTGAAGGCAGCATTCTGGAGGTAGATCGATCCCTCCTCCCGGAAGGGCAGAATGGCGACGGTCACCACAGCGATGTTCGGGTACTGCCTCTTCAGCTCATTTATTAGGAGCGGGGAGAATGAGGAGCCCGTGCCGCCGGAGGTCGATGTGATGACGAAAGCGAGATCGAATTCACCCCTCTTCTCGATCTCTCCCATGATGCTGTCCCTGTTCTCCATGAAGGCCTGCTTGCCCACGTTTCTGTTCGCTCCCATGCCATGCAGATTGGGAACGTGCAACCGGTCTTTGGCGGTGGTGTATCTCAATTCCTTGAGGTCATTGATTGCTGTATTGATCGCCAGGGTCTCCACCCGGCTGGGGAACTTCGGTCGCAGGCAATACTTGGCGATCTTCGAGGCTCCTCCGCCGCCCATTGCCTCCTTATTCACGGCATCCAGGATTCTGTTTCCGCATTGGCCTAGGCCAAGGATAATTACATTAAGCATGATATCAGTCTCTCTATTCTGTTGAATTTATGTGGCATTAAGTGCAATTATATAGATCCGCTCCCGCTGGTGTATATAACCTTGTTTAATATTTATATTCTCTGTGTCTCCTATACAGCCAGGCAATGATAATTACGATTGGGATCAGTAGTAGTAAATATTCATATTTATACTCTCGTTTCAGTACCACTACCTCCGTCGAACCTTCCCTGATCGCAGAGCCATCTCCTCCATCGAATGTGGCCTTGAGGTGGACGGTGTAGTTGCCAGGATCTTTGCCCGAGAGCATCACTGAGTAGTTGACCTCATCGCCCGGCGGTATCTCAAAGAAGCTTCTGTCAAAGCCACCGCCCTCCAGGCCCATCGGCGGGGTTATATCCCCTTTGGCCTCGATCCTGGTTGCCGGTGCTGCTCCCACATTGGCGAGGCTTATGTTCACCACCGCTGTGCCCCCAGGGGCTATGGGTCCGGATGATTCCATCCTTACCGCCAGCTCGGCGATGCTCTTCGGATTGATCACGATCTCAAAGGGCAGAGAGCTGTTCATCTTGACGTTATCCTTGGAGTCGGTGTAGCTGACCTGGATGGCTGAGACCTGGATGGTGCCCTCTTTTATGGCATTCATCATATACACTGCCGAATCCGACTGCCCTGGATCCAGGCTATCCTTGATCTTGGGCGGATAGCCGGCCACATAAGAGAACTGGGGCAGGGGCGGGGAGTCGTCCAATCTGATATTCAGTGCTTTGCCTGTCCCCTCATTTGTGATGGTGACTGTGGCCTTGACCTCATCGCCCACATTCAGTTCATTCCTGTCAAAGCTCTTCTGGACGGAGAGGGCAGGCTTGCCGCCTGCGGATATCGGCCGATCTGAGGCCCGCCGGCTGGGGGTTCCCAGGCTTTTGCGGTGCTCAATCCTCACCCTGGCGGAGCTCTCATCCAGGATGTCGACCACTGTAAGGGTAATGCCCCCCATCTCTGCCCCCCCGATGAAGTTGTTCGCCCGGTTCTCCAGAAATGCCCTCTGCTCATCCAGTCCGCCGCCAATTTTTGAGACCTGCAGGACTGCTATGCCATCTTTGACCGACTGGATCTCAATGAGCTCTACTCGATAATTGCTGATATCTATTCTATCCCCAATCCCCAGGGTGAAGTCGTTATAGATTATCTCGTCCTCATCCTTCTCGCTCTTATCTGCCCCCTGGACTGCTCCCATGAAGGCCCCTGACAGGAAAAGAATAAGGACGGCCAGGCAGACCAGGCGCAGAACATCGGGGCGCTGCCTTTTGCCTTTAAGTGATCTCTCTGCCCGTATTCCACTCTCCATCATTCTCAATCTCCAGGCTCAAGTCAATCCATTTAGCATCTTTGGTCAGAGCACCAAGGGATATGACGTCCACTCCGCTTGCTCCGTAATCCTTGATGTTATTCAGGGTTATGCCTCCTGATGCCTCCAGAATCAGCCGCTTACGCAATCCCTCTGCCTCCAGGAGCTTGACCCCTGCAGCGATCTTCGCCGGGTCCATGTTATCGAACATGATGATATCCGCGCCCTCTCTTGCTGCTATGAGCATATCCTCGAGGCTCTCCACCTCCACCTCGATCTTCTTGGTGAAGCTGGATGCTTCACGAGCGCGGCGCAGACATTCCTTCAGGCCTAGGATCATTATATGATTATCTTTGATGAGGATGGCGCCGGAGAGGTTAAACCTATGGGTGTCGCCCCCTCCCAGATAAACTGCCCTCTTCTCGAATAAGCGGAATCCAGGGGTGGTCTTGCGCGTTGCTGCCACCCTCACCCCTCCGGCCAGGAGAACGCACTCCCGGGTGAGGGTGGATATGCCGCTCATCCGGGCAAGGAAGTTGAGTGCCAGCCTCTCGGACTGCAGGATCCCTCTCGCGCTGCCCGATACCTCCAGAACAGTGCTCATCGCCGGCACAAACTCGCCATCATCGAAGAGCAGCTCGCACTTCAGGCCAAAATAATGGAAGATCTCAGCCGCCTCTGCCAGCCCGGAGATGATGCAAGACTCCTTGGCGATAACGACTCCGCGAGCAGGCAGTTCTGGAATAAGAGTGCTGGAATCATCCCATTGGCCCAGGTCCTCGTCAATAAACCGCTCCAGCTCTGACCTTAGCATACCGCAAGGGTTTTGATCCTTGATCGATTTATAACCTGCGATGCCTCTCAAGGTCGGGTTGGTGGGCTGTGGTGCCATAGGAGCAGAGATCGCCGGGGCAATAGACTCTGGCATGGTGGATGCTGATCTGGTCAGTGTATTTGATCATAATCCTCAAACCGCCATTGATCTCATCGCCAGCCTGCAGCATAAGCCGAAAAAGAGCGATCTGGAAGAGCTGGTGGAGCTCTCTGATGTGGTGGTGGAGGCAGCCTCCCAGAGGGCGGTGCCTGCTGTCGCCAGGGCGGCCCTCTCCAAAGGCAGGAGGCTGATGATAATGAGCGTGGGCGCCCTTGCCGATCCAGTGCTCTTCACAGAGATAAAGGAGCTTGCCAAATCGCACTCCTCTCAGGTCTACATCCCCTCAGGGGCAATATCGGGCCTGGATGCCCTCAAGTCAGCCCGTTCCGGGCGGATCGAGAGGGTGACCCTGACCACCACCAAGAATCCAAGCAGCCTGAGAGGGGCCCCCTTTATCCTGGAGAACGGGATCGATCTGGATGCTCTCACCGGTCCGAGGGAGATCTTCTCCGGCAGTGCAATCGATGCCGTCCGGGCCTTTCCCGCCAATGTGAATGTTGCCGCCACCCTCTACCTGGCAGCAGGGGAGAAGGAGGTGCTGGTGAGGGTGGTCGCCGATCCGGATATCAGAGTAAATCGGCATGAGATAGAGGTGGAAGGGGATTTCGGAAGGCTTTATACCCGGGTGGATAATGTCCCCTCACCGCGAAACCCAAAGACCAGCCATCTGGCGGCTCTCTCCGCCATATCCACATTGCGCTCCATATCAGAGCCTGTCAAGATCGGGACCTGATGGGCCTGATCGATGATGGCCAAGGATAATTGTTAAAGATAATTGTTAAAGATAATTGTTAAAGATAATTGTTAAAGATAATTGTTAAGGATAATTGTTAAGGATAATTGTTAAGGATGATGGCCAGAAATGATGACCTAAAAGAGAGAATGAAGCACATTCATCCTATCTTTCAAACCCAGAAGGGTCATTGAGAGCTCTTTATCGATCCTCTGCTCGGTCTGCGGGCCGATCCTCATCTCTATATCCGGATGGCAGAGGGGCTCATAGCCGGTGAGGTTTCTGAAGAGCTCTACCCAGTAGGGGGGGAGATACTCGGGCAGCGGCTCTCCTCTCAGGATATGAAGGACGCCGGTCCAGGCGGTGGGAACCACCATCATATTATAGCCTCCGCCGCCCAGGGCCAGCAGCCGGGAGCCTGAGTGCTTATCGGCCAGATCGAGTATCCTGCGGACGAGGGCGAAGTAGCCGGTAAGGGTCAGGTTCAGAGTGGTGAGGGGATCGGAGTAATGGGCATCCACCCCCAACTGGGCTACCACTGCCTGGGGCCGGAACCACTCGAAGATGGGGGGAACGATCTGGTCGAAGGCTCGTAGGTACTGATCGTCTCCAGCGTACATGGGCATGGGGATGTTCACGCTGTACCCCCTTCCCTCGCCCTCCCCCACCTCCTCTATGAATCCGGTGCCCGGAAAGAGGTACAATCCGGATTCGTGCATGGAGATGGTCAGGACATGGGGGTCGGTGTAGAATATCTGCTGCACCCCATCGCCGTGGTGGCCATCGATATCGATATAAAGCACCCGGTCGAAGCTCTCCCGCAAGACCCGGATGGCCAGGGCGGGATCATTGAAGACGCAGAAACCGGAGGCAACAGTGGGCAGGGCATGGTGCAGCCCCCCGCCGATGTTAAAGGCACTGCAGTCCTCGGCTGCGATCCTGCGGGCGGCATCGATAGAGGCCCCGGCCAGCATTCTGGATGCCTCATATATTCCTCCGAATACCGGGGTGTCGTCGCTGCCCAGACCAAAGGCCAGATCCGGCTCCTCCAGCCTCACTGCCTCCAGGTACTCGGGGGTGTGTACCCGGAGGATGTCCTCTTCGCCGGCCGGGCAGGGCTCCAGCCTGCATACCCGCTCATCGATCAGCCCTGACTCCTCCATAAGGCTGAAGGTGAGCATAAGCCGGGCGGGGTTGAAGGGATGCTCCGGGCCGAAGTTGTATCCCTGGAACCGTTCGCTGTAATACAGGTAGATCATTTATAGCCTTTCTCTATCAGGCCGTCGCTCCAGTAGTTGTCACATCTCTTGCAGTAGTAGATCGTCTCAATTACGATCTTCTTCCAGTTGTCTGCATCCAGTGCCCGCCGGAGGTCCTTATTCTCGCACTCATTGCCGCATTTAGGGCAGAATGGTATGAAGTGCTCCAGGACTGCTTGGTCCTCGTCAGCCATCTGATATTCCTCTTTGGGAGCAGAGAGTCACGGGATAAGGCAAAAAGCTGTCGGTGCCCGGGGCGATGTGCCGGGGCTGCTTCTCCCTTCAGATATTTAGCGCAGGTGCCCGGATGACTCTGTGGCAAAGCCCAAGCATCCCCATTTCACCACAGGTACAGGGGCACGAGAGTGGAGAGGAATGATTCTCCCCAGAGAGCAGCGAAGAGCTCTAGAAGGGCCGGAGCCCTGCAGCAAGACAGCCGGCGAGAAATCCGAGGATGACGCCGGAGTTGAGGAAGGGAAGGCCTGCCTGAGGGCGGCCCCTGGCAATGGTCATCAGAATGAGAAAGCCGGCATAGCTTCCCAGCATTGCTCCAAGAGCGGGGAGGTTTGGGCCGGGAAGGCCGCCTGATGGATATGACCAGCTTGCAGATACCACCAGGATGGTGGGAATGATGGCATCCCCCAGGCCCAGGAAGTAGGCTCCCCTCTCCCTCTCTCCCGTTCCTCCTCCCTGGTGGATGGCATCCACATTCCTGCGCCTGAAGCTGTAATCCCTGCTCTTGGGAACGATAAACAGCAGGGGAACCTTCATCCTTATCGCCCCCTCGGCTAAAGAGATCATATGACGGGTTTTATAGACGGAGATGGCATCGTAGACCGCCAGGACTGCCAATAGGATGATGACCGGCAGCACAGCCATGCTCAACCCCAGAAGGGAGCTGACCCCTGCGCAGATCAGGATTCCAAAGGCATCCAGGATATACCACTCGGGGTAATAATGAAGGAGCAACATAACTGCCAGTGTCGAGAGGAGGGCAGGCCACAGGGGCACAAAGGCGGATATCACAAAGAAAATGGTGATGGCAATGGAGATCTGGATGAATCTGCTGATCAGCCACTCTCCTATCAGCCTCATGGCCAAGAGGAGAGCAGCAGTGAAAATCAGGATGAGCAGAACATAGAATAGGGGATTGTAGATCGATCCCGGATCCTCAAATACCCGGCTGTCGGTGGCGGATATGGCCGGGGTTATGGCCAGGGCTATCAACTGCACTGCCACCAGAAAAGAGAGCATGACCAGCACTTGGAGCTTGGATCTCATGGGCCTGATACCGTCTCCCCTCCGTCCTTCCCGGACCGGCTCTTCCCCCTCTTCTCCTCCAGCAGCTCCAGGTAGGAGCAGCGGATGGTCTCTCCCAGTCCCAGCTGCTCCAGCACCGATAGGACCTGCTCCCTCTCTCTCTCCCAGTCCTCCCCTCCCCGGGCCTCCACCTCCAGGAAGCTGCCCAGGCCCTCAACCTCATCCAGGGCGATGACCATTCCCTGATAGGAGTATTTCGTCCTCTTCTTGCGCAGCTCTGCTGAGGGGACAAATCCCAGGAGGGAGAGGATCTCCCCCATCCGGACGGGATCATCGATCTTGACCGTCAGCTCCTGGCGGGACTTGGTCTGCTGATCGAGCCTGGGGCCCTTGTAGGTGAGCCGGGCCCCATCCTCCTTGATGCGGATTCTCAGCGCCTCATCGCTGGTCTTGAGGTCCCTTAAAGGTGAATTGAAATAGAGGTCAAGGTGGTTCTCCACCTGGATGGGTGTGGCCCCCAGAGAGGCTATCTCTCCCTTGTCCCCTCCTCTGCCCGGGCTTTGACCTCCACCTCGATCATCTTCGAACCAGCACTGTGGCCTCTTTGGTCCTGAGTATATCGACTGCCTCGCCGGCGGAGAGGGTCTGAACCTCCACCTCCACCCCCTCAGGCGGGAGCTGGATGGCCTCGCCATCCAGATCAATCCGTATCGATCCTGCCTCCCTCTGTCGGGCGACATCAGCCGGATCCATGCTCATCAGGGCGGCGATGATGCGCTGGCTCGTATCCTTGAACCGGGGGCCTATGACCTTCATCTGCGGCTTGACTGCCACGGGCTTCATCTCCAGGGAGGGGCTTCCCACCCTGCTCTCCACAGGTGAGTTGGCCACCCCGGCCAGGTCTGCCGTCTCCAGATCGAGATCGGAATAGACCACAATTCCGGGCAGCGGGGAGTTGAGAGCCATGCCCTTCTCTGCCTTATAGCGGCGTATAGTTGCCGCCACCTCTTTTATCGCTCTGCCCGCCTCATTCGCCGGCCATCCCCGGGCCACCGGCCAGCTCTGCACATGGACGCTCTGGCCTGTGAGGGTGTGATAGATCTCCTCGGAGAGGAAGGGGGTGAAGGGGGCCATGAGCCGGGCGAGCGTCTCCAGGGCGGTGAAAAGGGTGTTCTGGGCCGCCCTTCTCTGGGCCCCATCCTGGCCGTAGAGCCGGGCCTTGACCAGCTCGATGTAGTTGTCAGCCAGGACATCCCAGGCAAAGGCCCGGATGGCCTTCAGGGCCTCATCGAACTGAAACCTGTCCATGGCCTCTGTGGTCTTTGTGATCAGTTGATCCAGCTCTGCTGAGAGCCAGCCGTCAACCTGCCCGGGAGGGGCGTCAGTTGAGGTGATCAGGGGGAGGGAGAAGCGGAATATGGACCAGAGCTTCTGCTGGAATCTGCTGGCGGCTGTTATCTCCTTCCACTGGAACGGGATATCATTTCCCGGGCTGCCGCCTATCGCCGCCCACTGGCGGAGAGCATCAGCCCCGTTTCTCTCGAAGACCTCCTCTGGGCGGATGAAGTTGTTCAGGGATTTGGACATCTTATGGCCATCCTCGCCCAGTGCCATGCCGTTGATCAGAATGGTGTCCCAGGGCCGGATCCCTTCCAGGGCTTCTGTCCGCTGGATGGTGTAGAAGGCCCAGGTGCGAATGATATCATGCCCCTGGGGGCGGAGCTGGGTGGGCATGCGCAGATCAGCCCGGTCCGGCCAGCCGGCAACAGCCAGAGCAGAGATGGAGCTGTCCATCCAGGTATCCAGAACATCCTGCTCCGGGATGAACTCTGAGCTGCCACATCTGCATCTTTCCGGAGGCGAGGTCTGATTGGGGTCCAGGGGAAGCCACTCCTCCTCTGCCACCAGGGCCTCATGGCAGTGGCAGCAGTACCAGGCGGGTATGGGGGTGGCGAAGATCCTCTGCCTGGATATACACCAGTCCCACTCCATGGAGTCAGCCCAGTTCTCCAGCCGGACCCGCATGTGGGGAGGGATCCACTCTATCTGCTCAGCCATCTCTTTTATCGCCGGGGAATCGATTCTGACGAACCACTGAGGCTCAGAGAGGATCTCAATGGGGGTCTTGCAGCGCCAGCAGAGGCCAACATTCTGCTCTAAGGGCTCATGCTTGAAGATCACGCCCTGATCGGTCAGGTCACGGGTGATCCTATCCTTCGTCTCCTCCACAGTCAGGCCGGAGTAGGGGCCGGCGATCGGCATCATCCTGCCGCTGCGATCTATTGCCTGGCGGAGGGGGAGATGATGCTCCATCCACCATCTGACATCCTGCTTATCTCCGAAGGTGCAGATCATGACCAGGCCCGAGCCGAAGCTCGAGTCCACCGCCGGATCGGCTATAACCGGCACCTGATAATCGAATATTGGTACCTTGACGCTCCTGCCGATGTATTTTTGATAGCGCAGGTCCTCGGGATGAGCTGCTACCGCCACGCAGGCGGGCAGGAGCTCAGGTCGGGAGGTGGCGATCTCGATCTCGCCCTCACCGGCCTGAAAGTGCATATAATTCAATGTCGAGATGCGGGAGTCGTACTCCACCTCGGCCAGGGCAATTGCTGTGCCGCAGCGGGGGCACCAGTTCACCGGGTGCTCCTCCCGATAGATCTGCCCCTTCCGGTACATGCGCACAAATGAGGCCTGGGTCTTGACATAATACTCCGGCTTCATTGTGGCATACTCATTTGACCAGTCTATGGACAGCCCCAGCCGACCCATGGACTTATGGAAACGATCGATCGCCTCCTCAGTCAATTTCTCGCAGAGCCGCCTGAACTCCTCTCTGGGAACCTGGTTTTTGGTGATGTGATTTATCTGCTCCACCTTCACCTCAGTGGGCAGGCCGTGGCAATCCCAGCCCTGAGGGAACATCACATTGTAGCCCCGCATGCGCTTGTAACGGGCAGCGAAGTCTATGTAGCACCAGTTGAGAGCATTGCCTATATGGAAGTCTCCTGTGGGATAGGGAGGAGGGGTGTCGATGATATACTGGGGCTTCTCCGACTCCCAATCAAAATAATAGATGGAACTATCCCAGCTCTGCTCCCATTTCTCTTCTACCTGCTTGAAGTTGTACTCTTTGGACAGCTCACTCATCAAATGGCTCCCTGCTATTGGCTGTTAGGGGGTTGGACACAATGTTAATAGGATTATCGGTAGTTTTCACCCATCAATGGAACTTGTGATCTATCATGCCAATCAGTGCGACCCCCGGAAGTGCTCGGGAAAGAAGCTGGCCCGCTTCCATCTGGCGCGGCTGACCCACAATGTAAATCAGCTTCGACCGTATATCGTCCTCAGCCCGTTCTCTGAGAAAGCCCTCTCCCCAGAGGATCGTTCAGCTCGCGGTCTGGCGGCACTGGACTGCAGTTGGGCACATGCAGAGGATCTATTCGCCCGGATCAGGCTGCAGGAGAGGGCCCTGCCCTATCTTCTGGCCGCCAACCCGGTGAACTGGGGAAAGCCCTTCAAGCTCTCTACCGTCGAGGCCCTGGCAGCGGGACTGGTCATCCTGGGGAGGAGGAGCCAGGCAGAGCAGATCCTATCCAAGTTCAGTTGGGGGCATGTATTCCTGGAGCTGAACTATGAGCCTCTGCTTGAGTATGCTGCCGCCAGGGACTCGGCTGAGGTGATCAGGATTCAGAGTGAGTATATGTCGGAATAGATTTAAGTGCCAAAAACCCATTATGTTATGGTGTTTAGGATGACCGCAGGATTGATTCCGGCAGAAGAATTGCGAAAGCTGCAGATCAGAATGAATAAACTGATGGAGGAGCTGGGCCTGGATGCCCTAGGGTCCAGGTATACCGATGAGATGGCGCGGATACAGAAGCGCATGAGCGATCTCACTGAGGAGGGGGAGGGCCTGATACTGAATAAGGGGGTGATGAAGCCCCTGGCCGATGTCCATGAGACAGAGGATGCAGTGGTCGTGACCATGGATATGCCTGGAGTGGAGAAGGAGGATATTGATATCTCAGTAGCAGATGAAGAGCTGCGGGTCTCGGCGCAGAGAAAGAGTCAGTCGGAGGTGGACGAGCAGGACTACCACCGCCGGGAGAGGACCTACACCCGCTTTGAGCGAAGGGTGCTCCTGCCGACGAGCATCAAGGCTGAAGAGGCGCGGGCGACGCTGAATAACGGCGTTCTGCAGATCACCCTCCCCAAGCTCTCCGTCCTCGTTCGCAAGAGGATAACCATCGATTGAGGGCAGAAGTTCCTGATTGCTTCAGAGGCCCCCGAAAAATCATTTAATGCGCTGCAGAGAGCATCCTTTGGGCTTGGCCTGCCATCTTTGTGCTTGGCACTGCCTCAACCTCCTCTTCTTCTCTTTTTTACTATCCCTCATCCTGCAGCAGGAGATGATTCATTTTATCCCTCTTCGTCTCCAGGTAGCGGCGGTTGATGCTATTGGGCTCGACCTCTAAGGGCACCCTTTCTGCTATCTTCAGGCCGTATCCCTCCAGGCCGATGACCTTGCGCGGGTTGTTGGTCAGAAGGCGGATCTCCTTTATTCCCAGATCGACCAGGATCTGAGCGCCGATGCCATAGTCCCTGAGGTCTGCAGGATAGCCCAGCCGGTGGTTGGCCTCCACTGTATCCGAGCCCCTGTCCTGCAGGGCATATGCTCTCAATTTATTGGCGAGGCCAATGCCCCTTCCCTCCTGGCGCATATAGAGGAGAACGCCATCTCCGTTCTCGCTTATAAGCTGCATGGCCCGGCGGAGCTGCTCGCCGCAGTCGCATCTTTTGGAGAAGAAGACATCGCCAGTAAGGCACTCGGAGTGGACCCGGACCAGGGCATCAGGGCTGGTGGGGTCCCCGGCCACCAGGGCGACGTGGCACTGGCCGTCCAGTACGGACTCATAGCCTATGGCTGTGAAGTTGCCATAAGCCGTCGGCATGCTCACCTCGGATATCCTGCTGACAAGCTTCTCATACTGCATCCTGTAGCGGATCAGGCTCTCGATGGTCAGCATCTTCAGGCCGTGCTCCCGGGCGAAGAGCTCGAGCTGTGGGAGCCGGGCCATGGTGCCGTCATCGTTCATGATCTCCACAATCACCCCGGCCGGCTGGAGCCCCGCCAGCCGGGCCAGATCGACACAGGCCTCTGTATGCCCGGTGCGCTGCAGCACCCCCCCTTCCTTGGCCTGAAGGGGGAAGAGATGGCCCGGGGTGACAAGGTCGCTCCGCCTGGTCTGGGGATCGATCAGGACATGGACAGTCGTCGCCCGGTCGAATGCAGAGATGCCAGTGGTGGTATTGATCCTGGCATCCACCGATACAGTGAAGGCAGTGCCCATGGGCTCGGTGTTCCGGCTGGTCATGAGGGGGATGTCCAGCTCGCGAAGGCGTTGAGCAGTCATGGGCATGCAGATCAGTCCCCGGCCAAAACGAGCCATGAAGTTGATCGCCTCCGGGGTGACCATCTCCGCCGCCATCATCAGATCCCCCTCGTTCTCCCGGTTCTCGTCATCCAGTATTATTATGAAGCGACCGGCACGGATATCTGCTATCGCCTCCTCTACAGAGCAAAATGGCATATGATCTGAAGGTCGGTCTTCTCAGCTATTAAAGATCTCTGTCAGGAGCAGACGATCTCCGTCAGGACCACACTCCCGCCACAGCAGTCTTGCACTGAGGGCAGCCCCCCTCGACCACTGAGTTTTTCATCACCCTGTGCCCGCCCCTTTCGACGAGCAAGAAGCCGCAGCTCGGGCAGATGGTGCTCTCGCTCTCCCCCCTGACGTTGCCCGGGTAGACATATTTCAGTCCTGCCCTCCTGCCGATATCAATTGCTCTTCTCATCGATTCCATTCCGGTGGGAGGAGCATCCCGCAGCTTGTAGGTGGGATAGAAGGCGGAGACATGCCAGGGGATATCCTGGCTGATCCCGGCCAGGAACTGGGCGATATCGGTCAGCACCTCAACTGAATCATTATAGCCGGGGATGACAAGGGTTGTCACCTCCACCCAGACCCCTGCCCGCCAGAACCTCTCTATGTTGCCCTTCACCGGCTCCAGCTTTGCCCTGCACACCTTGCGATAGAACTCATCGTCTCCCTTAAGGTCGATGTTGATGCCGTCAAGGAGGGGAATGATCTTGTCTGCAGCATCCTGGCCGATGTAGCCGTTGCTGACAAAAACATTGCGCAGTTCAGAGGAATGGGCAAGTACTGCCACATCGTAAGCATACTCGAAGAAGATCGTGGGCTCGGTGTAGGTGTAAGCGATGGACTGGCAGCCCCGCGAGACCGCCTCCGCCACCACCTCCTCCGGGGGAACATAGTTGTCTGGTATCCTCCCCCCCTCCTGAGGAAGCTGGGAGATATCTGCGTTCTGGCAGTGCAGACAGCGGAAGTTGCAGCCTACAGTGGCTATGGAGTAGGCCAGGCTGCCGGGAAGGAAATGAAAGAGTGGCTTCTTCTCTATGGGATCCTCATTGGCGGCGATGAGGTTCCCATAGACCAGTGTCATCAGCTTTCCCGCTTGATTCTCCCGCACAGAGCATATCCCCCTCTTGCCGGAGCGGATGCGGCAGTTCTGGTGGCAGAGGCTGCACTTCACATCCTCCGAATCCTGATCGAGCCTCTTCCAGAATTGGGCCTCTCGAATGTTCTGTTTGGAATTTTGCATAGGATTTTGCATGTCGTATCACCATATAATTTGCTTGAATATATGGCGCTGCCAGATGTAATACTTATTCGTCCTGCCCCAGCCATCCCGCAACTCTCCTTCAAACTGGTTGTACAGACTGATTTAATAGAGGCAAGGCATAATATGTCAGGGCATAATAGAGACGAGAGGGGATTTTGAAGATCAGGATGATGATTTGTGGAATAAAATACTACAAAAAAGGAATAGTTCTGGAGAGCCTAAGCCCTCCAGCTACTTGGTCTTTCAGTCTCTCCTGCTCAGAACGAGGTAAGCTACAGCCAGAAGGCCAGTCAGAGCGAAGATGCTGCTAAATCCGGGAGCTTGGGGAGCAGTCTTATTCTCCTCTTCCTTCTCGGGTTCAGCCTTTACCTCTTCTTTGGCCTTCTCTTCTACAGCTTTGGCTTCCTCTTCAGTCTTGTTGACCTCCTCAGCGACCGCTGTCTCGACCTTCTCTACAGCAGTCTTGTCCTCAGTCTCATCTACTGCAGGGGCGGCCTCAGCAGGAGTGGGTGCAGCCTCCTCTCCCTCGATGGTTACTTCCTTGTAGATGTAGTATCTGAGCTCATCAGCATCGGCGGTTCTGATGGAGATGCCGGGCATGAGGACGATATCCTTGTTCTTGCTGAGGGTGATATCGTTGTCCTCGTTGTTCATGATGATGGTGTCGGCGGTGACCGTCTGGATGGTCATCTTGTCGTACTCGGTGTTCTCAGAGACATCCTTGGGTGTGTCTGAGAGCTGCCACAGTCCGTCAACAGTTGCCAGGTTTGTGTCAGAACCGCGGAAGGCGTTCTTGAAGTGGGCAGCGACGATGACTACATCCTTGGAGTCTCCGATGTCCCTCTTGTAATAGTAGGTCTTATCCTTCATGGTGGCACCGGTCTTGGATGGGGAGATGACCTTGCTGTCCACGACCACTCCATCCTTCTGAAGCTCGAGGTAGACCTTGTTGCCATCGATATCGATAGCGGAGATGGCCAGCTCATAGCCCTCTTCCAGATCGAGGGGTGTGCCAGAGGTGAGAGTTCTCTCATCATCATTATCCACCAGGATCTGGAGAACCTGCTCATCGGATAGGACGTTCTCATCCTTGGACTCATGGAAGAGGACATCATCAGTGGTATCCGGGGTGTCAAGGTAGCCGGCGAAGTACTTCTCAGCCATGAAGCCGATCACATTGTAGGATCCCCAGGCCTCATACTCGAAGTCTGCCTTCTGAGCGGTGGTGGTATAGACGACACCATTGGGCTCGGAGAGTTTGTTCTCACCGGTTATGGTTGCAGTCAACTCTTCAGTCTTGATGTTGTCATCGATATCATAGTAGAAGCCAGCGAAGTTATCAGCATCCCAGGTGTAAGTGCCAGTGGCCACGTCGCCCCTTATCTCATGGACTCCAGGCTCGGTGATCTCCTTGTAGATGTAGTATCTGAGCTCATCAGCATCGGCGGTTCTGATGGAGATGCCGGGCATGAGGGTGATATCCTTGTTCTTGCTGAGGGTGATATCGTTGTCCTCATTGTTCATGATGATGGTGTCGGCGGTGACCGTCTGGATGGTCATCTTGTCGTACTCGGTGTTCTCAGAGACATCCTTGGGTGTGTCAGAGAGCTGCCACAGTCCGTCAACAGTTGCCAGGTTTGTGTCAGCACCGCGGAAGGCATTCTTGAAGTGAGCAGCGACGATGACTACATCCTTGGAGTCGCCGACATCCTTCTTGTAGTAGTAGGTCTTGTCCTTCATGGTGGCGCCATCTTTGGATGGAGAGATGACCTTGCTGTCCACAACTGTCCCATCCTTCCGCAGCTCGAGGTAGACCTTGTTGCCATCGATATCGATAGCGGAGATGGCCAGCTCATAACCCTCTTCCAGATCGAGGGGTGTGCCAGAGGTGAGAGTTCTCTCATCATCATTATCCACCAGGATCTGGAGGACCTGCTCATCGGATAGGACGTTCTCATCCTTGGACTCATGGAAGAGGACATCATCAGTGGTATCCGGGGTGTCAAGGTAGCCGGCGAAGTACTTCTCAGCCATGAAGCCGATTACATTGTAGGATCCCCAGGGCTCATACTCGAAGTCTGCCTTCTGAGCGGTGGTGGTGTAGACGACACCATTGGGCTCAGCGAGCTTGTTATCTGTTAAGGTTGTTGTCAACTCTTCGGTCTTGATGTTGTCATCAAGATCGTAGTAGAAGCCGGCAAAGTCGTCGGCAGTCCAGGTAGCGCCCTCTGTGGCGACCTTCCCGCGGATCTCGACACTGTCGACCGCTCCTACTGCCATCGCTGTTGCCAATAATAGCACCATCGATGTAAATGTAATTGCAGTCAATTTTTTCATCTTTTAACCTCCTATTTACCCTTCATGATCACTTTCAGCAGCATACAGTCTGATTATTCTTAAAACCATTGCCTGAATAACGTCTTGAACCGCCCGCTAAGGGCATGGCGCATGGTATCTCCTGCTTTGCCATCGCTTTCGGGCGCATCTCTGACATGTGTATAGCTACGTCACCCTCCTAATCCCGTATGGGACTATAGGGTAGTGATAGAGTATTTCCCTATTATATCTTTTTTGGTCACTGACAGCAGCTTGGTGCTGATCTCCCCCCATAGGAGCCAGTGGTTGACCAAAGAGCTTTACGAGGCTCAAAGCCTGGATTGTCCCTCTTGTTTAAAAGCTTATTCTTGCTATCTGGCATCAATACATATCGCTATGGGCTCAGATTACTGATGCTATTATAAATATCAGTATAAATATCAGCTCTCGCTCCCATTTAAAACATCAGACCCTTTCTTTGGAGGGAAAACCGTTTTACGGGAGGCGATGGTATGGATGAGTATGAGTGAAGGGAAGTTTGCCCTGATCTATCATCCCCTCTTTCTCATGCACGATACAGGCGGGCATCCAGAGAGAAAGGAGCGCCTGACGGCAATCCTGGAGAGGATAAAGTCCGAAGGGTTGGATATAGAACATATCACACCGAAATCCGCGAGGATCGAGCAGGTTGAGGCAGTGCACGGGAGGAGGTACATCGATCAGGTGAGGGCCATCTGCGAGCGGGGTGGCGGCTACCTGGATATCGATACCGTCCTCAGCAAAGACTCTTATGAGGCCGCACTGATGGCTGCGGGGGGAGCCATAGCAGCAGTGGATGCTGTGATCGAAGGCCATCGGGGTGCTTATGCCTTGGTCAGGCCGCCGGGCCATCATGCTCTTCCCAATCGCGGCATGGGCTTTTGCATCTTCAATAATGTGGCCATCGCGGCAAAGCATGCCCAGTTCCGGGGCCTGAAGAAGGTCTTGATAGTGGACTGGGATGTCCATCACGGGAACGGGACCAATGCCATATTCTACTCCGATCCCTCGGTTATGTACTTCTCCACCCACCAGTTCCCCCACTATCCGGGCACGGGCAGGATGAACGATGTGGGAGAGGACGGGGCAGAGGGGACCAAGGTGAATGTGCCCCTCCCCTCGGGCAGCGGGGACGAGGGCTATCTCATGGCCTATCGGGAGCTTCTGCTGCCCGTAGCCCTTGAGTTCTCCCCTGATATCGTCCTGGTCTCGGCAGGTCAGGACCCGCACCGGGACGATCCCCTGGGGGGGATGAGCCTGACAGCTCGCGGATTTGCAGCCATCGCCGGGGTGGTGAAGGAGGTGGCAGACTGCTGCTCAGAGGGAATGGTGGCTGCCGTCCTGGAGGGGGGCTATAACCTCTCTGCTCAGGCGGAGGCCATTGTGGCCCAGATCAGGGCCTTTCAGGGGGAGGTGCCGGAGGTCAGCGGATTCGACTCCAGAGTGGCCCGGCGGATCGATGAGATAAAGGCCATCCATAAAGCCTACTGGAAGTGCTTTCAACCGGATGGGATGCGAGGGCCTTCGCCCTCATGATATGGGGGCCCGGGCATCGAGATACCGGGCCAGAAAGGTCCTGAACTCTCTGTCCCTGATCTGCAGGATCTCCCTTCCGGCATATATCTTGTGTCCGCGGCGGATGGCGCGGGAGAGATGCTTTCCCAGGGAGAGGCCCTCCAACTCCGCCGCCAGCAGATCTCGGGCGTAGATATGTTTGCGTGGCTCCTCCACCACCACCCTGCCCCCTCTGACGTAAGGGCCGGACAGGGGATGGGGGTGGGCGGCCAGGAAGCGGGCGGCGTGCTCTGCCTCCCAGACCGGTGGGCCGGATCGGGAGCAGGCCCTTGACAGCTCCCAGACCTCCATCTCAAAGAGCATCACTGCTCTGTCGCGATAGGCGGTGACATCGCTGCGCAGCACTGAAAAGCCGTTTCTCGCCATCAAAGCCCGGACGGACTCCTCTGCCTTGCGCAACTGGGGGTAGAGGATATCCTCCACCACATCTGGGGCCTGGAACTGAAGGATGATGGGCATCGTCCCTCGCGCATCCATCCTGGATTGGACCTCTTCATCCCCGAGGGGCTCGTGCTCAGGGGGAAAGAAGAACTCCAGGTCCGGCCGGGCGAGAAAAGAGCGGGCTGCGGCGCTGAAAAGGAGCATCCTGTCCAGGGTCAGGGCAGCGGCCACATTGCGGTTGGGATCCACTGGGTCCACCACCACCAAAGGCTCATCATGCAACCTCCCCCCCCTTCTCCCTCCCTCCAGCTCCAGGAGGGTGTTGGGCCTCCAGAGGGAGGCGGCGCGGAGCACGCCGGCGAAGGAGCGGTAGTGTATCACCAGCAGCTCTGCCAGATAGCCGGAGAAGCCTCCCGTCTTCAGCTCCGAGCCGTAGACTCCAACCCCCTTGAGAAACTGCTTCAAGAGGAGGACCTCATCCTCCAGGCCGGTGATCCTGGAGGCGATATACCTGGTATGAAAAGGGGTTCTGTCCACAGCCGACCTCAGCCGGCTGGCATCATCCACCAGATAACAGGGGACCAGGTCCACCTCAAAGCCGTCCACCCGGGCATGGATATAGGGGTGCTCGGCATACCTCTCCTCCTGCTCCGGGGCGACCAGCCTGGCCAGCCTCACGGCTTCGCCCAGGTCGCTGCTCTCGGGCACGCCCAAGAATATATCAAGATCATAATCCTGCGAGAGCCAGGTCCCCCTGGCCGCCGAGCCCACCAGCATGGCTTGAAGGACTATTCCCTGCTCCTGTGCCATCTGCTCGATCTTTGTTATGATCTTTCTGGAGACGGCGCGAAGCCTCTCCCTTTGGGCTGGGCTGGGCCGGACCTGGCTCAGCACTATCTCTCCAATCTCAGAGAGGGAATACTGCCAGGTCTTCGTATATTGGCCCTCCCGGTGTCAGTGTGCTTTTTTTTAGATAGAATCTATCTACAGTGAAGCTTCCCAGGTCCAGAGCAGATCGAGAGCCGATCTTGGCCAAAAGCTCCCGGCTGATCCTGGCATTGGGCCGGCCCACCCTTCCTATTGTCACATGAGGGATGAAGCCCCGCTCCTCCCGGGGATAACCCAGGGGCCCCAGAGCCGCCTCCACCTTATCCGATAACGAGGTGAAGTCCCCTTCCAGGCCCAGCCAGACCACGCGCACCGATCTTCCCGGAAATGCGCCCATGCCCGTCAGGCGAGCAGCGAAGGGGGCGGCCTTGACTGTAGCCAGGGCCTCCTTGACCCGGCCCACTCCTCCCTCAGGGACATCTCCCAGGAACTTGATGGTGATGTGGACCAGCTCCGGCCGGACCAGGCGCAGCCCTGCTGTGGCGATACCCTCCTCCAGGCGGCCGATCTCCTCGCGCATCTCCTCTGGCAGGTCCACGGCAACGAAGCACCTGATTCCTGTCATCTCAGTATGCTGCCTTTGCTGGCTGAGGTCACTGAATTTCTGTAGCGCGCCAGCACACCGGTCTTTATGATGCCCTCAGGCATATCAGGCATCTTCCATTCCCCTCTCCTCCGCTCCAGCTCCTCCCGGTCAACCTGCAGATCGAGCCTGCGGGCGGGGATATCGATGCTGATGATATCGCCGGGCCGGACCAGGGCGATGGGACCACCAGCGGCAGCCTCGGGTGAGACATGGCCGATGCAAGGGCCCCTGGTGCCCCCGCTGAACCGTCCATCGGTTATCAGGGCCACTGACTCAGAGAGGCCTGCCCCGGCGATGGCTGATGTGGGGGCCAGGGCCTCTCTCATTCCCGGACCGCCCCTCGGGCCCTCATATCTTATCACCACCACATCGCCGGGCCTCACCTCTCCTCCCACTATCCCCGCCATCGAATCCTCCTCGCTATCATAGATCACCGCCGGGCCGGAGTGCTTGAGCATTCCCTGCGATACAGCAGTCTGCTTGACCACAGCTCCCTCCGGGGCCAGGCTGCCATAGAGTATGGCTATGCCCCCCTCGGCATGCACCGGTGAGCTGATGGTGGCTATCACCTGGGAGTTGACGAGGGGATTGATCACCTTGAATGAGTCCAGGCTCTGACCAAGCCTTTTGCCTGTGACAGTCAGGGCATCCAGGTCCAGAAGAGATCGGAGGGCGCTCATGACTGCGGGAACTCCCCCTGCCTTCTCCAGGTCAAGGATGTGATAGGGGCCTCCGGGCCTGAGATTGACCAGATGTGGCGTCTCCCGGCTGAGCTGATCGAAGCGCTGGATGCTCAGGTCCAGGCCGAACTCAGCTGCTATTGCCAGCAGGTGCAGGACGGTGTTCGTCGACCCGCCGATGGCCATATCCACCCGGATGGCATTATCCAGGGAGGCGGCAGTCACTATCTGCCGGGCGGTGATCCCCTTCTCCACCAGTTCCATGATCTTCATCCCGGAGAGCTTGGCCAGGCGAACCTTTCGCGCATCCACTGCATGGGCTGTGGCGCACCCGGGCAGGGAGAGGCCCATGGCCTCAGTGAGGCAGGCCATGGTATTGGCGGTGAAGAGGCCGGCACAGGAGCCTGCGCCGGGGCAGGCCATATCCTCCAGGGCATCCAGGGTCTCCCCCCCTCTCTGCCACTCCTCGAAGACATTGATCAGATCCAGATCCTTGTCGCAGGCAAAGCCGGGCATCATCGGCCCGCCAGTGACCACGATGGTGGGCAGATCCAGCCTCCCCGCGGCCATGATATGTCCGGGGACGATCTTATCGCAGGTGGGGATCATCACCAGGCCGTCTAGCTGATGGGACTCGGCCATGATCTCGATGGTGTCCTCGATCAGCTCCCGGCTGGGCAGGGAGTATCTCATCCCCTTATGGCCCATGGCTATGCCGTCGCAGACCCCGATGGTCTGGAACTCAAAGGGAACCCCCCCGGCAGAGCGGATGCCTGCTTTAACCGCCTCCCCCAACCGGTCGAGGTGAATGTGTCCGGGTATAAAATCGTTACATGAGTTTACAACGCCGATGAAAGGACGGCGAATCTCCTCATCGCACAGGCCGGTGGCCTTGAGAAGAGCCCTGTGAGGTGCTCTCTCCCGGCCCACCTTGGTGACATCGCTCCTCATATCCAAAGACCTCACTCGCCCTAGCCACTCTTCCGTTTAAGTAGTTGCTGTTAAATACCACAAGGTACGTTGCCGCCAGAGGGTGTTTTAAAAGCATGGATGCCTATTCATTGTTCCTGGTTTTCCTGTCGATCTACATCGCGGTCCTGCTCGGGATAGGCCTGTATCTCTCCCGCAGGCAGAGGTCGGAGACCGACTTCTGGCTGGCGGGAAGAGAGCTGGGACCGATAAGCATAGGACTTGCCGCCGCATCAGCCTGGACCACAGCCAGTGCACTGCTCCTGGCCACGGGGCTCTTTCTTCTCTTCGGCATAGGCTCGATCTGGATCTGGGTCTTCCCGAATATCGCCGGCCTGGCCATCATCGCCGCCATATCAGGAAGGATCAAGAATATCCCCGCCCTGACCCAGCCCGAGCTCATGGAGATAAGGTACGACCCCATGATCCGGGCACCGGTGGCTCTCGCCGTCACCATCATGATGGTGCTCTTCTCTGTCACCGACTTCATAGGCTTCAAATTGGTGCTGGGCACCTTCTTCGGCATTGAGCCCGTCTTCGCCATCGCCATCATGGCCATCTCTGTAGCCCTTTATGTTGGCGTGGGCGGCTTCCGGGCAGTGGTCTGGACGGATATGATTCAGTATGCTCTGTTGGCCGGCCTTGCCGCCTATGTGGCCTATATGGCTCTCGACCTGTCAGCGGACATGGACATCTCCATCATCACAGCATCCTCAATGCTGGGCGCTGACTGGTGGGATATCTTCTCCCTGGGCGGCATATTGGGCGCCCTGGTCTTCATAGTGGCCCTGGTTCCGGGATGGGTGGCAGAGCAGGACCCCTGGCAGAAGGTCTGGGCAGCCCGCGATGATCCCTCTGCGAAGAGAGGGCTCTTGCTTGGTGCTGCCTTGCTCGCCCTGGTGTACATCTTCTGCCTTCTGTCGGCCATAGGCCTCTCTGTGATCTACCCCCGCCCTTCCGGAGAGGTGGAAGCGGAGATGCTGTATCTCCGGATTATAAGCGATAACGTCCCGGGATGGCTCTTAGGCCTCCTGACCATCGGCTTTGCTGCAGCATCCATGTCCTGCACTGATACATTTGCCACCTCTGGGGCATCCTGCCTCTCCCGCGACCTGATCCAAAGGTATCTCTGGCCCACGGCTACAGTGAAAGAGATGCTGGTTGTAAACAGGATACTGATTGTGATCATGGTCTTCTTATCCGCCTTCATCGCCCTGAATGTGGAGAGCATCATGGATGCAGTGATCATCGCCACAGTCATTGGCACTACATCCTACTTCTTTCCCATCATCGGCGGTCTGTACTGGAAGCGGGCCACGAAGTGGGGAGCCATGGCGGCCCTGGTGGTGGGCGGCGGAACTCAGATCCTTCTCATATCCTATGAGCAGTTCTGGCTCAAGGAGCCACTGGACAGCATCTCTCCTTATCTGGTGGAGCATGGCGTTCTGGTGGGCTTATCCTTGAGCGCCCTCTTCTTTCTCGGGGCATCTCTGGCCACCAGGCAGGCGGAGGATATCCGCCTGGCTCCATTCTTCCCCGATATCGCAGAGAGGGTCTTCGAGGGCAGCACTCCGGGGATGGATCGGACGAGCCCGATCTATCAGAGGATCAGCGCAAAGATCGAGGAGAAGCCAGCAGGGGAGCGGATTCATCTCCGCTTGGCCATTGATTACTCTCCCGCTCGCGAAGAGAAGGAGCATGCAAATCTGATCTGGAAGCCCTTTGTGGAGAGGCTCAAGGAGAGCAATTCCATCTGGTTCACCCCCACCGGCAGCCACGTCGCCTACCGCCTCAGCCAGGCCGATATGCTGGCCTGCGTCAAGATGGTACACGGCAGCACCCGGCAGATCTGGCTGGATGCAGATCCGAAGGGCGAGAGCATCGAGCGGCAGAGGGATGAACTGGTTGTTGCCTATCAGGAGATCGAGAGGGTGCTGGCCGAGATCGGCCTGGAAGCATCACCAAGATGATGAGAGAAGATATACAACTGGCTGTCGTGGGCGCGGGGCCGGCGGGGTGCACTGCAGCCCTCGTGGCAGCCCGGGAACTGGATGTGGTGCTCATCGAGAGGAAGAGCGAGATAGGCAGCCCAGTTCAGTGTGGCGGTTTCCTCCCTGAGGGCAGGGAGCTGGAGGCTCTGCTGCCCCGCGCCCGGCTGCCTGAGGAATTAAAGGAGATCCCAAAGCGCTGCATACTGCATCACACCCGGCTGCAGCGGATCTACTCCCCCTCTGGAATGAGCAAGGAGTTTGCCGTCGCGGGTCGGGTCTTGGACCGGCGGGCTTTTGATCGCCACCTTGCCTCCCAGGCCGCTCGCGCTGGTGCTAGGATCCTTCCCGCCACCCGGGCGGCGCTGCTGGAGGGCGGTCTGGAGCTCTCCGGCCACTATGCCGGGAGGCTCAGGCCCCGGATGATAATCGGCGCTGATGGCCCCCGCTCCACCGTCTCCCGCCATATGGGAAACCCCCTCCAGGAGATGGGCATCTGCCTGGAGTACGAGATGGCGGATGTGGATATCGATAGCGATGCAGCAGAGATGTTCTTCTCGGCAAGGTATGCTCCAGGGGGCTATGCCTGGATAATTCCCCTCGGCCCGGATAGGGCCAATGTGGGCGTGGGGGTGCGTTCGTCCTACCTCTCCGGCCAGAGGCTTCCCGATATCCTGGAGGGATTTGTGCACGGTCATCCCCAGGCCAAAGAGAAGCTCTCCTCAGGGGAGGTTTTGGCGGTGATGCGCGGCCTGGTTCCCGCTGGCGGGAGTGCAGGGTCGATTCACAAAGGCAATATGATCCTGGCAGGAGATGCCGCCGGGCATGTACTGGCCAGCAGTGGCGGAGGAATACCTTTAGCGGTTGTTGCCGGGAGGATTGCAGGCGAGTTGGCAATTGAGCATCTTTGCCGCGGCAAATCCTTATCGGAGTATTCATCGCGCATTGGAAGGGAGTTCGGGCGGGAGCTGGAGCGGTCAGTGCAGATAAGAAAGATGGTGGATGTGGCCATGAGAAGCGATCGGCTCATCAATGCCCTCTTCGCTGCCTTGAGCCCAGAACAGATGAAATCGGTGATGCGGGCGCAGATACCCTCGCCACTCAGCTCTCGCGAATGGTCTATAAAATGACTACAGGACGGCAGGCCGTCCCTTTCTGATGCTCTCCGTCCCAGCTACTCAGGGCTCTCCTCCTTGGGGGTCCTGCTCAACAGCTCCTCCAGCGATTTGGCCCCCGACTCCACCACCTTGACATTTATCTGGCCGATATCGTGGGATATGTCCCTCCCATGGATGCTCTTCCTCTTCTTCTTGCCCTCAGCAGTGGGGTGATAGCCGATTCCAGTGGAGAGAAGGATCTTTCTTCGTTTGTTTCCCGGGAGGTCGGCCCGCATGGGAAATCCCTCGCGATCGCTCCCTCCTGTGATCTGCATCGAGTATCCCGGCATGCCCAGGATCTCCCCTTCGATCTTCTCGCCGATATGCTTCCCCAGTAGCTTGCTCGCTCCGGTATCCTTAAGCTCTACCTGATAGGCTTTACCGCTTTTGGGATCTGAGACCACAACTCTAAAATCCATTATACTTCCTCATCGACGTAAATGTGACTTTCTGTCTAGGGACTGATGCCCTATAAAACATTATCTTGTCTTTTAAGCCTTGAAGTGATGAATATCAGCTCAGGAAGATCGATTGGGGAATATCCGTCCAGGAAGATCGATTGGGGGATATCAGCTCAAGAAGATCGATTGGGGATATCAGCTCAGGAAGATCGATTGGGGGATATCAGCTCAGGAAGATCGATTGGGGGATATCAGCTCAAGAAGATCGATTGGGGGATATCAGCTCAGGAAGATCGATTGGGGGATATCAACTCAGGAAGATCGATTGGGGGATATCAGCTCAGGAATATCGGTTGGGGAATATCAGCTCAGGAAGATCGATTGGGGGATATCGGCTCAGGAAGATCGATTGGGGGATATCGGCTCAGGAAGATCGATTGGGGAATATCAGCTCAAGAAGATCGATTGGGGGATATCGGCTTAAGAAGATCGATTGGGGGATATCAGCTCAGGAAGATCGATTGGGGGATATCAGCTCAGATCGGCCATCCGGGAGTAGTCCACGAGCATGGATATCGGCAGGGTCTTTATCCCCGCTCCCATCTCCTCTGCAGCCACTGCACCATTGACCCCAGCATAAAAGGCGATGCCGATCTTTCCTGCGGCCACTGGACAGCCCAGTATCGGCTCGGCGGGACCTCCGACTTTTATAAGGCCGCCAAATCCTGCACATCGAGATGCTTCCAGGATATCGAGGGCATATCCAGCCGCCGCGAGGGGTACCTCCCGGACATTGGCCAGCACCCGCCCCGATCCTCTGCTGATGGCATTGGAGACGCTTGTCACCCTCCCTCCCATGAAGATCTTCACCGGGTCGAGGGATGAGCCCGCATAGGCTATGAGATCAGTGAACTCCACCGGCTGCTTATCTTTGATCCTTACCAGGCCTGCGAAGCTGGTGAGGACGGGAATCCCCTTCTTCATCAGAATCCCATCCATGGTCATGCTGCATACCGTGACCATACCTATAGATCCAGCGGGCACCACCTGGGTGGAGAGCATCTCGCCCTCGTCCAGGATCAATACACGGCGGCTTATCCCGTATCCCTCGTCGAAGGCGCGGGCGAGGATATCCAGGACCCGATCGGAATCGGTTTTATCGATAATGCTGGTATTGGCGATGACCAGACCCTGGCAGCTGTGCGGATCAAAGCTGCTCCTGTACATATATTCCTCAATCCTGGTGTTCACAAAGCCTATCCGATCGTCTATCAGGGCATCGGCTAGCTCTCTGGAGCCCAGTGGGGTTATCACCCGGCCGCTATAACCCTTCTTCTTGGTGAACCCCAGCTCATCGAGGATCTTGAGATTATAGCGCACCGCCCTTTCGCCCAGATCATAGCCCCGGTTGCAAAGGGTATCTGAGATCGCCCTCGCTCCCACCGGCGTGTTGGCGCTCTCGATCACCCTGAGGATCTCCATTAACCTGCGCTGGCTCATATGGGTCTTGGTGAGCAGCTTCATTCAGACTGATCCTCCGGGAAAGAGAATATATATCTTATGGGGACAACCAAAGGCGGGCCTCTGGCGTCAGGTGCTGCAGCGTCTGAAGGAGTGAGAAAATAGTCCCGTAGGGTAGAGGTCAATCCTGAGGGCCTTTGGAGCCCGCGACGGCGGTTCGAATCCGCCCGGGACTACTCAAAATCCAGGATCTCACTGGAAATGTAGATATATCTGTTCAATCTCATTTAGGAGGGCCAGGCAGGTTGATTTGATGAAATCATTGCTCCGGTAGTGTAGCCCGGCCAATCATTTCGGCCTTTCAAGCCGAAGACTCGGGTCCAAATCCCGGCCGGAGCACCTTTCAATAATCCCATCTGGATGGCCTGCGCAACTTCCCAGGGTCGAAAGGAGCTGATGTTGCCAGCCAGCGTCCTGGCGCGCATTCTACTGCTATTGCATCAGGAGGATAGTAGCACTTTCCCTGCAATCCCGGTGAAGATCGATGGCATTTTTGCTGGGGCAAAACGATTGACAAGACTAGCCGATATCGGTTTTTCTGGATAAAGACCCGATACGTTTATATTCCTGAAGGCGGTATAGGGTGCTCTTGCCTGAGCAAAATACTCAAATATGAGCCGATAAGCATGAGGATCAGGTACTCCATAACGCCAGCAAAATCGGAGTTGCTCTGCATGGGCTTGTTGCCGTGCAGAAGACGAGGTCTTGCTGTCTTATGGTGTCGAGTGGATTTAGGCCTCTGTGGACGGCTTGGATCCTAAGAAATGTTGGTATATCAAGGAGGTGGGAAAGAAATGAGAAAACTGATAGCTGTTTTGATTATAGTCGCCATGGCCGTAGTCGGCATGGCCGGTGCAGCTAACTATATGTACGAAAAGGCATCGGTCAAGGGCGTTGGATATAAGAACGTAGAGATGATCATTTCCACCCAGTCTGGCTTCAACGGCCAGAAGCTGGTTGAGAAGGAGTCCGGATCCGGAAACGTGATCGTAGAGAGGACTGAGGTAGAGGCTGAGAGGCAGCTTAATGCCTATGGCGCTCAGTTGCCCTGTATGTATCCCAATACCTGTGCCATGGACTACATCAACTTCACCAAGGAAGCTGAGTTCGAGTACAT
>MTKW01000208.1_pt1 | contig 50595 bp, 44 predicted proteins | sample 1042761 | NCBI WGS metagenome assembly MTKW01 (sample SAMN06205366, study PRJNA360243) | anaerobic digester metagenome | biome: Wastewater treatment plant; feature: Anaerobic digester sludge; material: sludge; isolation source: anaerobic digester fed with sludge from wastewater treatment plant ... | reverse complement strand
CAAATTTTAACCGGCAACGGCTTATGGACTTTGGCTATGGAACCAAAAATGCAACTGAGAGACCCGGAAATAATTCCCACAGAAAGGGTACTGAATGACGTATTGGGCAATTCAGTCTACAGCGTCCTGGCATCGTTCCTCGGAAGGATTACAAGCCCGGAGTATGGGCTGAACATCGAGTGGAGGTATTACAACGACGGGAAAGCATGGCTCGGAAAAATAACACAAAAGAAAAAAACCATTCTCTGGCTTTCCATCTGGGAAGGATTCTTCAAGATGAGTTTCTATTTCACCGAAAAGCATCTCAAATCCTTTGCTGAACTGGATATTTCGAAAACCAAAAAAGAGGAGTTAGCCACAGCGAAACCGATAGGGAAGTTATTCCCCCTGACAGTTGATATCAGCTGCAAGGAGCAACTTGCCGACCTGTTTACCGTTGTCGGTTTCAAGAAAAGCCTTCAAATCGCACCCATCCAGGCTACCACCTCCCGGGGCTCCGTCAGAGCATGCATAGCGAGCAACTGGTTGTAAAGGCGGATATGGAGCAGTTCGGAAGGTGTCATACGTTTTCAGTTTAAAAAATCAAATGACCAATTTTTTTTCAACAAACCCGGTTGACAAAAGGCATATGCGTATCTTTGTCCCGATAAAATCAACTGTATGGATATACTTACACTTGCCGCAGAGAATCAACAAACGGCCTGGCAAATACTGAAAGAGACAGGGATTGTTCAAACCTGGGAAAAGGCAGGAGCGACCGTGAACCTGGTGGACTCACTCAAGTCGGGCCTGTTGATGAAAAACAGGGATATTGATATGCACATCTACACGGACAAACTCAGTGTAGCCGAAAGTTTCTCCGTTATCCAGGAATTGGCAGAAAGGTTATCTTTCAAGGAAATTCATTATAAAAACCTGATTGACACCGAAGAGGAATGTATCGAATGGCACATTTTATATGAACACAACAACCGGGACACCTGGAAATTTGACATGATTCATATCCGAAAGGGATCAAGATATGACGGTACGGTAGAGAGAGTTACAGATGCCATCACCGAACGCCTGACACCAGAAATTCGCAAGAAAATCCTTCAACTGAAACAGGAGATTCCGAACAGCATCACCATTCCCGGAACTGACAATCAATTTATAGCCTTCTTTCTCGATCCTTCTGCTCTTTCCAAGCAGACGATACAAACTGATAAAAGAGGCTCCCAAGCGCAACAGCATTATTCCTACACCCAGCCAATAAATCACAGTCAATGCCGTAACCGGGGAGACCGGCCTTCCAATGCTTACACCGGTCGTGTGCTGCGAAACAGCCGCTTCAGGGTTGGCACGCTCAACCCACTCATCTTCCGGCAATACGTATCGAGCCTCAGGGCCTTTAAGTTTTTCCGGTAACAGCAACTCTTCAAACTGAAAAACAGTTTGCTGAAGAGCATGCGACTGACTCAGTTTCAGTTTTACAAAAGGTAAGATTGTGCAGACGATTAATCCTGAAATCAACGTGAAACGCGTAAAAACGAAAGAAAGTCTCTCTCATCAACAACAACCGGAAGAATACGGAGAAAGCAATCAGGCAAATGGTTGCCTTGGCCAGGTATACCATAAGGTTTTCCATCTTCGGAAGAATTATTTTTTACCTCTTTCAATTTTCCTTATCAGGTCTTTCAATTCACTGATCGACAACCGCTCCTCTTCGATCAATGTAGAGACCACATGGGTATAAGAGTCATCAAAGTATTGGGAAATCACTTTCTTCAGTGCCCTGCCTTTATACTCATCCTGCGACACAACGGGAAAATACTGATACGTATTTCCATACGCTTTATGGCTTACAAAATTCTTTTCTTCAAGCACCCGGATAACGGTAGAAACGGTATTGTAATGAGGTTTAGGTTCCGGATAAACCTCAAGGATTTCGCGGACAAACAGAGGTCCTTTATCCCATAAAATTTGCATCACCTCTTCTTCTTTTTCGGTTAATCTCATCATAAGGCTTTGTTTTATACGATTCTCCTGCAAATGTAAACATACTTTCCAGAAAACAACTATAAAGATTAATAATACAACTATATATAACAGTTTTATATACTGTTTTAATAGTTGTAAACTATTAAAGAAAAATTAGATACCATTTACGCCCTTGAATATGCTCAATAACCGGAACTGTTTTTCTGAGCATCCATAACTTTTGCCGATCAACCAAAAAATTTAAAACAGTTTCTCAATAACTTACGAATTTTTCAATGAAAAAGCGTACCTTTGCACCCCAGAAAAAGATTGTTTAATGCAAAACATACGCAACATCGCCATCATCGCTCACGTTGATCACGGCAAAACCACCCTGGTAGACAAGATGCTTCTTGCAGGAAACCTGTTCAGGCAAAACCAGCTCACCGAGGATCTGATCCTCGACAACAACGACCTCGAACGTGAGCGGGGCATCACCATTCTCTCCAAGAATGTCTCCATCCAGTACAAGGGAGTAAAAATAAATATTATCGATACCCCGGGACACGCCGATTTCGGCGGTGAAGTGGAACGGGTACTGAACATGGCCGACGGCTGCCTGCTGGTGGTCGACGCCTTCGAGGGCCCCATGCCGCAGACCCGTTTTGTCCTGCAGAAAGCGCTGGAGATCGGTCTGAAACCGATCCTGGTCATCAACAAGATCGACAAGCCCAACTGTCGCCCCGAAGAGGTACAGGAGGCCGTTTTCGATCTGATGTTCAACCTCAACGCGACCGAAGAGCAGCTCAATTTTCCCACCATCTACGGATCTGCCAAGCAGGGCTGGATGTCGGACGACTGGAAACAACCCTCCAACAGCATCATCCCGCTGCTCGACGCCATATTGGAATATATTCCCGCCCCCAAGTCGCTCCAGGGGATACCCCAAATGCTGATCACCTCACTCGACTACTCCAATTATGTGGGGAGGATCGCCGTAGGCCGCATACACCGTGGAAGCCTCGAGCCCAACAAGGATTATGCGCTCTGCAAGCGCGACGGCAGCATCCGGAAGATCCGGATCAAGGAGGTCAACCTGTTCGAGGGACTGGGAAGGATCAAGGCCGAAACGGCATCGTCGGGCGATATCTGCGCACTGATCGGCATCGAGGGGTTTGATATCGGCGATACCATCACCGACCTGGAGAAACCGGAACCGCTCGACCCGATTGCGGTAGACGAGCCCACCATGTCGATGCTCTTTACCATCAACAACTCCCCATTCTTCGGACAGGACGGCAAGTATGTCACCTCACGCCATATCTACGAGAGATTGATGCGCGAACTGGACAAGAACCTGGCGCTGCGCGTGGAGACGACCGACAGTTCCGATTCTTGGATCGTCTACGGCCGTGGAGTCCTTCATCTGTCGGTACTGATCGAAACGATGCGTCGCGAGGGATATGAGCTGCAGGTGGGACAACCGCAGGTGATCATCAAGGAGATCGCCGGTGAGAAATATGAACCGGTGGAACAGCTCACCGTAAACCTCCCCGAAGAGTCGGCAAGCAAGATCATCGACATCATCTCCCGCCGCAAGGGTGAGATGATCAGCATGGAGAGCAAGAACGACCGCATGCACATCGAGTTTACCATCCCTTCCCGCGGCATCATCGGACTGAACAACCTCGTCCTCACCCTCTCCGCCGGAGAGGCGATCATGGCTCACCGCTTCCTTGAGTTTCAACCCTGGAAAGGGAACATCGAGAAGCGGCAGAACGGTTCAATCATCGCCGGCGAGTCGGGCAACGCCTTTGCATACGCCCTGGACAAGCTGCAGGACCGGGGACGCTTTTTTATCGAGCCGCAGACCGAAGTTTACGAAGGACAGGTGGTTGGCGAGCACAGCAAGGAGGGCGACCTGGTGGTGAATGTCACCAAATCGAAAAAGCTGACCAACGTGCGGGCATCTGGATCGGACGACAAGGCACAGTTGGCTCCGCCGATAATCTTCAGCCTCGAGGAGGCGCTCGAGTATATCAAGGAGGATGAGTATGTGGAAGTGACGCCCAAGGCGATCAGGATACGCAAAATCCTTCTGGACGAGAACGACCGGAAAAGAATGGCTAAAAAGGGATAAGGAAAAAAATCACCTGATCAGGGAGATAAACTCTTCGCGGGTCTTCTGCACCTGGAAGACCCCAGTAAAGTCGGAAGTGGTGGTAATGGAGTTCTGCTTTTCAACTCCACGCATCTGCATACACATGTGTTGCGCCTCGATCACCACCATCACCCCCATCGGGTTGAGTGTCTTCTGAATACACTCCTTGATCTGGGTGGTCAACCGCTCCTGCACCTGCAGGCGACGGGCAAAGACATCCACCACCCGGGCAATCTTGCTCAAACCGGTGATATATCCGTTGGGAATATAGGCCACATGGGCCTTCCCGAAAAAGGGAAGCAGGTGATGCTCACACATCGAGAAGAGGTCGATATCCTTGACGATCACCATCTGGCGGTAATTTTCGCGGAACAGAGCAGAACGCAAGATCTCCTCGGGATCCTGGTGATACCCCTTTGTCAGGTACTGCATCGCCTTGGCTACACGGTCGGGCGTCTTGACCAGCCCGTCACGGGCTACATCCTCACCCAGCAAGGTGATCACCTCTCTCATATGATCCGCTATGATGGATCTTCTCTCCTCTGATTGTTCGGGCAACATGCGGTATATTATTCTTGAAGTTGATTGACGGGAATTTTCACCTCGTCTATGACAATGTACATCTCCTTGCCAAAGGAGGGAAAAGCCCTACGCATCTCCTCCAGCACAGCGGTAGCCTCTTCGCGCGTCTTGAAATTTCCCACGCGCAGTCTCCAGAAAGGAGAATCGAACGTTACAACTGTCTCCATCTCCGGAAAGGCGTTGTTTATCAATCCCTGTTTGTGGTAAGCCTCATTTTTCGAAGAGCGCTGGTCGTTTCCCGAGAATGCCTGAATCTTGAAACCCCGCATCTTCACGAACTGGAGTGAACCGTCGCTGGAGGTGTATACCGTTCTTGGCGGAGCCATGCTGCGACCGAGTACATCGGCGATCGCCTTGTCCTCAAAAACCATCACCTTCCCTTCTCCGGGTCTCACCGCCTTCAGCTCCTCCAGTATCCCTCTCTGTTGCCTCTGTGTCTGGGCCGATAGTCCTAGACTCAACAGCAGCAGCGGAAGAAACAATATCTTGGTAAGAAATTTCATCATCTGTTAGATTTCTGCAAAGATAGAGATTTACCACAGACCTGAATCCAAATCTGTGGTAAAAAATCCTTAACGGCTCAGAAAGCCTCTACAATGGGCATGAACTTGTCCACTCCCAACGATGCGCCTCCGATCAGACCGCCGTCGACATCGGGATTGGCAAACAGCTCTTTCGCGTTCGATGCGTTGCAGCTGCCTCCATAAAGGATGGAGGTATTGTCGGCCACCTCTTCGCCATACTTCCCGGCCAGGGTCTTGCGGATAAATGCGTGCATCTCCTGAGCCTGCTCTGCCGTTGCCGTCTTTCCGGTTCCAATGGCCCAAACCGGCTCGTATGCCAGCACGATCTTCGAAAAATCCTCTGCCGAAAGGTCGAACAGCGACTCCTCGATCTGCGACTTCACCACCTCGAAGTGGCGACCGGCTTCACGCTCTTCCAGCACCTCGCCGATGCAGAAAATGGGCGTGAGGTTGTTCTTCAGTGCAAGCAACACCTTCTCCTTCAGGATCTCTGCCGTCTCGTGATAGTATGCCCTACGTTCGCTGTGTCCCAGAATCACATATTTCGCACCGGTGCTGGCCACCATCTCTGCCGACACCTCACCGGTATATGCTCCCGATGCCTTGTCGGCACAATTCTGGGCAGCCACCCCGATCTTCGTCGTATCCACTGCATTGACCACACTGGTCAGGTGGATGAACGGCGTACCGATAACCACGTCGCAATTAACCGTCTTGCCTTTCAAGGCAGCATCCAGCTCCTGAGCCAGGGCCAGACCTTCCTGCAGGTTCTTGTTCATTTTCCAGTTCCCTGCTACAATCTTTTTCCTCATAATTGTTGTTGTTTTTTATATAAAAATTAATGCTATGCCTATCTGGTCATTCTCGCCCTTCCCGGGGCAGGTACCGCCCCGATCAGCGCCAACGGAACAGTAAATATCAGGAGTATAACCATCAGTTTACCCCAAAAGTTCACTTTGAGCCCCCTGGCAACAAGCTGCTCCTCACCCCGCTGCGGCGTTAAATCGGGCACCTCGCTGTCGTCCCACTTGTTGATGACGGTACCCTCAGAGAGCAATATCAATCCGGGATTCGACCGGATCATCGTCTTGAGGACCCTCTCGTCCACATGTGCAAACCGGAAGCTGATGCCGTTGGCCGAACTCCACTCACCGATCACCTCTGCCGGGGAGGAGGTGAGGCAGTAAAAACCATATCCCTTTTCCGCCGCATAGGTGGCCGCCCGCATGAACTTGTCGAGATACCTCCGGTTCATCTCCTCCAGCGAATAGGATACCATCAGAAAGTGATATCCTCCATCCAACAGGAGCTGCTCCGTTATATCCTCTCCGGCAACAAAATCTTGTGCCAGGCTGTCATAGTCCAGTTCAAAAACCTGAAAATCGGATATCTTCGGCTTCTCGCCCTTCCGGATCACCCGGGTTTTCATCTCCACGAAGGTCCAGGTGGAGTCGCTCCACGGATAGTTCTCCTCGGTAAACTCCTGCTCCACCCCCTCCTTGCTGTAGATAAAAAGGTTCTCCACCACATCACCCTTTGCGGGATCGATATGGATCCCCTCCGGAATATTGGCCCCGATATGGTAGGGCCGAAAATCGAAAACCGGCAGCTTCACCACATTGTAGATGGAGAAGGTGAGTGCAAAAAGGGTCGTGTATCCGGCCGCCTTCCAGACGCTACCGGAGGTAAACAACGGAGTTATCTCCCGGTGACGGTTCAGCAGGACAAGGGTACAGAGGCCCAAGAGAATATTCTTGTAAAAAGTGGCCCAGTTACTGATCACCAGCGCATCTCCAAAACAGCCGCACTCCTCCACCGGGTTCTTCAAAGCAATCCAGAGTGTAAGCGGCAGAAAGAATGCCATGAAAAGGGCAATGAACCGGACAACCGTTTTGCGGTAAATCCCCATCAAGAGGAGGGTCCCCAGCAGAAACTCCGCAACCACCAGCAGAATGGCTGCCGGCAGCGCGAGCGACAAGAGTCCCGTCATCCCCAAGGAGACCAGGTAATCCTGTATCTTGTAGGAGAAACCGAGCGGATCCACCGCCTTCACAAAACCCGAAAAGGCAAAAGTGCCCCCCAGGATGATTCTGGAGAGTTCAGTCACAATTTTCAGAGATCTTGCGGGTTTGTTCATCGTCGATTCCCTATTGCAGGTTTAACCGTTTGGGTTGACTACTCCTCGCCGAAATGGAGTTTGATCAGCCCGAAGAGGGCATAATTGATGATATCCATATAGTTTGCGTCAATCCCCTCCGAAGCGATGGTTTTTCCCTCGTTATTCTCCATCTCCTTGATCCGGAACAGTTTTGCCAGGATCAGGTCGGTATAGGAACTGACGCGCATGCTGCGCCACGCCTCATCGTAATCGTGATTCTTGGCGTACATCAGCTCCTTGGTCGCCGCAATATGCTTGTCGAAAAGCTGCAATGCCTCCTCGCGAGAGATATCGACAGTGTCGGCATACCCGAGTTCGAGCTGTATCAATCCCATGATACCGTAATTGACAATCCCGATAAACTCTGGAAAAATCCCCTCGCCTACCTTGCTCTCCTTCTTGATCTCCAGCGACCGGATCCGGTTGGCCTTGATCAGCAGCTGATCGGTTACCGACTCGGGACGCAAGATCCTCCAGGTAGGTCCGTAATCGCTCGATTTCTTTTCGAACATCTCTCTGCAGATGGCGATTACCTCGTCAAACTGCCGGTTTGTCTCACTCATAGGAACAACGCTGTTTAAATCGTTATCGAAACGACAAAGGTAAATAAAAAAAGAAAAAGGTACAAGCTCAACCGCCTGTACCTTCTTCATTTAATGGGGTTATCCACATCACGAAACCCTCAACGATTTGCCTATCCGCAGCGTAGTCTTTGGTGTGATGTTGTTGAGACTGCATAGCTTCGATACGGATACGCCATATCTTCGGGCAATCGCTCCAAGCGTGTCACCGCTCTTTATCCGGTGATATTTCACTTCGCCCGAAACATACTTGTTATTGTTGGTTGTGGTAGGTTCCTTGTAGTTGCTGTTATAGGTCAGCACGCGACTGCTCTGCGATGTTTTCCGGTAACTCGTTTCAGTTACCAGATATTCGTCGCGGTGACAAACCTTGTTCTCGAAATCGATCAGGAAGTTCGGATTGATCGGCTTGCCCAGGAAACGGACCTCGAAGTGAAGATGCGATCCGGTGGAGCGGCCGGTGTTACCACCCAGTGCGATGGGTTGTCCCGAACGGACGAAGTCATTCTCGTTCACCAGGAATTTCGAGAGGTGGCCGTAAACCGTCTCCAGACCGTTCACATGACGGATCACCGTATAGTATCCGTATCCCCTCCGTTCATACTGCTGCACACGTACCTTACCGTCGAATGCGGCGTAGATCGTATCTCCCACCTGCACTTTCAAGTCGATGCCGTAGTGGTAACGGCGACTTCCCCGCCGGCCGAAGTTAGAGGTCATCCTCCCCTCGTGGGGCATGGTAAAATTGGAGAGATTCACTATAAAGGTGTCGGGGGCATTTTTCAACGAACCGTATACATTCACGTGGGCATTCTCCCAGACCCCACCGTAAATATCGTCGCACGGAATCCCCTCCATGTCCAGTTCACGCGCTGCCTCAGCCTCGTCGAGGACGGAGAGGTTCATCTTGAGTTTTATACCGTCGGCGAAAAGCTCTTCCTGACTCTTTAAACTTGTACTGTGCAGTTGCTTGTAATCGACCTCTGCCCTGGTACCGGAAGATCCCTCTTTCAACTGGGCAAAGGCACTTGACGCAAAAAACATCAAGGATGCAGAAAACAACACTATTCCCTTAGATAAACTCATATTTTTTTCCATCATAAGCTGTAGCTAGAATGGCCTTAAGTTACAATTTATACATTTCATTAAAGTCAAAGCTCATCATTAGCGTAGAGATTGGCGAAAGTCGGCCGTGGATAACTGAATATCTCCTCTTCCGTAAAAAAACGCTTCAACTCCACCGCTGCCGACTCAGGACTATCTGATGCATGAACGATATTCTCCTGCACACTGACGCTAAAATCCCCCCGTATGGTTCCTGGCTGAGCTTTTCTTCCGTTGGTAGGTCCAGTCATCATCCTCACCACATCAACCGCTTCCAGGCCCTCCAGCGCCATTACGATTACCGGAGTGACCTGCATTGAATCCTTGATGCGTTTGAAAAAGGGTTTTTCCTTCAGATGAGCATAATGTTCTTCCAGAATCGCGTCGGAGAGAGAAACCATCTTCATTCCCACAATTTGAAGCCCCTTCTTTTCAAAACGCGAAACAACTTCACCCACAAGGCTTCTTTGTATCGCGGAAGGCTTCAGAATTACCAATGTTTTCTCCATGAAATCCGACAGATTATTAAAGAAAATGACCTTTTAATAACGAAATTTTTCCTTAATGCGCTTCAAAGTAAACAGATTCATTCTTTTTGACCAAATTATCTTTTGATAAATTTCGAAAGAGAAAGGGCGATAAAAATTAAATTTTGCTAAAATAGGGATATATCTCACTTATTCTTAGAATTTTATAGAATAACATGTTTTATAACATAAAAGAGTATGTTTAACTTTTAAATATATGTATTAACATTCATTTAAACATAAAGAGAGAACCGATCAAATCATCCCTTTTTATTCTTTTTAACACAATCAGCTGATTGTTTTTCTTACCTTTGTCCAGATTTTGTGTAGAGTATCGTTTTTATCGCTAAATAATGAAGAAATTCAATCTTATCAATACGATTTCAGGATGGGCCGTCTTTGTCGTGGCCGCCATTGTTTATCTAATGACCATCGAACCGACAGCCAGCTTCTGGGACTGCGGCGAATTCATCTCATCAGCGTATAAACTGGAAGTCGGACACCCACCCGGTGCCCCTTTTTTCATGCTTGTGGGTAACCTGTTCACCCAGCTGACCTCCGACCCGGGAGAGGTGGCGAAAATGGTCAACAGCATGTCGGCCCTGCTAAGCGCATTCACCATCCTCTTCCTCTTCTGGACCATCACGCACCTCACCCGCAAGCTGGTCATGGCTGAAGAGGGCGACAACTTCAACCTGGGACAAACCATCATCGTGATCGGCAGCGGGCTGGTAGGCGCACTGGTCTACACCTTCTCCGACACCTTCTGGTTCTCCGCCGTTGAAGGCGAAGTGTATGCCTTCTCCTCCATGCTTACCGCACTTGTATTCTGGCTGATCCTGAAATGGGAAGATAATGCGGAGAAGCCCGATTCCGACAAGTGGATCGTACTGATCGCCTACATCATGGGGCTCTCCATCGGGGTCCACCTGCTCAACCTGTTGTGTATCCCCGCCATCGTGATGGTCTACTACTATAAGAAATCGAACAACCCCACAAGGAAAGGGGGATTGCTCTCGCTACTCCTCTCGTTCGGCCTGATTCTGATACTGATGTACGGCATCATTCCGGGATTCACCAAGGTGGGAGGCTGGTTCGAGCTCTTCTTCGTGAACACGTTGGGCATGTCATACAATTCGGGTGTGATCGCCTATCTGCTCCTGTTGGTGGCCAGCACCATCTGGGCGCTGCTAGAAAGCCTCTCCGACAGGGGCGACATGAAAAGGGCACGGATCGCATTCCTGCTGAGCATCGGTCTCGCCGGCATCCTCTTTATCGGCAACAGCGTCTGGCTCTGGCTCCTGCTGATCGGAACAGCCATCTATCTCGTCTTCACCGGGAACCGGATGAACTTCAAGTTCATCAACCTCTCGATGTCGAGCCTGCTGGTGATCCTGATTGGCTTTTCGGCCTACGCCATCATCCCGATCAGATCGTCCGCCAATCCCCCGCTCGACCTCAACTCGCCCGAAGATATCTTCTCGCTCGGCAGCTATCTCAACCGTGAACAGTACGGGCAGACCCCCATCATCTACGGAACCACCTACGCTTCGCAGATTGTCAGGGACAACCAGGGCCGTGCCGTGGTGAGCAAGGAGAGAAAGAGCTATAGCCGCGTCCTGAAAACTGACGAAAACCAGAAGGACCGCTACGTCGCATCCACGATCCCCACCTATAAATACAGCAACACCATGCTCTTTCCGCGTATGCACACGCATCCGTCGGAGCCGGGCTACAGCAACCATATCCAGGGATACGAGGTCTGGGGCGGCGTGACCGACCGGACCAAGAAACCGACGCTCTTCGACAACCTGAAGTTTCTCTTCAACTACCAGATCAACTTCATGTACTGGCGCTACTTCATGTGGAACTTCTCCGGAAGGCAGAACGATATCCAGGGCGACGGCGGGATCACCAAGGGCAACTGGATCACCGGCATCAAGTTTATCGACGGGCCTATCCTGGGACTGGGTCCGCAGGATAACATCGCTCCCGAGATTGTCGACAACAAGGGACACAATAAATATTACCTGCTCCCCTTCCTGCTGGGAGTCGCCGGCATCATCTACCAGCTACGGCTGCAACGGAGAGGAAAAGAGAGCTTCACGATCGTCTTCCTGCTCTTCTTCATGACAGGGTTGGCCATCGTGCTCTACCTCAACCAGACCCCCTACGAGCCCCGTGAAAGGGATTACGCATATGCCGGTTCGTTCTACGCCTACGCCATCTGGGTGGGCATCGGGGTAGCCGGTATCGGCCGCTACCTGCGCAACTACGTCAAGAACACCACCCTCTCGGCATCGCTCGTCACTGCAGCCTGCCTGCTGGTACCGGTCCAGATGGCGGGAGAGAACTGGGACGACCACGACCGCTCCGGGCGGACACTGGCACGCGACACCGGAATGAACTACCTCAGCAGCGTGGAACCGAATGCCATTCTCTTTACCAACGGCGATAACGACACCTACCCCCTCTGGTACGTACAGGAGACCGAAGGGTTCCGCACCGACGTGCGTGTAACCAACCTGAGCTTCCTGCAGACCGAGTGGTATGTAGACCAGATGTTGCGCCAGGCATATGAATCGGCACCGCTGCCCATCAGGTGGGAACGGGAGAAATATTGGGGCGATGCGGCAAGCGCTGCATTTGTGGTGACGAAAAATGAGATCCTGAATGTACTGAAACAGAACAATATTCCCTCCATCTCCTACGGACAGTATTACGATGCCAACGCTTACCGCGACACCATTCCGCTCCGGGAGACCATGGAGAAGCTGCGTACCGGGCAGTACAAGCCAGCCAACCCGTTCAACACGGGCGATACGCAGGTGATCCCCTCCAACCGGCTCTACATCGATATCGACACCGCAGCGCTCGACTGGGCCTCACTCGGTTCAAAGCCCGCGGAGAGGATGTATATCAACCTGGGTCAGAAATCGGCTGTCTACCGGCAGGAGATGATGATCATGGAGCTGCTCGCCAATATCAGCGACGACAACTGGAAGCGGCCGATATACTACGCCACCACGGTCGACAGGAACCTCTACATGAACCTGCAGGGGAGCAACTTCTCCCTCACGGGACTCGCCTACCGGATTGTTCCCGGCATCCCCGTCAGCGAAGGGGTCAACACCGAAAAGGCATACGACAACCTGATGAACAAGTTCCGATGGGGCGGACTGGAAGAGAATCCCGATATCTATCTCGACGAGACCTGTCGCCGGATGATCTCCACCTTCAGGCTCTACGCCAACCAGGTGATCGAGGCACTGATCGAGGAGGGCAAGAACGACAAGGCGATGGCCCTGCTCGACAAGATCACGACTGTGATGCCCGCTAAAGCGGTCGCCTACGGCAACGACGGCATCATGTTCGCCAGGGCCTACTACCGCCTGGGCGAAAAGGAAAAGGGCGAACAGCTGATGAACGAGATCGAAGAGCGGCTGCGTGGCAACCTCGACTGGTACGACCGGTTGTCGCCACGGCAGGTCGCCAACACGATGGTCGACATCTATTATAACATCAACTCGTTACTGCTGATGACCTCGGTCTACCACGAGTTCGACAACGAAAAATACAAGGCCTGCACCAGCGAGCTGCTGGAGCGTGCACAAGCCTACTACCTGACAGGTGCGGGATATGTGGGAGACGTGATCCTGAAAGAGGTCACCGACAACTCCGTCCGCGGCTATTACCGTTCGGCCAACGACTCGGTTCAGCGCTCTTCGGAAGAGGCAACCATGCAGCAGGCATTGCAGATGATGCAACAGTACAGCCCCCGCTTGCTGGAACAGTATAACAAACAGCCGTAAACAGAGTCACTCTTTTATGTTAATAGAGCAACCACCCCAGGCTTACAGGATGCTGTTTCCCGGCGCGGTCTGGCGAATCGGGGAGCCTGGACGGAAACGAGTTTTCCTCACTTTTGACGACGGACCGATTCCCGAGGTAACCCCATGGGTACTCGACCAGTTGGACCACTACGACATCAAGGCCACCTTCTTCTGTGTTGGCGACAACGTGCGCAAGCACCCCGACCTCTTCCGGCAGGTGATCGAAAAGGGACATCATGTGGGGAACCACACCTTCAACCATCTGCAGGGATGGAAACACACCCCCAAAAAGTTCCTCGAGAACACCGACCTGGCACGCGAGCTGATCAACTCACCGCTCTTCCGGCCCCCGCACGGACATATGCGGATAAAGCAGTGCCGGGAGCTGCAACAGGCCGGCTACAGGGTTGTCATGTGGGACGTTGTTACCCGCGACTACAGCCGGTTCCTCACCCCGCAACAGGTGCTGGGCAATGTGAGACACTATACCCGGAACGGCTCGATCATTGTCTTTCACGATTCACTGAAAGCAGAGAGGAACCTCCGCGAGGCACTTCCCAGGTCAATCGAGTGGCTACTGGCAGAGGGATACTCGTTCGGACTGATCCCGATGAGGGATACACTGGAATACCCGGTCGAAATGACCGAAGCGATCTGATCAAAGTTCTACATAATATAAAGTAAAAAGAGTATGAAACGGAAAGAGCTGATCATTGTGGCAGGATTGATCTTCCTGCTCCCTCTAAACGCACAGGAAAAGAAGTATCCAGAACCGGCACCCATGACCCCGGCGATGACCGAGTACTGGCAACCGCAACCACAGGTAGTAACCCCCGACCCCGTCCCGTCGGATGCCATCCTCCTCTTCGACGGCAAGGACCTTTCGCAGTGGGAGAGCGTCAAAGGCGGCCCTGCAGGATGGACGGTAGAGAACGGCGTTTTCACCGTGAAGAGAGGAACGGGCGATATCCAGACGAAACGGAAGTTTGGCGACTTCCAGCTGCACATCGAGTGGCGCATACCGGAAGGGATCCAGGGCGAAAGCCAGGGTCGCGGCAACAGCGGACTCTTCCTGCAGGGAATCTACGAGATCCAGATCCTCGACAGCTACAAGAACGAAACCTATGTGAACGGACAGGCGGCCAGCATCTACAAGCAGACACCTCCCCTGGTGAACGCCATGCGGAAACCGGGCGAGTGGAACAGCTACGATATCATCTATACCGCGCCCACCTTCAAGAAAGACGGCACCTACCGCACACCTCCCACTGTCACCGTGCTGCATAACGGCATCGTGGTCCAGAACCATACGATCATCCGCGGCACCACCCCCTATATCGGACTTCCCGAGGTAGAGGTACATGGCGACGGCCCCATCCGGTTGCAGGATCACGGCGATCCGGTCAGCTTCAGGAACATCTGGATTCGAGAGTTGTGATAAAAGAATCGGCTTTTAAAGCTTGCGAAGCTTGAATAAAGATTTTTTTCCACATTCTTCTTTTTTGAATATAAAACAGTTATCTTTGCACCCTGAACGGAAAATGGCTATCTTCCCTCACAGCTAAATTACAATAAACTCTGATTGACAGCTGTTTATCCCGGAAAAAACCCAACAGTTATTTATCAATTACATATATGGCTAATCGAATAAAAATCAAGAAAGGCTTGCAGATTCCGTTGTTAGGAAAACCCGAAGAGACTTTTCGTGGCAAAATAACAAGTGAATATGTGCAGGTGTGCCCGGAGGATTTTCAGGGCATTACGCCCAAACTTAAAGTTAAGGTGGGCGATGTCGTGAATGCCGGACAACCGTTATTCTACTCCAAGATGCACCCCGACATGATGTTCGCGTCACCCGTCAGCGGAACGGTCACTGCCATCAACCGTGGAGAGAAGAGGCGGATCCTGGACATCACCATCAAAGCCGACAAGCAGAACAGTTACGTAGACTACGGCAAGGCGGAGGTCGCCGCGATGAGTGCCGAGGAGATCAGGAAAAGATTGCTCGAAGCAGGCATCTGGTTTGTAATCAAACAGCGTCCCTACGACGTTGTTGCAGACCCTGGCAAAGAACCGCGCGACATCTTTGTCACCGGATTCGACACTGCACCGCTGGCACCTTCGTACGACTTCATCCTCGACGGAGAAGAGGCTGACCTGCAGACCGGGCTGAATGCATTAGCCAAACTCACCCCGGGGAAAGTTTACCTCTCCATCAGCCCCGACACCCGCAACGAAGGGTTGAGGAAAGCCGAAAACGTGGTTCTGACCGAGTTTGAAGGTCCCCACCCCGCCGGCAACGTCGGAACACAGATCAACCGTCTGGCTCCCGTCAACCGGGGCGAAGTGGTCTGGACACTCAACGCGCTCGATCTGCTCTTTATCGGACGGCTCTTCAACAAAGGTGTGGTAGACCTCACCCGCGCCGTTGCCCTTACCGGATCGGAGGTAAAAGAGACCGGATACTACGAGATGGTTATCGGCACCCAGCTGGGAGAACTCTTCGCCAAAACCGTCGAAGGGAAAGGCAACCTGAGATATATCAGCGGCAACGTCCTCACCGGTACCCGGATCGAGGCCGACGGTGTGTTACGCGCCACCCATTCGCAGCTGACCGTGATTCCGGAAGGCGACGACGTACACGAAGCATTTGGCTGGGCATCCCTCTCGCCAAACCGCTACAGTGCCGGTCCTACCTACCTGAAACTGAAAAAGGCCTACCGCCTCGACGCTCGCCTGCTGGGAGGTCCCAGGGCCATCATCGTCTCCAACGAGTACGACAAGGTATTTCCCCTGGATATCTTCCCCGAACAGCTGATCAAGGCGATCCTCGCTTTCAATATCGACAAGATGGAACAGCTGGGGATCTACGAAGTGGCACCCGAGGATTTCGCGCTTTGCGAGTTTGTAGACACCTCCAAGCTGGAACTGCAACGTATTGTCCGCACAGGGCTCGACATGCTCAGAAAAGAGATGGAGTAACCGGCATGATCCTGCGCAAACAAACAAAGAATAACAATAATTAAAACAGATACATTACATGTCGTTAAGAAATTTTCTCGATAAGATAAAACCCAATTTCGAAGAAGGAGGTAAGTTCCACTGGTTGAATTCTACGTTCGACGCCTTCGAAACATTCCTCTACGTTCCCAACAAGACGTCGAGATCGGGAGTTCACATCCACGACGCCAGGGATTCGAAGCGTACGATGGTTATCGTGATACTGGCACTTATTCCGGCATTACTGATGGGGATGTACAACGTGGGTTATCAGCACTACCTGGCAGTCAATGTTCAGGCAAGCTTTATTGAAACATTCCTCTACGGACTGCTGGCCATCCTGCCGCAGATCGTTGTCTCCTACGTGGTGGGTCTCGGCATCGAATTTGCCATGGCCCAGGTGAAGAAGGAAGAGGTGGCCGAAGGGTTCCTCGTTTCGGGGATGCTTATCCCGATGATCCTTCCGATCGACACCCCGCTCTGGATGATTGCCGTGGCTACCGCTTTCGCCGTCATCTTTGCCAAGGAGGTCTTCGGTGGAACCGGATACAATATCTTCAACGTGGCATTGATTGCCCGTGCATTCCTCTTCTTTGCCTACCCCTCCAAGATGTCGGGCGACAAGGTGTGGGTACGCACCGGTGATACCTTCGGAATGGGTGCCGGCAACGTGGTAGACGGATTCTCAGGCGCCACCCCGCTTGGACAGCTTGCCGTGACAGACGCCTCCCGTTTCGGTGATTTCACCTTCATGAGCACCACCGGCAACCCGCTCTCCATGTGGGACATGTTCGTGGGTCTGATCCCCGGATCGGTAGGTGAAGTATCCACCCTCGCCATCCTGCTGGGCGCCATCCTGCTGATCATCACCGGTGTGGGCAGCTGGAAAACCATGCTCTCCGTCTTCCTGGGCGGACTGTTTACCGTTGGCCTCCTCAACCTGGTAGCACAGAATGCCGCCATGGAGATGCCACCCCTCTATCACTTCCTGCTTGGTGGTTTCGCCTTTGGTGCCGTATTCATGGCCACCGACCCGGTAACTTCGGCCCGTACGGAAAAAGGAAAATGGATCTACGGTTTTCTCATCGGTGTTGTGGCGATCCTGATCCGCACCTTCAACCCCGGATATCCCGAAGGAATGATGCTCGCCATCCTGTTTATGAACGCGTTTGCTCCGCTGATCGATTTCTACGTGGTGGATGCCAATATCAAACGCCGCCTGAAACGGGCAGCCTTGAAAAAATAGGGATCTGCGTTTTTGAATAACTACTGACTACATTTGAACTATGAATAGAGAAAATAGCACATATACAATAGTTTACGCATCGGTGATGGTGATTATCGTAGCCATTGGACTGGCCTTTACCCACCAGGTACTGAGCGAAAAACAGACTGCAAACGTGAATATCGACAAGATGCAGCAGATCCTCCGGTCGCTGCGGGTCGACGCTTCACCGACCGAAGCTGATGGCATCTACAGAAGCCTGATCAAATCGGCCTACCTCATCTCTCCCGATGGGAACAAGATTGAAGGTACCGAAGGCATCGAGCCCACCGATCCCGCCTTCTCGGGCGAAGGTGAGGGACTGGCTGTTTACGAGGCCGAAGTGGAAGGCTCCAAGAAGTACGTTATCCCCATGCAAGGCACCGGACTTTGGGGTCCCATCTGGGGATATCTCTCCATCGAGAGCAACGGCAGCACCGTCTACGGTTCCGAGTTTGGTCATGCCGGCGAAACCCCTGGATTGGGTGCAGAGATTGTCAATACAGCCTTCCGTGGCCAGTTCAACGGCAAGGAGCTGATCAAGAACGGCGAGTTCAAATCGATCGCCGTGGTGAAACCGGGACAGAGCAATTCCGAAAGGGATTATGTCGACGGCATCTCGGGCGGAACCATCACCAGCAAGGGGGTCGACGCAATGCTGCTCGAAAGCGTGGGACAATACAAGAATTTTTTACTGCAACTCAACAATGCCGGACAGTAGTTCCGCATTCACTATAAAACGATAAGAATATGGCATTATCAGCAAAAGCAAAACAGGCCCTTTTGGGGCCCCTCAATAAAAACAACCCGATCCTGGTTCAGGTACTCGGTATCTGTTCGGCATTGGCTGTGACTTCAAAGCTGGAACCCTCATTGGTAATGGCCATCGCCGTAACCATCGTTACCGCCTTTGCCAACGTAATCATCTCGTTGTTGCGGAAGACCATTCCCAACCGCATCCGCATCATCGTCCAACTGGTGGTGGTGGCAGCACTGGTTACCATCGTGAGCGAAGTGCTCAAGGCATTTGCTTACGACGTGAACAAACAGCTGTCGGTCTTCGTGGGACTGATTGTTACCAACTGTATCCTGATGGGGCGCCTCGAAGCATTTGCCTTGGGGAACGGACCTTGGCCATCATTCCTCGACGGTATCGGCAATGGACTCGGCTACGGCTGGATTCTGGTAGTGGTAGGCTTCTTCCGCGAACTGCTCGGTTCGGGCACCCTGCTTGGATATAAGGTCATACCGCAGGCCCTCTACAACGCCGGTTATGAGAACAACGGCCTGATGATGCTGGCTCCCATGGCGCTGATCATCGTTGCCGTGATCATCTGGGTACACCGTTCAAGAAACAGGGAGTTGCAGGAAGGAACCAACTAGGAAGATTAGTGTCGAATAATAAAAAAGAAAGAAATAAACATGGATGCTATTAGTCTGATTGTACGATCGATATTTGTAGACAACATGATATTCGCATACTTCTTGGGTATGTGCTCCTATCTTGCTGTGTCGAAAAACGTAAAAACCGCTCTTGGGCTGGGGACTGCAGTAACCTTCGTTCTGGTGCTCACCCTTCCCATCAACTATATGCTCGAAAACTACGTGCTGAAGGCTGGTGCCCTGGCGTGGCTGGGTCCACAGTTTGCGACAGTCGACCTGAGCGTCTTCAGCCTGCTCATCTTTATCGCCGTAATCGCATCTTTCGTACAGCTGGTCGAAATGATCGTGGAGAGGTTCAGCCCCTCGCTTTACGCATCGTTGGGTATCTTCCTGCCGCTGATTGCCGTGAACTGCGCCATCCTGGGCGGTTCGCTCTTCATGCAGCAGCGCGAGTTTGCCAATGTGGGCATGGCTACCGCCTACGGATTCGGTTCCGGTATAGGATGGTTGCTGGCTATCGTGGGCATGGCGGCCATCCGGGAAAAACTGGAGTATTCCAACGTTCCCAAACCGTTGAAAGGGCTGGGTATCACATTTATCATCACCGCCCTGATGGCCATCGGGTTTATGAGTTTCTCCGGGATCAACATCTAAGTCGGAACTCATTGCCAATCAAAAATAAACAGAGTTTACCATTATAATAAAAACAGGAATATACAATGAATGTGTTGTTAATGAGTTCAGGCGGAATAACCATCTTGACCAGTGTGGTGGTTTTCCTGTTGATCATTCTGATCTTGGTAATTGTCATCCTGGTGGCCAAGGCGAAGCTGATGCCGTCCGGAAATGTGAAGATTACCGTCAATAACGAGAAAAATCTGGAGGTTCCCATGGGGTCAACCCTGCTAAATACGCTGCAATCACAGAATATCTTCCTCTCGTCCGCCTGTGGCGGCGGTGGAACGTGCGGACAGTGCCGCTGCCGGGTACTGGAAGGTGGTGGAGAGATACTACCCACCGAAACCGGCCACTTCAGCCGCAAGGAGCAGATGGACAAGTGGCGTCTCAGCTGCCAGGTGAAGGTGAAGGAGGATATGGAGATCATGGTGCCGGAAGAGGTATTCGGCGTGAAGGAGTGGGAGTGCGAAGTTGTATCGAACAACAACGTAGCCACCTTTATCAAGGAGTTTATCGTGAAACTGCCCGATGGCGAGCATCTCGACTTCATCCCGGGCTCTTACAGCCAGATCAAGGTTCCCAAGTATGAACTGAAGTATACCGATTTCGATATCGACGACCAGTATAAACCGGAGTGGGACAAGTTCAAGATGTGGGATCTCTCCGTCAAGAACGAGGAAGAGACCATTCGCGCCTACTCCATGGCCAACTACCCTGCCGAAGGGGATATCATCAAACTGAACGTCCGTGTGGCAACCCCGCCGTTCGACCGGGCCAGGAACACCTGGATGAATGTAAGTCCAGGTATCGTCTCCTCCTATATCTTCAACCTGAAGCCGGGCGACAAGGTGATCATGTCGGGTCCCTACGGCGATTTCCACCCCATCGTCAACAGCAAGCGCGAAATGCTCTGGGTGGGTGGTGGTGCCGGTATGGCTCCCCTGCGTGCACAGATCATGCATATGACCAAGACGCTGAAGACAACCGACCGCAAGATGTCATTCTTCTACGGCGCACGCGCATTGATGGAGGCATTCTACCTCGAAGACTTCTACGAACTGGAGCGCGAGTTCCCCAACTTCTCGTTCCACCTGGCACTCGACCGTCCCGATCCGGAAGCAGATGCTGCCGGCGTGAAGTATACCCCCGGGTTCGTACATCAGGTGATCTACGATACCTACCTCAAGGATCACGACGCTCCCGAAGATATCGAGTACTACATGTGCGGTCCCGGCCCGATGGCCGCTGCGGTGCAAAAGATGCTCGACAGCCTCGGCGTACCGCCCGAAATGATCATGTTCGACGATTTCGGATAAGCAACATCTTTAATCATCAAATAGGATTAACGGTTCTCTCTGTCGGAGGGGACCGTTTTTTTTGGGGCATGCCGCTTCATATCTGCAAGCTGGAGCCGCTCCTTTAGTTAATAAAACGTAAATGACAATATCTTGCCACTTTCCAGGCCACATATATCGATAAATTTTAACGAAATTCGAAGTTGAATCGATTAAACTAATGTTAACCAACACACAACAGGAGAACCCTGAATAGCTCCAATCCAAACCTTAGCCTGTAACCAGACAATGCGGTAGACAGGATATGAAAGGGGCAGAGGGGCTGTAAAAGTCAAGAGTATGAAACGAAATGTAGTAACATGGCTAATTCTCAACCTGGTGTGGTTCGCCACGCCAACCTTTGGCCAGTCCCTCTCCCGGTTCGGGAAAAAGGAGGTGAAGGTGGCCGACTGGGTGGATCAACAATTTAGAAAAGAGGTTATCCCACCCTTCTCGTTCCGGTACAATGGCGTCCACTCCTCCACCTTTATCAGAAAATGGCAATTCTCGGCGAAAAAGGGGAGTCCCGATGCGGCGGGTGCAGTAGAGAACCAATACAGCTGGAAGGAGAGGGAAACGGGAATGATCGTGACCTGTCACCTGAAGTACTATCCGTCGCACGAGGCTGTGGAGTGGGTGCTCCATTTCACCAACAGTTCGGACGAGAACTCGCCACAGATAACAGCGGTTTCGGTAATTGATGTGGATTGGCGCTATGGTGGCGGCAGCGAACTGTTGTTGCACTATGCCAACGGAAGCTCTGCCTCCCGAAGCGATTTCAATCCTAAAAAAGAGGTGCTGAAGGCGGGTGTGCCATTTGAGATCTATCCCCGGAACGGACGCTCCTCCGATCACGCCTTCCCCTTCTTCAACATCGAATCGGAAACGGGTAGTGGAGTCATGGTGGCTGTTGGATGGACCGGTACCTGGTTTGCCCGTTTCGAGAAAAATAAAGCGAGCGGTCTCTCCCTCCGGGCCGGGATGAAAGAGCTGGATACCTACCTGCCTGACGACCGACTATGCCATTGCTATGATCAACCGGTATAAGCGGTTCAAGCTGGTTCCGGAGGTGTTCTGGCTCGATGCGGGCTGGTATATTCACGCCAATGAGGTGGAGAAGGAGAAGAACTGGGCCAACACGGTCGGAAACTGGGAGGTGGACCAGGATCGCTTTCCAGGGGGGCTAAAACCGATATCTGACGAGGTACACAAGGCCGGCGCCAAGTTCATGGTCTGGTTTGAACCGGAGAGGGTGGTCAAGGATTCGAAATGGGGCAGGGAGAGGAAGGAGTGGATGCTTCAAGCGGATGGAACAGGCGACTATTTGTTTGACTTGGGAAACAGGGAGGCGCTCCAATGGCTTTGCAACTATATCGGCGACTTCATGGAGGCGAACGGGATCGACTACTATCGCCAGGATTTCAACATGAGAATCGACAACTTCTGGAGAGAGAATGATGCGCCTGGCAGGATGGGTATCAGGGAGATACGCCATATTGAGGGTCTCTACGCTTTCTGGGACTACCTGCTACGGAGATTTCCGGAGGCGATAATTGACAATTGTGCCAGCGGAGGACGTCGCCTCGACTTTGAGACGATGAAGCGGAGTGCTCCGATGTGGCGTACCGACTACACCTACGGCGAGCCGGTCGGATACCAGACACACACCTATGGACTCAGTCTCTTTTTACCGTTGACCGGGACCGGCGTCCAGAAGAGTGACCGCTTTACTTTTCGCTCCAGCCTGGGCACCTCGGTAATCTTCAACTGGAAGATCACCGACCAGTCATCCTCCTTTACCGAAATGCAGCGCTGTTTCAAGGAGTTCATGGAGCTACGCCCCTACTATTACGGGGAATACTATCCGTTGACCTCCTATGAGGATATGACAGCCGATGATATCTGGATGGTCTATCAGCTCCACAGGCCGTCCGATGAAACGGGGATCATCGTGGCATTCAGGCGGGAAGAGTGTACCAGCGACGAGATCACGGTGAGGTTGTCGGCTCTCCAGCCGGGGGCAACCTACAAGTTAACCGATCGCGATAGCGCCCACTCTTTCTACCTGACGGGTGAGGCGCTACGGAACGGACTCACACTGAAACTGGAGCAGCCACGCAGTTCACTCATCTACCAATATGAAAGATTACAATAAATTAAAAAGCCATCACTCGGGATGACTTTTTAATTGGGTTCATTTAATATCAATCGGTGAGGGTAAAACGTAATCCGAGACGGATATTGAAGTTGAGCGGCTTCTCCCGGTAGATCGTCTCCACCCTGCTGCCATTGCTGAAGTGGTAACTCATTCCCGGCTCGGCATAGAGACCGATTCTTTTCCAGAAGCGGTACTCCACACCGGCGCCGGCGGTGGCCGACCACTGCAGCGGTTTAACCCTCATCCGCTCTTCAATCCTCTCCTCCACCACATTATCCACAATATAATCGGTAGTGAGGCTTCCCGAAACGCTCTTCTCCACGGCTCCTCCGCCTGAAACATAGGCCGAGAGCTTGTCGCCCCTCCAGAAGGTGTAGTTGAGGCTTACCGGGAGACCGAGGTAGTGCAGCGTCTGGCGGCTGCGGTAGTACTGGCTATAGCTACCAGTGCTCAACCTGGAGGTGAGCATGGTGTAGTTGACTCCCCCCGTGATACTCCAGCGGTCGCCGAGGCCATACTTGAGCGAAAATCCCAGGGTGACCGGCTGTGAATGGCTGATATCGGTATAGACATGCCGGTACTCGTCGCCTACCAGGAAGGTGCCCGGAACCTCTGCCCTGCCGGCCAGCAGCTCCTCCTTCTCATCCGACACCAGACCCGAGGGGGTAAAGGTGCGGTATCCGTCGTAATGGGCCACGGAGCCCGACGGTATATTGTTCGCATACAGGTCGGTCTGCCACCTGGCCGGTTGGCTGTTGCGCCGCCTTGCCGGCAGACGGAACTCCTCCTTGCCGCTGCTGGCGGGAGTGTTGCTCCTCTCGATTTTTGGGGCGGGAAGTGGAGATTCATCCACCGCTTCGGGCTGTTCGACAGACGTTTCGGGCTGTTCGGCAGACGTTTCAGGCTGTTCGGCAGACACTTCGTCAATCACGGGAAGCGGACGGACAACGGCAACAGGGCGAACCGGGGCTACCGGGGCTACCGGCCCGAGCTGTTGCGCCAACTGCGGTTTCCGGATGGAAAGCGTTGCCGGAGCGTGCCGTTCGTTACTGTCTTGTAGTGCGACGGACTGAACATTTTTTTGATTTTCCCTGAAGAGATACAGTCCGGTAAAAAACAGCACGATGCCGACTGCGGCTACTGCTCCGGCACGCCTGTACCACATCCCCACACCTTTTCCTACCGGCCGTGCAATGGTTCCACTACCGGCATTCATCATCTGCTCAACTCTTTCCCACAATCCTTCAGGAGCAGGCTCTTCATAATGCTCCATCCGGCTGCGCAACTCATCCTGCCATTGATTACTCATAGTGCCATCTTTTTAAACCGGTAAGAATCGATCTCCTGCATCAGCTGGCCCTTGGCCCTGTGCAACTGCGACGCAGAGGTGCTCTCCGAAATATTGAGAAGCGAAGCAATCTCCTTGTGACTTTTCTCCTCAAACACATAGAGGTTGAATACAGTCCGGTAACCCATGGGCAACTTTCTGATCATCTCCATGATCACCGGTGTAGGGATCTCGTGGAAGTCGGGCTCCCGGTCGTCCGCCAGATCGGGGAGCTCCCCCTCCGGCATGTTCGTCACCTTCAATCTGCTGCCCGTGCGGATATGCTTCAACGCTTCGTTGACCACAATACGCGACGCCCACGCCTTTAACGATCCCTCTCCCTTGTATTCGAACGTATCCACTGCCTTGAAGATCTTGATAAAGCTCTCCTGCAGGATATCCTTCACATCCTCCTTGTCCGGGACGTAACGGGAGCATACGGCGGTAAGATACCCCGAATAGGTGTCGTAGAACCTCTTCATGGCCGCTCTGTTACCCCGTATGATCTGCCGAAGCAGTGTCTCCTCCCTGTCTACGTCTCTGGTCATTTACAGATTTTGCTCGAAGCAACGGTGAAATAATCGGTTATTGCAACGGTATTACGCTGCGTTCGGCAGCAATGGCAGGACTGGCCGGTGTGGCCGCACGCGTCTTGTAGTCGAACTCAGCCGATTTCTCGCCGCTGAACGATCTCCATTTCAGCTTCAGTTTCACGGTCTCCCCTTGCGTATCAGGCAGGCTGTCGAGCCGGAACGCCACCAGTCCGTCACCCAGTCGTCCGCCGATATCGCCGTTCGCATTGTGGCGGAACTCCACCTCATACGGGTTCTCCGGATTGTTGGTAGAGAAGAGGTTCACATAATGCACCACACGCGGATAACCCCACTCGGTACGGAAACGGAGTGTAAGATATCCATCCTCGGCAATCGTCACCCAGTCGCGTACGATCTCCACCGGGTCGTTGCCATATTTCTGATCGTTCTCATCACCCAGGTTGGGTACCATCCCCTTCGTGCGGATACTGTCGATCCAGNNGGAAGCAGTGTCGTCTTGTCGTCCAACTGCAGAAAAACAGTTTTATCCCCCGCATGCTTAACGGTCACCAGCGCATTCGGATATAAGCGGTTCACATCATTGTCGTCGTCCAGGCATGAGGGGAGGAAGAGGGAGCCAAAGAGCAACCCCGCTGTCAACAGTAAAGTAGATTTTTTCATCGTTTTCATTTTTTTCATCATTTGGTTCTACATGTTACCCTTTAAATCCACCCTTGTCCCTTTCCTTGCATGGAATCTTGTTATTTTTTGTTAATTGTACAACTTTCGCAAGCAAGCGCCCGACGGGTCTCAGATACTCGTTCAGCAGGATGCCCGAAACAATCAGGAGCAGTCCGAGGTAGGTGGTAAGGTAGATGGTCTCTCCCACCACTGCATGGATCAGAAAGAGGGAGATAAAGGGAGAGAGGTAGCACCACACCGCCAAACGAAATGATCATCCCGGCAAACTTGAAGAGGGGAACAGGCCGCTTCTCGATCACCGCCAGCAGCAGGGCCAGAAGAATGGGCCAGAAGTAGTTGATCGGCTGTGCAACCTGTGCCGGCAGCAGGTCGTACGACCGGAAAAGGATCAGGTAGTAGAGGGCAGGGTTCAACAGGCCGGTAAAGGCGTAGCTCCCCAGCTCTCTCCGGTTCAAACCCTTCAACAGGTGCCACTTGCGCTGAAAGGTGAGCACCCCGGCAAAGAGGAGCGTAGCGGTAATGGCCGACACCAGTATCAGTTCGAAGGCACCGTAGTGTCGCAAGCCGATTTTGAAGGCAGAAGCAACCGTCGACCAGCTGGCGATGGCTATTGCGGTATATAGAAGGGCTTTGCTGTTCTCTTTCATCCTCTCCACTCCTCTCCCTATTGGTCGGGTCGACAAAAATAGTGATAATCGGCCGCACAAGGAAGAGATGCCTAAACTTTGTAACCAACATCTCGCTTTTTATTTCAATTCGTAATTTTTTTTGAAAAAAATATGGAAAATATTTTGCCATTCCGATTTTTTGCTTTTTCTTTGCACTCAATTACAAGAAAAAACTTTTTCATTTCAATGATGAGTCAACATTCTATCGCTATTCTAGTCATTTCCATTCTACTTCTGGAGCATTTCGGAGGGTGAGACCGGTATATCGATATTGAATAGCAAATAACTTGATAAAGAAACCTTTCTCACCGCGTGGGAAAGGTTTCTTCTTATAATGGAACAGATCAAACCAAGTAGAAAATAGATATGGAACGAGTTTATGTTTTTGATACGACGTTGCGCGACGGGGAGCAGGTTCCCGGCTGTCAACTGAACACCATCGAGAAGATTCAGGTGGCCAAGGCACTCGAACTGCTGGGTGTGGATGTGATCGAAGCCGGTTTCCCGGTCTCCAGTCCGGGCGACTTCAACTCGGTGGTGGAGATCTCCAAGGCGGTCACCTGGCCCGTTATCTGCGCCCTCACCCGTGCAGTTGAAAAGGATATCGAGGTGGCAGCCGAGTCGTTGAAATATGCCAAACGGAAACGGATCCACACCGGGATCGGCACATCCGATATCCATATCCGGCACAAATTCAACTCCAACCGCGAAGAGATCATCGAACGGGCAGTGAAGGCGGTGAAGCATGCCCGCCGGTTTGTCGACGACGTGGAGTTCTACGCCGAGGATGCCGGCCGCACCGACAACGAATATCTCGCCCGTGTGGTGCAGGCGGTAGTGGATGCCGGTGCCACCGTGGTCAACATCCCCGACACCACCGGCTACTGCTTTCCCCACGTTTATGGTGCAAAGATCAAGTACCTCATCGACCATGTTGACATGAAGAAGGCCATCCTCTCCACGCACTGCCATCAGGATCTGGGCATGGCTACCGCCAACACCCTCGCCGGGGTGCTCAACGGCGCGCGACAGGTGGAGGTGACCATCAACGGAATCGGCGAGCGGGCCGGAAACACCTCGCTCGAGGAGGTGGTGATGGCACTGAAGAGCCACAAGGACCTCGGGTTCGATACCAATATCAACACCACCAAGATCTACTCCACCAGCCGGCTGGTCTCCACGCTGATGAACATGCCGGTACAGCCCAACAAGGCGATCGTGGGCAGGAACGCTTTTGCCCACTCCTCGGGCATCCACCAGGACGGAGTACTGAAAAATGTGCAGACCTACGAGATCATCGACCCGAAAGATGTGGGAATCGACGAGAACTCCATCGTGCTGACGGCACGGAGTGGCCGCGCCGCACTGAAGAACCGCCTCAACCTGCTGGGCGTCGATATCGACAACGGCGAGCTGGATGAAGTGTACCAGAAGTTCCTCGCACTGGCCGACAAGAAGAAGGATATCAAGGATGACGACATCCTCTCGCTGGTAGGCAAGGAGTCGAAACTGCACCGCATCCAGATCGACTACCTGCAGGTCACCTGCGGAATCGGTCTGCGTCACGTAGCCAGTATCGGACTCAACATCGCCGGCGAGCACTTCGAGGCATCGGCCACCGGAAACGGTCCCGTCGACGCCGCTATCAAGGCGGTGAAGAAGATCATCAGCCGCGAAATGGTGATCCAGGAGTTCCTGATCCAGGCCATCAACCGCGGAAGCGACGATGTGGGCAAGGTCCACATGCAGGTGGAGCACAACGGACTGCTCTACTACGGCTTCTCGGCCAATACCGATATCGTCTCCGCTTCGGTGGAGGCATTTATCGATGCGGTTAACAAGTTTGTGGAATAAATAAATTCAAGAGAAAAAAACAGATATGAAGACGCTTTTTGACAAGATCTGGGACGCACACGTGGTTACCACAGTAAAGGAGGGTCCCTCGCAACTCTATATCGACCGCCACCTCTGCCATGAAGTAACCAGTCCCCAGGCCTTTGCGGGACTTCGGGCAAGGGGATTGAAGGTATTCCGTCCGGAGCAGACGCTGCTTACGGCCGACCACAACATCCCCACCATGGAGCAGGAGCGCCCCATCCGGGACGAGGTCTCCCGTTACCAGGTCGACACCCTCGCCAGGAACGCCCGGGAGTTCGGGCTCACCTACTACGGCCTGCGCCACTCCAAGAACGGGATCGTTCACGTGATCGGACCGGAGAATGGCTTTACACAACCGGGGATGACCATCGTCTGTGGCGACAGCCACACCTCCACCCACGGGGCGTTCGGCGCCATCGCCTTCGGCATCGGCACCAGCGAAGTGGAGATGGTACTCTCCTCGCAATGCATCCTGCAGACGAGGCCCAAAACCATGCGGATCAACTTCGAGGGAAAGCTCCGAGAGGGCGTAAGTGCCAAGGATATGGCCCTCTACATGATCTGGCAGCTCACCACGGGCGGAGCCACCGGCTACTTCGTGGAGTATGCCGGCGAGGCGGTCCGCAACCTCAACATGGAGCAGCGGATGACCCTCTGCAACCTGAGCATCGAGATGGGTGCCCGGGGGGGACTGATCGCACCCGACGAGACCACCTTCGCCTACCTCAAGGGGCGCGAGTTCGCTCCCAAGGGAGAACGGTGGGAGGAGGCGCTCGCCTACTGGAAAACGTTGAAGAGCGACGAAGGGGCGGTTTTCGACAAGGAGGTCACCTTCGACGCCTCGCAGATCAAGCCGATGATCACCTACGGCACCAACCCCGGCATGGGGATGCCGATCGACGGTACCATTCCCCAGATCGACGAGATTGACGAGACAGGCAAGATCTCGTTCGAGAAGTCGCTCAACTACATGGGCTTCAAGCCGGGACAGAAACTGGAGGGGCATCCGGTCGACTACGTCTTCCTGGGCAGCTGCACCAACGGCCGCATCGAGGATTTCCGCACCTTCGCCAACTACGTGAAAGGGAAGAGGAGGGCCGACAACATCACCGCATGGCTGGTACCCGGCAGCTGGCAGGTCCGCAGGCAGATCGAGGCCGAGGGGCTCGACCGGATCCTGGAGGAGGCCGGTTTCGAGCTGCGACAGCCGGGATGCTCCGCCTGTCTGGCGATGAACGACGACAAGGTACCGGCAGGGAAGTATGCCGTCTCCACCTCCAACCGTAACTTCGAAGGGCGTCAGGGTCCCGGTGCACGCACCATCCTGGCCAGTCCGCTGGTAGCAGCCGCCGCGGCCGTGTCGGGCAGAATCACTACCCCTGAAATCTAACGATTAGCATATCAATAAAATATGGAAAAGTTCAATACAATTACATCCACATATGTCCCCCTTCCGATAGAGAACGTGGACACCGACCAGATCATCCCCGCCCGCTTCCTGAAGGCGACCACCCGCGAGGGGTTCGGCGACAACCTGTTTGCCGACTGGCGCTATGAGAAATCGGGCGAGCCGAAAGCCGACTTCGTCCTCAACAACCCCACCTACGGCGGTTCGGTCCTGGTGGCGGGGAAAAACTTCGGCAGCGGCTCCAGCCGCGAGCATGCCGCCTGGGCCATTGCCGGTTACGGCTTCAAGGTGGTGGTATCGAGCTTCTTTGCCGATATCTTCCGCAACAACGCCCTCAACAACGGAATCCTCCCGGTGGTGGTGAGCGAGCAGTTCCTCGGCAGCCTCTTCGCATCGGTCCAGCGCAACCCCAAGGCCACCGTCACGGTCGACCTCGAAGCGCAGTTCATCCGCAACAACGAGACCGGCGAGCAGGAGTCGTTCGAGATCAATCCCTACAAGAAGGAGTGTCTGCTGAAAGGACTCGACGATATCGACTATCTCCTCTCCAACCGCGACAAGATCGAGGCCTACGAAAAGAGCCGGCCGTTTGTCTACTAATGTATCACCCGAATCACATCATCAGCCCATGATAAAGAGGAAAATCGAGATAATGGACACCACGCTGCGCGACGGCGAGCAGACCTCGGGCGTCTCATTCGCGGCGGAAGAGAAGGTAAGTATTGTCCGCCTGCTCATCGAAGAGCTAAATGTCGACCGGGTGGAGATCGCCTCGGCACGGGTCTCGGAAGGCGAGTTCAAGTCGGTCCAGAAGATCGCGCAGTGGGCCACGGCCCACGGACATATCAACAAGATCGAGATCCTGGGCTTTGTCGACGGCAACGCCTCGCTCGACTGGATCACCACGGCCGGCTGCCGGGTGGTCAACCTCCTCTGCAAGGGTTCGGAGAACCACTGCACCCACCAGCTCCGGAAGACGGCCAAGGAGCACCTTGCCGATATCAAGGCGGTGATCGCCGAAGCGAAAAGGCGCGGCATGGAGGTAAATATCTACCTAGAGGACTGGTCCAATGGCATGCGCGACTCACAATCCTATGTCTTCGAGATGATGGACGAGCTGCAGCACCAGCCGATCACCCGGTACATGCTACCCGACACGCTCGGCATCCTCAACCCCTGGGAGACCCGCACCTTCTGCCAGCAGATGATCAGCCGGTATCCCCACCTCCATTTCGACTTCCATGCGCATAACGACTACGACCTGGCGGTGGCCAACGTCTTCGAGGCGGTGAAGGCGGGAGTGAAGGGGGTTCACGTCACTGTCAACGGACTGGGAGAACGGGCCGGGAACGCACCCGTCACCAGCATCGTCGCCCTGATCCACGACCAGCTGAAGCTCAGCACCAATGTGGATGAGAGCAAGCTCTACAGCGTCAGCAAGATCGTGGAGAGCTACTCCGGCGTACGGATCCCCGCCAACAAGCCGATTATCGGCGACAACGTCTTCACCCAGGTGGCCGGCGTCCATGCCGACGGCGACAAGAAAAAGAACCTCTACCACAACGACCTGATACCGGAACGGTTCGGCCGCTTACGGGAGTATGCCCTCGGCAAGAACTCCGGCAAGGCCAACATCCTGAAGAACCTCGAGGCACTCGGTATCGAGGTGGACGACGAGGCGGCCAAGAAGGTGACCGCCCGCATCATCGAGCTGGGCGACAAGAAGGAGCTGGTCACCCCCGACGAGCTTCCCTATATCGTCTCCGATATCCTGAAGAATGGCGTCGACAACCAGGAGATACAGATACTGAACTACTCGCTGAACCTCACCGACGGCATGCGCCCCACGGCCACCGTCAAGGTCTCCATCCGGGGAGAGGTCTACCAGCAGTCGGCCGCCGGCGACGGCCAGTACCACGCCTTCTCCAAGGCGATGTACAAGATCTACAAGAGCCTCAACAAACCCACCCCCGAACTGCTCGACTACGTGGTGGTGATCCCGCCCGGCGGCAAGACCAACGCCTACGTGCAGACCATCATTACCTGGAAGTTCGACGGCAAGATATTCAAGACCAGGGGACTCGACATGGACCAGACCGCTGCCGCCATCAAGGCGACGATAAAGATGTTAAACATGATAGAAAAAGGAAATATACCGGTAATCCGCCACATGGAGTTGCCGTAACAAAAAATTGACCTATGAATTTGAAAATAGCTGTATTGGCCGGCGACGGCATCGGTCCCGAGATCATGGACCAGGCATTGAAGGTGACGCGCGCCGTCTGTAAACGATTCAACCATGAGGCAACCTTTACGGAAGCCATCACCGGCGCCTGTGCCATCGATGCCGTGGGCGACCCCTATCCTCCCGAAACGCATCAAGTCTGCATGGCGGCCGATGCGGTGCTGTTCGGTGCCATCGGACACCCCAAGTACGACAACAACCCCAACGCCCCGATCCGTCCCGAACAGGGACTGCTCCGGATGCGGAAGCAGCTGGGACTCTACGGCAATATCCGTCCCGTGATGACCTTCCCCTCGCTGATCCACAAGTCCCCCCTCAGGGCCGACCTGGTGGAGGGGGCAGATTTCGTCTGCATCCGGGAACTGACAGGCGGCATGTACTTCGGCCGGCCGCAGGGACGGAGCGAAGATGGCAACACCGCCTACGACACCTGCGTCTACACCCGCGAGGAGATCGAACGGATCCTGCACCTGGCCTACCGGTTCGCCAGACAGCGTCGCAAGAAGCTGACCGTGGTGGACAAGGCCAACGTGATCGCCACCTCCCGCCTCTGGCGCCAGATCGCCCAGGAGATGGCACCGCAATATCCCGACATCGAGACCGACTACCTCTTCGTGGACAACGCCGCCATGCGGATCATCCAGTGGCCCAGGAGCTTCGACGTGCTGGTCACCGAGAACCTCTTCGGCGATATCCTTACCGATGAAGCATCGGTCATCACCGGCTCGCTGGGGATGCTCCCCTCCGCCTCGATCGGCATCCACACCTCGCTCTTCGAGCCGATCCACGGCTCCTACCCGCAGGCCGCAGGGAAGAATATCGCCAACCCGGTCGCCATGATCCTCTCCGCCGCACTGATGTTCGAATATGCGTTCAACCTGCATGAAGAGGGAGCCGCCATCCGCCAGGCGGTCAACGCCAGCCTTGAAGCCGGCATCGTCACCGAAGAGATTGCCGAGGGGGGTAAAGCCTACACCACCAGCGAAGTGGGGGACTGGGTATCTGAGTATATTGATAGTAAAAAAAATAATTTATAGAAAATAATCATGAAGCGAAACGAGAAGAGAACCCTTCGGAGCAACAGCTCTACTCAGGGGCGATTGATGGCCGGGGCACGTGCCCTCTGGCGGGCCAACGGCATGAAGGAGGAGCAGATGGGCAAACCGATCATCGCCGTGGTGAACTCCTTCACCCAGTTTGTGCCGGGGCATGCGCACCTGCACGAGATCGGCCAGCTGGTAAAGGCGGAGATCGAGCAGCTGGGCTGCTTCGCCGCCGAGTTCAACACCATCGCCGTGGACGACGGCATCGCCATGGGGCACGACGGGATGCTCTACTCGCTGCCGTCGCGCGACATGATTGCCGACTCCATCGAGTACATGATCAATGCCCACAAGGTGGATGCGATGGTCTGCATCAGCAACTGCGACAAGATCACCCCGGGCATGCTGATGGCCGCCATGCGGCTGAACATCCCCGCCATCTTCGTTTCGGGGGGACCGATGGAGGCAGGGAAGATCGGCGACGAGTCGATCGACCTGATCGACGCGATGATCGAATCGGCCGACGACAATGTCTCCGACCAGCGCATCTCGCAGCTCGAAAAGCTGGCCTGCCCCACCTGCGGCTCCTGCTCCGGCATGTTCACCGCCAACTCGATGAACTGCCTCAACGAAGCGATCGGACTGGCCCTGCCCGGCAACGGAACCATCGTCGCCACCCATGCCAACCGGATCAACCTCTTCCGCAAGGCGGCGAAACAGATTGTGGAGAACGCCCACCGCTACTACTTCGAGGGCGACGAGAGCGTGCTGCCGAGAAGCATAGCCACCCGGGCAGCCTTCCTCAATGCCATGTCGCTCGACATCGCCATGGGCGGATCCACCAACACCATCCTCCATTTGCTGGCCATTGCCCATGAAGCGGAGGTCGATTTCACGATGGACGACATCGATGCACTCTCTCGCAGAGTTCCCTGTGTCTGCAAGGTGGCGCCCAATACCAAGAAATACCATATCCAGGATGTGAACCGGGCCGGCGGCATCCTGGGCATCTTGAACGAGCTAGCCAAGGGGGGACTGATCGACACCTCGGTACACCGTGCCGACGGGTTGACGCTCGGCGAAGCGATCGCCCGTTACGACATTACCGTCTCCTCGCCCGATCCGGAAGCTGTGGCGATCTACAGCTCGGCTCCCGGCAACCGGTTCAACCTGGTGATGGGATCGCAGGATGCCCGGTACAAAACGCTCGACAGCGACCGGACCGGCGGCTGTATCCGCAGCATCGACAACGCCTATACCCGCGACGGCGGACTGGCCATCCTGAAGGGGAACATCGCCCGGAACGGCTGTGTGGTGAAGACCGCCGGAGTGGACGAGAAGATCTGGAGCTTCTCGGGCAGGGCCAGGGTCTACCACTCGCAGGATGACGCCTGCGCCGGCATCCTTAACGGCGAGGTGGTTGCCGGCGACGTGGTGGTCATCGTCTACGAGGGACCGAAAGGGGGACCGGGCATGCAGGAGATGCTCTACCCCACCTCCTATATCAAGGCCCGGCACCTGGGCAAGGAGTGTGCCCTGATCACCGACGGCCGTTTCTCCGGAGGCACCTCCGGCCTCTCCATCGGACACATCTCGCCCGAGGCGGCTGCCGGCGGCGAGATAGCGCTGGTGAGGGACGGCGACATCATCGAGATCGATATTCCCAACCGCTCCATCCAGGTACGGCTCACCGACGGAGAGCTGGCAGAGCGGCGGAGAGAGGAAGAGACCAAAGGAAAGGATGCCTTCAAACCGGTGCGGGAACGGAAGATTTCCAACGCACTGAAGTTGTACGCCCACTTCGTCAGTTCGGCCGACAAGGGCGGTGTAAGAATTATCAATTCATAACGACCATACATTATGAGTAATCAGACAAAGGAGAACATTTCGGGGAGCGAGGCGCTGATCCGCTCCCTGCTTGCCGAAGGCGTGGATACCATGTTCGGATATCCCGGCGGTGCCATCATGCCCGTCTTCGACGCCCTCTACGATTATAAGAACGACATCCGCCATATCCTGGTCCGTCACGAACAGGGGGCGGTCCATGCCGCACAGGGTTACGCCCGCGTCTCGCGGAAGACCGGCGTGGCACTGGTCACCTCCGGTCCCGGCGCCACCAACGCCATCACCGGAATCACCGACGCCATGATGGACAGCACCCCGCTGGTGGTGATCTCCGGCCAGGTGGTCTCCGGCCTGCTGGGCACCGACGCCTTCCAGGAGGCCGACGTGATCGGCATCACCCAACCCATCACCAAGTGGGCCTACCAGGTGAGACGTGCCGAAGAGATCCCCTGGGCGGTCTCCCGTGCCTTCTACATCGCCCGGAGCGGCCGTCCCGGACCGGTTGTCCTCGACATCACCAAAGATGCGCAGATCAACAAGTTCGACTACAGCTACAGCAAGACCACCTTCCTGAGGAGCTACCTCCCCTTCCCCGAACCGGAGATGGAGAACATCAGGGCAGCGGCGGAGCTGATCAACCAGGCAGAACGCCCCTTCGCGCTGGTAGGACAGGGTGTGATTCTCGGCAATGCGGAACAGGAGCTGCTCGCCTTCCTCGAGAAGGGGGGAATTCCCTTCGGGTCCACCATCCTCGGGCTCTCCGCCATCCCCACCGACCATCCGCTCAATACCGGCATGCTGGGGATGCACGGCAACATCGCCCCCAACATGAACACCAACGCCTGCGACGTGCTGATCGCCATCGGCATGCGGTTCGACGACCGTGTCACCGGCAACCTCAAAACCTACGCCCGGCAGGCCAAGATCATCCACTTCGACATCGACCTGGCGGAGATGGACAAGAACGTGAAGACCACCGTCAAGGTGCTGGGCGATGCCAAGGCTACCCTCCCGCTCGTCACGGAGCTGATCGGGAAGCGCGACCATTCGGCCTGGCTCGAGACATTCAACCAATACAGGAAGAGAGAGTTCGACTGTGTCATCAAGGCAGAGCTCTATCCCGAGAACGGCGGTGAGCTGAAGATGGGCGAGGTGATCAACAAGGTGTCGGAAGCTACAGGCCACAAGGCGATCTGCGTCACCGACGTGGGTCAGCACCAGATGATGGCCACCCGCTACTTCAAGTCGACCCTCCCCCGCAGCATGGTCACTTCGGGGGGACTGGGCACCATGGGTTTCGGCCTCCCTGCAGGGATCGGAGCGAAGTATGGGGCGCCCGACCGTACCGTCTGCATCTTCGTGGGCGACGGCGGCTTCCAGATGTCGATCCAGGAGCTGGGCACCATCCTGGAGTACCAGGTCGACGTGAAGATCATCCTCCTGAACAACAACTACCTGGGGATGGTGCGGCAGTGGCAGGAGCTCTTCTTCGACGAGCGCTACTCCGAGACCCACCTGAAGAATCCCGACTTTGTAAAGGTAGCCGAAGCCTACGGTATCCGGGGCAGGAAGGTGACCGACCGCAGTGAGCTTGACGGCGCCATCAGGGAGATGCTGGAGCACCGTGGACCCTACCTGCTCGAAGCGGTGGTGGAGACCAAGGGGATGGTATATCCGATGGTACCCGCCGGCGGCAGCGTTACCGACATACTGATTGGAAACGGAAACAAAATTTAAACTGAACGCACTATGGAAGGAAAAACGTTATATACCGTCACCATCTTTTCGGAAAATACGGTAGGTGTGCTCAACCAGATCACCACCATCTTCACCCGCCGGCAGCTCAATATCGAGACCCTCTCGGTCTCCCCCTCGGCACTGGCAGGGATACACAAGTTCACCATCACCGTCTTTGCCGAGTCGGACGAGGTGATGAAGAAGTTGGTCCGGCAGATCGACAAGCGGATCGACGTGTTGAAGGCCTACTTCAATGTCGACGACGAGCTGATCCACCAGGAGCTGGCCCTCTACAAGCTGGCCACCGACAAGGTACTGGAGCACGGGTCGATCGAATACCTGATCCGCAAGTACAACATCCGGGTGCTGGAGGTGACCAACGACTGCGTGGTCTTCCTCAAGGCAGGCCACTATGCCGAGACGCAGGGGCTGTTCGACGAGCTGGCCGAGAAGATCGGCGTACTCCAGTTCATCCGCTCCGGCCGCATCGCCATCACCAAGTCGCGGGTGGAACGTCTCAGCGACATGCTGGCAGAGCGGGAGGAGAAACGGAAACAAGCATTAACAAACAACTAACTTAACAAGATAAACAGTATGGCAAAAATGAATTTTGGCGGGGTAGAAGAGAATGTAGTCACCCGCGACGAATTTCCATTGAGCAAGGCTCTGGAGACATTGAAGAACGAAACCATCGCCGTCATCGGATACGGCGTGCAGGGACCTGGACAGTCGCTCAACCTGCGCGACAACGGCTTCAACGTGATTGTCGGCCAGCGGAAGGAGAGCAAATCGTGGGACAAGGCGGTAGCCGACGGCTGGGTTCCCGGCGAGACCCTGTTCGAGATCGAAGAGGCGTGCCAGCGCGGTACCATCATCCAGTACCTCCTCTCGGATGCCGCCCAGATCGCACTATGGCCCACGGTGAAGAGACACCTCACCCCAGGCAAGGCACTCTACTTCTCCCACGGCTTCGGCATCACCTACAAGGAGCGTACCGGCATCATCCCCCCGGCCGATGTCGACGTGATCCTGGTCGCCCCCAAGGGATCGGGAACCAGCCTGCGGAAGATGTTCCTCGAGGGAAGGGGACTCAACTCCTCCTATGCCATCTTCCAGGATGCCACCGGCAAGGCGTACGACCGGGTGGTCGCCCTCGGTATCGGTGTCGGCTCGGGCTACCTGTTCGAGACCGATTTCAAGCGGGAGGTCTACTCCGACTTGACCGGCGAGCGGGGAACATTGATGGGTGCCATCCAGGGACTCCTGCTGGCCCAGTACGAGGTGCTGCGCGAGAATGGGCACACCCCGTCGGAAGCGTTCAACGAGACGGTGGAAGAGTTGACCCAGTCGCTAATGCCGCTCTTTGCCGAGAAGGGGATGGACTGGATGTACGCCAACTGCTCCACCACGGCACAACGTGGTGCGCTCGACTGGATGGGTCCGTTCCACGACGCCACCAAGCCGGTGTTCGAGAAGCTCTACAAGGAGGTGGCCAACGGCAACGAAGCCCAACGCTCCATCGACAGCAACTCGCAGCCCGACTACCGCGAGAAGCTGGAGGCAGAACTGACGGCCCTCCGCGAAAGCGAGATGTGGCAGACCGGCGCCGTGGTGAGGAAGTTGCGCCCCGAAAACAACTGATTGAATATTGCATGATTATCCGTCGGGTCGTCACAAACGGCCTGACGGTTTTTTATCCTTGCAGTTATACCATTTCTTCGCACCTTTCTTCCGACCAAGTTGGCCAAAGTAAATAAAATAAGTATCTTTGCCTTGTAATTAAGGGTTTAAGGCAAAAAAGATGCCTAGGCTGGACAACATAGAGAACGACTTTCGGGGTTATCAAAACCTTATTACATTTTTTGAAAAAACAGGAATGAGTGGTTTTCAGTGATTGAACTTGAATTGCTCAATTTTTTTGCTGCCAATATGAGTGCCGTCTTAGGTGCAATATTGGATAAACTTGCGAGCAATCTCAATGATATCCGTTTTAGTCATCTAGATCCTCAAATANNAAAGCTACGCCCGCGTTTTCAGGAATCTACTGAGACAAGGAGATAAACCCATCTCAAACATTCAAACAGTTTAGAGATAGCCGGGAAGGATCTCCTTCACCGGAACCCCTACTCCATCTTCAATATCGAGCATGGCATTGATCAGGTAAAGATGATCGAACCGGCCCAGGTTATCCACTGTAATCTTCATCTCTCTTACAATCGACTCCCGCAACAGCTTCTGCCGCTTGGTGCCGTTCAGCAGAGAGGCGGAAGGAGTAAAAAGCTCCCCCGCTTTCCGTAAGACCACGTTGCTGTATGTGGTATCGGTGATCTCTCCCCCCTGCACGATCAGCACCTCATGGCCGGGCTCCGCATCGTTCAGCGCATCCAGCCGTGACCTGTCGGAATATTTGAACGAGTAGTCCAGTCCCTCCGCCTCCACCAGCCGCAACACACAGACCGGCTTCGGCCGGTAGGGATCAAAACCGATGGAGCGGATCTTCCCGTCATACTCTATCCGGCACTTCACCTTCCCCTTGCGGAGCGATTCCGGCAACAACTGCTCCAGGTCGGGCAGCTGCGGAGCAGTAAAACCGAAACGGTTGCCAGTCAGCCCCATCCGCTCCCGATGAGCCTCCAGGTTCACTGCCCGGCCATCCAATATGCATATCGATTCGAGAAACATCCTCATCTCAGTTAAAGGGGAGGTAAATTTTCCGGAGCGCCTCTGCATACTCCTTCCTGCAATCGCTGTTCACCGTAATGCCGCCCCCGCTCCGGAAGAAGAGTCCATCCTCCGTCGCCTCGATAAACCTTATCAGCACGCAGGAGTCGAGATCCTCACCGTCGAAATAGCCCGCCACGCCGGTATAGAAGCCACGCGGCTGCTCTTCAGCCCGCCGGATCAGGTCGACCGTCGCCTTCTTGGGCGCACCGGAGACCGAACCCGCCGGCAGCAGTTCGACAAGGAGCGACCCTATCTTGCCGGCATAGTTCCCCGGCAACTCGCCTTCGATCTCGGAGCTCACCTGCAGGATGGCCCCATGGTTGGTCTCCACCCGGTCGAGATACCTGAAGCGGTTCACCCGCACCCCGGCAGCAACCCGGCTGATATCGTTGCGGATCAGGTCAACGATGGTAGCGTGCTCCGCCTTCTCCTTGTAATCGTTCAGGATCGTCTCCTCCGCATGCATCGCTGCCGCATCTATCGTCCCCTTCATCGGGTTGGAGGAGATTCTCCCCTTCTCGATCCGCACAAACCGCTCGGGCGAGAAGCAGACAAACCTGCCGGGCAGATAGAGCCGGTACGCCGCCCGGCTGCGGTGAAAGATCTCCCGGAGCGACAATCCGGTGGCGACCGGTGTCCGGATCGTCAGGTTGGTCAAGAACGAGTTGCCATAGCGCAACCCCTCCATCACCTGCGAGAAGCGCCCGGCATACAGATCATACTCCTCCGGGAAGGCCTCGAACGAGAAAGTGGAGCCAGTCGTCCAAGCAGTTCCCCCGTTCCCGATCCCCGCCATGTCGAAAAGAATTTCCGACTGCTGCAAGGGATTCTCCAGAAAGAAGCCCTCGCTCAGCTCAAAATCGAAGCCGAACAGGAAGGGCGTTCCGGCTTGTCCAGCCGCATCCATACGTTCTCTTACATCGTTGCAGGAGGTAAACATCCTGCAAAAATAGGCGAATTCGATCTTTTTCCGTTATTTTTGCAGTGAAAAGAGGCAAAAAGATACCGAAATGAAGAGAGAAGAGTTACGCATCGTATTTATGGGGACACCCGCCTTTGCCGTGGAGTCGCTTCAGGCACTGGTCGAAAACGGCTATAACGTGGTCGGGGTCATCACTGCACCCGACAAGCCGGCCGGTCGGGGCTACAAGCTGCAGCCGTCGGCGGTGAAATCGTATGCCCTGTCGGCAGGAGTGCCTATCCTCCAGCCTGAAAAGCTGAAGGATGAGGGGTTCCTGAACGAACTGAGGCAGTTGAAGGCCGACCTCCAGGTGGTGGTTGCCTTCCGGATGCTGCCCGAGGTTGTCTGGAACATGCCGCCCCGCGGAACCTTCAACCTGCACGCCTCGCTGCTGCCGCAATACCGGGGCGCCGCCCCCATCAACTGGGCCCTGATCAACGGCGAGAAGGAGACCGGTGTAACCACCTTCTTCCTCAGTCATGAGATCGACACCGGAGAGATCATATTCCAGGAGAGGGTGCCCATCGGGGAGGATATGGATGCCGGCACCCTGCACGACAGCCTGATGACGTTGGGAGCCAAGCTGGTGCTGAAGACCGTAGATGCAGTGATCGACGGGACGGTCAGGTCGCTGCCGCAGAGTGAGCTGGAGGCAACCATCACTGAACTGAAGCCGGCACCCAAGATCCACCGGGAGAGCTGCCGGATCAACTGGGAGAGCCCGGTGGAGGAGATCCGCAACCTTGTCCGGGGACTGGCACCCTACCCCGCCGCATGGACCGAGTTCGAGGTACGGGGAGAGAAGCTGAACTTCAGGATATTTGAGACAAGAGCGATCAGGGAGGCACACGGATTAACACCGGGTCAGGTGGTCACAGACAATAAAACCACCCTGCGGGTCGCCGCGCAGGATGGCTTTATCGAGGTGTTGGAGATCCAGCTGTCTGGAAAAAAGCGGATGAAGACCGGCGACTTCCTCAACGGGTTCTCTTTCTGAACCCGCAACCCGCCTACCACTTGTAGTTCAGCCCGAAGCTGAGCAGCTGCGTGATCTGCAGGTACTTGAACTTCGGATCGGGCGGGACGCTGTCGTCGAACCGCAGGTTCAGGAAGAACCGGGTGGAGAAAGCATTGGTCAGCGCCATGTTCAACGTATTCTCGAACTCCGCCTCCACCTTCTCGTAGCTGGTGAAGTACTTCAGCCGCGAGTTCCAGGTGATGTACCGGTTGAAGTCGTAGATCAGGTTGGCCGTAACCGTGGAACCCAGGTCCATGGTGTGTTTCTTTCCCTCCTCGATCCCGTAACGGGTCACGCTCACCTTCTCGTTGCCGATGTACCTGAAGTTAAAGCTTAAGGGCGCCAGGTGCAGGTCCAGCCGCACCCTGCGGTGCCTCACCTTTTCGAACCGCTTGTCGAGGTTGTACTTCAAACCGATACCGCCGTTCACATAGAGCGGTGCCAGGAAGGCCGACCGTATCTCGTTCGAGTTGGTGGGATAGTTGTTGAAGAGCTGTGTCCTCACATCGAGGTTGGTAGAGTATGACCACTTCTTGGCAAAGGCGTCGAGTCCGAAGTCCCCGTAATAGCGGATCAGGTCGTCACCGATCCGGTACTTGCGGATGGTGTCGTCGGGGGCGGTAAAGACGGAGAGCCTCCACTCGAAAGTGTTGTTGAAGCGCACCTTCTCTTTCCGGTAGTTCATCCTCAACACATGGGTGTTGACAAAGGTGAAGTTGCTCGTCCCCCCCTTGTGCCAGTTGGGCGAGAAGTAGCTCTGCGACAGCTGGAACGAGTGTTCCCCGTTATAGATCCAGTACCTCCGCTTGATCTTGGTCCGTTCCACCTGGGGAGCGTTCAGCGAGTAGCTCGTCTCCGTAGAGATCAACTCTTTAAAGGGGTTGAATGTCTCAATCACCTCGGTATCCTTGCTGGAGGAGGGAAGCCCCTCGAGGTCGAACACCGAAAGCTTCACCCGGTCGGGATAGCTCTTGTAGAAATCCCTGCGGACAGAGTCGACAAATGCAGAGTGCATCAGCTTGGGTGCAAAGGTCTTGTCGGGCGAAATCAGCAACCCCCTGTAGATATTTCGCTCCTTCTTCGGATAAAAGTTAAGATCGGAAGGCAACATCTTCCCCGTGAAGATCATCGGCAGGAAGAGCGGGTTGTAAAAGATGGTGTCGAGGAAGGTCAACCCCTCAAGCGATGTGGTGAAGAAGAGGTTGTCGGGCAACTGAAGCGTCCCGTTCTCCTTCCGGGTGTAGAGGTAGTCCAGCGGCACGGTAACCCTGATCGCCGGATTGTATTTGGAGGTATCCTGTAACTGCGGCAATGGTGTTACGGTACCCGGCACCACCTGTGGAGGCGGTGCTTCCTGCACCTGTCTTTGCCGAATCAGTTTCTCTATATCTGTTATATTTTCAAAAATCTTAAGGCTGTCGATTTCCTGGGCAGCGGTTTTGGGTATGGATAGCGGAGCTATTAAAAAAATGAGAAACAAACCAATCTGTCTCATAATTGTAGTCTTCAACATTTTTTCCGGTTTTAGGAGCAAAGATAAAAATAATTGTTGAATAACCGTTCAAACAGAAAAGTTGTAACGGTCTAATTTGAAAAAATTACAACAATTGTCGTTTTATTTTGTTATTTTTGTAATTGTTGTATTTGCTCATAATGCTAATGCATCATGATAGCAGTTAAATCTTCGACTGACAATCTGTTGCGACCTGTTTTAACTGCTGAAATAAAAATAGAACAACTGTTGTAATAACAAAAAGAATTTAAAGAAAATACTGTATGAAAGGAATCGTCCTTGCAGGAGGATCCGGCACGCGGCTCTACCCGATTACCAAAGGGATCTCCAAACAGCTTATCCCGGTCTACGACAAGCCGATGGTCTACTATCCCATCTCCGCACTGATGCTCGCGGGGATCAGGGAGATCCTCATCATCTCCACACCGCACGACCTGCCCGGGTTCAAGCGGTTGTTGGGAGACGGGTCGGACTATGGAGTGAGCTTCTCCTATGCCGAGCAGCCCAGTCCCGACGGACTGGCCCAGGCCTTTATCATCGGCGAGGAGTTTATCGGCAACGATTGTGCCTGTCTGGTGCTGGGCGACAACATCTTCTACGGCCAGGGCTTCCCGGGTCTGCTGAGACAGGCAGTCAAGGATGCGGAAGAGAACAACAGCGCCACCGTCTTCGGCTACTGGGTGAACGACCCGCAACGGTATGGCGTGGCGGAGTTCGACCGGGAAGGCAACGTACTGAGCATCGAAGAGAAACCACAACAGCCCAAATCAAACTACGCCATCGTGGGGCTCTACTTCTACCCCAACAAGGTGGTGGAGGTGGCCAAGAGTATCCGTCCCTCTGCCCGGGGCGAATTGGAGATCACCACAGTAAACCAGCATTTCCTGGAGGAGCGGCAACTGAAAGTACAGCTTTTCGGGCGCGGCTTTGCCTGGCTCGACACCGGCACTTTCGGCTCGTTGTCCGAAGCCTCCACCTTTATCGAGGTGCTGGAGAAGCGGCAGGGACTGAAGATCGCCTGTCTCGAGGAGATCGCCCTGCGCAACGGCTGGATCGACGACGAGAGGCTACGGATACTGGCCGAACCGATGAAGAAAAATGAGTATGGGCAATACCTTTTAAGACTTATCGATACAACATGGTAAAAGTCACCTCTACATCTATCGAGGGTGTTGTTATTCTCGAGCCGGAGGTATTTAGCGATGAGCGGGGCTATTTTTTCGAATCGTTCTCGCAACGGGAGTTTGAAGAGAAGGTCTGCAAAACCCAATTTGTACAGGACAACGAATCGCGTTCCGTCTACGGCGTCCTCCGCGGTCTCCATTTCCAATGGCCACCCCATGCCCAGGCAAAACTGGTACGTGTGGTGAAGGGAAGGGTGCTCGACATTGCCCTCGATATCCGTAAGGGGTCACCCACATTTGGCCGGCACGTCGCCACTGAACTGTCGGATGAAAACAGGCGGCAGCTCTTTATCCCGAGGGGATTCGCCCACGGATTCGCGGTGTTGAGCGACGAGGTCATCTTTCAGTACAAGTGCGACAACTACTACGTTCGGGAGGCCGAAGGGGGCATCCTCTGGAACGACCCCGCCCTGGGGATCGACTGGCAACTGCCCGAAACGGATGTGGTACTGTCGGAAAAGGACAAGAATAATGCGCTACTTAACGAATTAAACCTATACTGATGGAGAGTCAAATCAAGAAAAATATCCTGATCACCGGCGGCGCCGGATTTATCGGGTCTCACGTAGTGAGGCTGATGGTGAACCGCTATCCCCACTACCGGATCGTGAATCTCGACAAGCTCACCTATGCCGGCAACCTGGCCAACCTGCGGGATATCGAGAAGAGTCCCAACTACCTGTTTGTCAGGGAAGATATCTGCGATTTCGAAGCGATGCAGCGGGTATTCGAGACGTATGCGATCGACAGCGTCATCCACCTGGCGGCAGAGAGCCATGTGGACCGATCCATCACCGATCCCTTCTCGTTTGCCCGGACAAACGTGATGGGGACGCTCAACCTGCTGGAGGCTGCCCGCCGCACGTGGAAACCGGGCGAGGAGCACCTCTTCTACCATATCTCCACCGACGAGGTGTACGGATCTCTCCCATTCGGCGACATCCTCTTCACCGAGGAGACCCGGTACGACCCGCACTCGCCCTACTCCGCATCCAAGGCGGCTTCCGACCATTTCGTGCGGGCCTATCACGACACCTACGGATTGCCCATCGTTATCTCCAACTGTTCCAACAACTACGGGCCCTATCAGTTTCCCGAGAAGCTGATTCCACTGTTCATCAACAATATCCGCCACAACAAGCCGCTCCCGGTCTACGGAAAGGGCGAGAACGTGCGCGACTGGCTCTACGTGGAGGACCATGCCCGCGCCATCGACCTGATCTTCCATAAGGGAAAGAGGGGCGACACCTACAATATCGGCGGATTCAACGAGTGGAAAAATATCGACCTGATCAAGGTGCTGATCCGGACGGTGGACCGGCTGTTGGGGCGCAAGGAGGGCGAATCGGAGAAGCTGATCACCTACGTTACCGACCGGGCAGGGCACGACCTGCGATACGCCATCGACTCCACCAAGCTGAAGAATGAGCTTGGCTGGGAGCCGTCGCTCCAGTTCGAGGAGGGGATCGAGAAGACAGTGCGGTGGTACCTCGACAATCAGGAGTGGCTCGACGAGGTGACCAGCGGAGATTATCAACACTATTACCGAAAAATGTACGGAGAGTAGCGAGGTATGAGAGGTAAGCGATGGTTGGCGGCCTACGTGAAGATGCACCACGAGAAGCGGGTACGGGATAAGTTGACCGCATTGGGGATCGAGAACTTCCTCCCGGTACAGAACGAGGTTCGTCAGTGGAGCGACCGCAAGAAGCGGGTGGAGCGGGTACTGATCCCCATGATGATCTTCGTGCACGTGGATAGCGTTGAACAACGTACCGTCCTCACCCACCCCTCCGTGCTCCGCTACCTGGTGTTGCGGGGCGACCATGCCCCTACTGAAATCCCCGAGGAGCAGATGGAACGTTTCCGGTTTATGCTCGATTATTCCGACCAGCCGGTATCGTTCAACCCGGAAACGTTACAACCGGGCAAGAAGGTGAAGGTAGTGAGGGGACCGCTGGCCGGACTGGAAGGAGAACTGGTAACCATCGACGGCAAATCTTCGGTGGTTGTCCGCATCAGTCAACTGGGTTGCGCAACTGTAGAAGTCAGCATCTCGATGCTGGAGACCTGACGCCGTTTTTTGTGCATTTCTTGTACAAATCACGGAATGTGCAGGTTTTTTGTTGTAATTTTGTACACTGAAAATTGATGGGCCGCCTTCCCGGGAATGGGACAGGCAGTCACGAAGTGTGCCCGAACCTTACCGCCACATCTACGAATATAACTTTTAAACATTTAACAGCAAACACATTATAAATAGTAAGCTATATGATCCATCAATCACTCAGACTTATCCTGATCGGCCTATTGTTTCTTCTAAGCAACAGTTACCTGGCTGCACAGACCAATACCCAGCAGGGAACACAGGGAGCAGAAGGAGTACAAGGCTCCGGCATGACGCAAGAGAGAGCGATACAGGAGCTGCAGAAGCGGGGCTATACGCCGCAACAGATCCAACAGTTGCAGCAACAGTACCAGAACCAGCTAGAGAGTGGCAAAAGCTCCCCGGTAGAATCGAACTACGATCCCGAGGAGGCAACAGAGAGGGAAGTTCCCGACGCAGAGGAGACAAGCAGTATCGACGAGAACTTGGCACGGGGCGAACGGCTACCTCAGTATGAACGAATCTACGGACAGGATCTCTTTGCACGGGGAAACCTCACCTTCGCACCCAATATGAACATGCCGACACCGCGAAATTATGTATTGGGACCGGGTGACGAGATATTGATCGATATCTGGGGCAACTCAGAACTGAACCTACGCTACAAGATCGTTCCCGACGGACATATTACCGTGCCGGGACTCGGACGGTTGCAGTTAAGCGGGCTGACCGTGGAGCAGGCTGAGTCGCGCATCCGGAAGGAGTTTGCCTCCATCTATTCCGACCTCGATACCCCCCAACCGGGAACCTTTCTGGCGATATCGGTAGGAAACGTGCGTACCATCAAGGTCAACGTGATGGGCGAGGTGGCAAGACCGGGCACCTATACCCTCTCCTCATTTGCATCGGCATTTCATGCACTTTACGCCGCCGGCGGGATCAACAGGATTGGAAGCTTAAGAAATATCCGGGTGTTCAGGGATGGCAAAACTGTTGCCACCATCGACGTTTACGACTACCTGATGAAGGGGGACAACAGTGCCGACATCTCCCTGCGCGACGGCGATATCGTAAAGGTAGATCCCTATGGAATCCTTGCGCAAATTACGGGCGAGGTGAAGCGCCCCATGTGGTACGAAATGCTGGAGCATGAAACACTGGACGACCTGATCAGATATGCCGGTAACTTCTCAAGCAAAGCCTATACCGAGAACCTGACTCTCCACCGCAAGGATGACAATGCCAATGTGGCCTTTACGGTGAATTTTACGCAGTATCCCTACTTCCACCTGAAAAATGGCGATCAGGTACGGGTTGAACCGATCCTTTCCCTATTTACCAATGTAGTAGAAATTGAAGGTGCGGTATTTCGGCCGGGAGAGTATGCCATCAGCGACCGGTTGAAGACGGTGCGCGACCTTGTGTCCATTGCCCAGGGCACTACAGGTGATGCATTCCTTCAGCGGGCGCTTCTCTACCGCTTAAACCCGGACCTCACCTACTCGCTGATAGCAGTAGATCTGGCTGCAATCCTCGAAGGGAGCATTCCCGATATTGAGCTTGTCAATAACGACAGACTGGTTGTCCCCTCGGTTCTTCGTTTAGATACCGATGCCTCAGTCTATATCGGCGGTGAGGTGAAATCCCCAGGCAGCTATCCCTATGCAGAGAGCATGAAACTGCAGGATGTGATCCTGCGGGCAGGTGGGTTCAAGGAGGGCTCCTCCACGGCACGTATCGATGTTTACCGGAGAATCAAGGATCCACAAAGTACAACGGTATCTGAAAAGAGCAGTCTGGCATACAGCTTTTCGTTGAATGAGGGTTTGAGCATTGCCGACTCCGATTTCCTGCTTGAGCCTTTCGATCAGATTGTGGTTCGCCGCTCACCGGGTTATGAGGAACAGCAGAATGTGACCATCACAGGCGAGGTGCTTTTCGGTGGACAGTATGCCAAACTTCAAAAAGATGAGCGGTTATCTTCTTTAGTAGAACGGGCAGGAGGACTCACACCCTATGCATATGTTAAGGGAGCGCGACTTACCCGTAGACTGACAGAAACAGAACAACAACAGGCCAGAGAAGCATTAAAACTTAAACTGGAAGCAGATATAACAAAGAAAGAGGATACAGCATCGCTTCAAGAGCAGTTGGCGCAGGTGGATTTAAGTAGTCGCCCAGTTGGGATTGATCTTGAAAAAGCATTGAAGAATCCCGGCGGACCGGACGATATTGTNNTCAGGCGGAGTACTTTATCCAAACACCGTAACTTTCAAGAAAAACAAGAAGCTAGACTACTATATCAAACAGGCTGGAGGATATTCCAGGCTGGCGCAGAAACGGAATCCCTATGTGGTCTATATGAACGGTCAGGTAGCGTCCGGCCGTTGGGCACGGATCGAGCCTGGTTGTGAAATTATCGTACCTGAACGTCCTGAACGTGAGCCTATGTCACTCCAAGGGATATTGGGTCTGTCCACTTCGCTTGCGACTATTGCTTTGGTTATAACCAATCTGCTAAAATAGAACAGATATTTATGGAACAGAATATAATTCCCCCTGTTACCCAACCGGTTCAATCTAGTGAGGAAATCGATCTGATGGATCTTATTCGCAAACTGTGGGTTAAAAGGAGATTCATCTTATCAGTTACAACAATCTTTCTGCTACTCGGTCTCTTTATTGCTCTCATATCACCAGTAAGTTATACGGCCAGTTGTACCGTAGTACCTCAGAGCGGCGAAGGCAAATCTGGAGGATTAAGTGGTGTGGCTGCGATGATGGGCGTAAATCTAGGGTCATCTGCAATGACAGAAGGCACATTATCTCCGCATATATATCCTGAAATCGTTAAAAGTGCACCCTTCACTCTGGAGATAATGCAAACCCCAATTGTAACAAAGCGGTCTAACGGCAAGGAGATAACACTGTATGAGTATTATACAAATAAGGAGTACCAAGATAAAAACATTCTTGGGAATATCAAGAAATATACTTTTGGTTTACCATTTGTTATCCTTGGTAGTCTAAGAAATTCGTCCCCCGAAGAGACTGCATTCACTACTGACTCTGGTACTATATATGTCCTTAACGAAGAGGAAAAAGAGGTTTACAAAGTAATTCAGAATGCTCTACAGGTCTATCTTAATCCAAAAGAGGGATATGTATCGTTAAGTTACAGTTTTCCGGAAGCTAAACCGGCTGCTGTAATTACCGATAATCTCTACCGTACATTAGAGAAATATGTCGCTACCTTTAAGTCTGAAAAGTTGGAGGATAACTTGCAGTTTGTGGAGGAGAGTTTTGAATCTGCAAGAAAAGATTTTCTGCAAGCCCAAGCACGGTTAGCCGCCTTTCAGGATGCCAATCGTGGTTTAGCAACTGCAACAGCCCGGTCAACGGAGATGAGATTGCAAAGTGAATTTAACATTTCTTTCTCCGTGTACAGCGAACTTGCCAAGCAACGTGAACAAGCTCGAATTGCAGTTAAAGAGAATCAGACCATTCTTACATTGGTTAATCCTACGGTAGTGCCACATGAGAAAAGTGCTCCACGTAGAAGTATCATTATTTTAGGATTCTTTATGTTGGGTATTATTACTGCTTTCGCATGGGTACTAGGAATACCGTATGTAGAAGAGATATTCAGTAATATTAAGGGGAACTGATTAGCAGCCGATAGCGGCATCGACGTAATTGGTGTGGATATCAATCCACAGGTAGTGGAAACCATCAACAGGGGGCAGATCACCAGTCGCATAGCCACCTACAATTTGGCACCCACGCCCCTCAGCAAGCAGAACCTGTTGAAAGAAGGCATCCAAGAGGAGAGCATCACCGTCACCGGCAACACCGTGATCGATGCCCTCTATTTAGTGGTCAACAAGATCAAACAAGACGCCTCGCTGGCCGGAGAGTTGCAACAACAATTGAAAACAGCCGGTTACGATACCCAACAACTGAATGGAGGCAAGAAACTGGTCCTGATCACCGGCCACCGACGAGAGAACTTTGGAGAAGGATTTGTCAATATGTGCAACGCCATCAAAACGTTGACGGAGAAATATCCCGAAGTCGATTTTGTCTACCCCATGCACCTCAACCCCAATGTGCGCAAACCCATTTTGGAGATCTTTGGAGAAGCGGCAGTCTCAGGAACAAAGAACGATAACCGAAACATCTTCTTCATCGAACCCCTCGATTATCTCCCCTTTGTCTACCTGATGGAGCAAAGCACGCTCGTGTTGACCGACAGCGGCGGTATTCAGGAAGAAGCCCCCGGATTGGGTAAACCCGTGTTGGTGATGCGCGACACCACCGAACGACCTGAAGCGGTCGATGCCGGTACCGTGAAGTTAGTCGGTACCAACTATCACCTGATTGTCTCGGAGGTCTCCCGTTTGTTGGACGATGAAACCTATTACAACTCCATGGCACAAGCCAACAACCCGTATGG